>MDSV01109251.1_pt1 | contig 17459 bp, 14 predicted proteins | sample 810851 | NCBI WGS metagenome assembly MDSV01 (sample SAMN05326640, study PRJNA326480) | marine metagenome | isolation source: seawater | place: Atlantic Ocean: North East | collected 2012 | reverse complement strand
AGTGCTGGTACTAAACCTGAACCAGTAAATAAATTTGCAATTAAGGTAATGAAAGAAGAAAATATTGATATTTCTAAAAATAGTTCAAATCATATTACAGATTATAAAAAAATAAATTTTGATTATGTATTTACAGTTTGTGATAATGCTAAAGAAAACTGTCCAATTCATTTAAAATTTACTAAGAAAAAAATTCATCAAAGTTTTTTTGATCCAGCTAAGGCAACGGGTTCTGACGATGAAAAAATTTTAGTTTATATTAATGTTAGAAATGAAATAAAGTTTTTTTTGCAGGAGTTTATTTCAGAAAATAAATTATAGAGTAAAAACTGCTTTATACGTTGTTAGGTTATTACAATTATCTGTAACTTTTAAAACAAACTTGTTTTCTCCCTTTTTTATAATCTTGTTAAAATCGTATCGAACAATTTTGGTTTTGTGATCATAATCCATAAGCACCCATTCATCATTTATAGTAGCCTCAAATTTTTTTATTCCACTTTTATAATCTTCAATTGTTAGCTTAATATTTTTTTGTTTATTTATTTTTTTACCTGGAAATATATTTACTCCTTTAATTACTGGTGCTGTAGAATCTGCAACTAAACAAAAATCTCCAAATTCTCTTGTTGAGGTTTTTAAATATAATCCCTCCCAGCTACCGCCTATGTATTTAAATGTGTTTTCTTTTTCTCTTTTTGCAATATATACTTTATTTTTAATTTTATCCGGAACGTTTTCTTTAATATATAAATCATATTTTTTATGTATAGGTATATCTTTTTTATGGCATCTATGTATATTTCCATAAACACCTTTAATTGAGTCTAAGATACTATATCTAAAAATCATATCTTCATAGAGTGAATACTCAGAAAGAAAAATTTTTAAATTTTTAAACAAAAAGTTATTTTTATGTTTATGATAAAACTTTTTCTGAACCACATCTTGAGCTGCTTCTTCATTTAATAAGTTATTTTGATCAATTTTTTGCAAACTATTTTTTACTTTAAATTTAATCTCTGATAAATTTTGATTATAATCCTCTACATGAATTTTTATATTGTGAATATTAGTGTCATTTAGACTTATTATACCGTTATTAATATTTGTTTTGTAGTTTTTTAATTTGTTGTAAGGTAATTTAAAAAGTCTATGAAATTTAATTTTATTTTGAATTTTTTCTTTGTAGTCTACGTGTGCATTAATAAACCTTGTAGTAATAAAGTCGAGTGTATCAGCTAAAAAATGAAATGTTAATTTTTCATCTACATATAATTTAATTGAGTAAACACCATTTTTATTATAAGCGTAATTTGATTTATCATATGTAGATATGCCTATTCCAAAATCTCCTTCTGTAAGTAATGTGTCATTAATAGAGTAATTATTTTTATCTTCTTTAATTACATCAAAAGTTTGATGTTTGTTTGTATTGTTAAAGTTGTAGACTTTTAATTTTTTGATATTTGGCTTAATTTCATCTTTTATTTTAAAATTGAAATATAATGGGTTTATTGGTTTTTGTGTTTTTGAATCCCTTATTTCAAAATGTAAGTGAGCGCCAGCACTTGACCCACTATTTCCAGATTTACCAATTAATTCTTTTTGCTTTACTTTAATTGCGTCTTTTTGTAAGTAATAATCTATTTCAAACTTTTTATCTTTGTATTGTTTTGTTTTAACAATACTATCTATTTTTTGTGAAAATTCTTTTAAATGCGCATAAACTGATGTCTTTCCATCATAATGGGTAATATATATGACTTTACCATATCCAAAAGATGAAACTTTGACTCTTGAAATATAACCATCCGCTATAGAATATACATTTAATCCTTCTACTCCTTTAGTCTTTAAATCAATTCCAGCATGAAAATGGTTTGATCTTAATTCTCCAAATGTACCAGAAAGAATTAAATCAATATTAAGGGGACTAGTATAATTTTGTGTGTAGCCTGCAAAGTTTAATAAAAAAATATAAGTAAAAAAAATATAAAACTTTTTAAACATAATTAAATAAAATATTTTGCAAATATAGTGTCAAAAATTTCAATGATAATTATAAAATATTTAAGTTTGTATATATTATTTTTTGTGGAAGATTTTATTAACAAAATAGAAAAAAAAATAGCTTTACTTATAGAAAAGTATACTTCTGTTAAAGATGAAAAAATAATTTTGGAAAGAAAAAATAATGAATTAGTTGTTGAATTAGAGCAAAAAGCAAAACAAATCAAGAATCTCGAAGATAGGATAAAGATAATGAAGATTTCTAAATCAGTTGATTCATCTAATGAGGATGTTCATAAAACAAAGCATAAAATTAATGAATATGTTAGAGAAATAGATAAGTGTTTGGTGTTACTAAGCAAATAAGATAATGGAAAAGATAGCAATAAAGTTAAATATAGCAAATAGAATATATCCAATGAAAATTGATAGAAGTTCAGAAGAATATGTTCGAAAAGCAATTAAAAATGTTGCTGAACGCCTTAAGTTTTATGAATCAAACTATGCAATCAAAGATAAACAAGACTTATTAGCTATGTGTTTAATTGAGTATGCTTCAAAATTAGAGACTTTAGAAAAAAATGATATTATTGATTCGGATCAAAAAGAATCCTTGATAAAAATAGAAGATATGCTTGACGCTGTTTTATAATTTTAACCCCGTATTGTAAATTGTTAAATTCAACAAATTAAAAATTAGAGTTATACTCAATATATCTAGATCAGGCCTCAATTATTTCTCAAATGAGAGCAGTGGAAGGTCGAAATGTGTTGGTTGCTTTATAAATGTTTATATGGAATTTAATTAATTTATACGGGGTTTTTTAAAATTTATTATCATGGAAATAGCTATATTAATAGGATCTTTTTTTGCAGGTGGATTAGTATGTCTTTTATTATTTAAAATTTCTAATAGGCTTACTTCTAATAGTATAGTTCAAAAGGCTAATCAAGAAGCTGAACAAATTAAGAAAGAAAAAATTTTGCAGGCTAAAGAAAAGTTTATTGAACTTAAATCTAATCATGAACAATTGATTAATAAAAAAAATCAAGAAATTAACTCTGCTCATCAAAGAATAAAACAAAAGGAAAATACACTAAATCAAAAACTCGCTGAAATAAATAGAAAGGATAAAAAAAATGAACTTGAAAGAAAGGATCTTCAAAATCAAAGAAATGTAATTGAAAAAAAGATAAAAGATTTAGAAAAAGACAAAAAACAACAAATTGAAAAGTTAGAAAACATATCTTCACTATCAGCTAAACAAGCAAAGTTAGAATTAGCTGAATCATTAAAAGAAGAAGCTAAAACTGAAGCTCTATCAATCATTCAAAATACTATTGAAGATGCAAAACTAACAGCAAAGCAAGATGCAAAAAAAATTATTATACAAACAATTCAAAGGATAGCTACTGAAGAAGCAATTGATAATTCAGTTTCTGTTTTTAATATTGACAATGATGCAGTAAAAGGAAGGATTATTGGTAGGGAAGGAAGAAATATTAGAGCATTAGAAGCAGCAATTGGAGTAGATATAGTTGTTGATGACACTCCAGGTGCTATTGTTATTTCTTGTTTTGATTCAGTAAGGAGAGAAATTGCTAGATTATCATTACACAAATTAGTTTCAGATGGAAGAATTCATCCTGCAAGAATTGAGGAAGTAGTTAAAAAAACAAAGAAAGAAATAGAGGAGGAAATAATTCAAATTGGAAAAAAAACAACTATTGATTTAGGAGTTCATGGTTTACATCCCGAACTTATAAAAATGGTAGGGAGGATGAGGTATAGATCTTCTTATGGTCAGAATTTATTACAACACTCTAGAGAAACAGCAAATCTTTGTGCTGTTATGGCATCTGAATTAGGACTGAATACAAAACACGCGAAGCGTGCAGGACTGCTTCATGATATAGGAAAGGTATCTGAAGACGATTCAGAAACACCACATGCAATAATTGGTATGAAATTGGCTGAAAAATATGGTGAAAAAGAAGAAGTTTGTAATGCAATAGGTGCGCATCATGATGAAATAGAAATGAAATTTTTAATTTCTCCTTTAGTTCAAATTTGTGATGGAGTTTCTGGAGCTCGACCTGGTGCGAGAAGACAAATGGCTGATGCTTATATTCAAAGAATTAAGGAACTTGAAGAGGTTGCGTTTTCTTATCCTGGTGTATTAAAATCATACGCAATACAAGCTGGTAGAGAGTTACGAGTAGTTGTAGAGAGTGAAAAAGTAAATGATGAGGATGCTTCAAAAATTGCGTTTCAAATATCAGACAAAATCCAAAATGAAATGACTTATCCAGGACAAGTTAAGGTAACTGTTATTAGAGAAACAAGAGCAATTTCTTATGCAAAATAAATTATAAACTAATTCTAGTTATAGATTTTGTATCAATATTATTTAACCATTGATTTAATTCGTTTTCTGTTTCGTAAGGGCCGATTAGTATCTCGTATGATTCATCAGAAATATTAGAATAATCAGAAGAAAAAAAGTATCTTGCTTTAAATCCTTTAGAAATTAGTTCATTTTTTGTATTGATTGCTTCTTCTTCAGAACTTAAATTTAATACTACAGCTATTTCTCCTTTTGCAATATCTGTCAACTTGTCTAGATCATATTCTTTTTCAATTTGTATATTACTATTTTTTTCTTGTTTAACTTCATTATTGACAATATTATTATTTTTATTAAAATTCAAATTAAAGTAAGATTTTATATTATCGTAATTTTTTGAAACAATAAAGGCTAAAGCAAAGACTAATAAGAAAGAAATGAAAATATAACTTTTAGATCTAGATACTTTTTGACCAGATTTTTCTGAAGTATAATTATCAATATTTTTATTTGTAATACTCTTGTTGATGGTTTTGTTACTTGATGAAATGTTTTCATCTTTTTCTTTGATTTGTCGTAACCTTTCTTGTAAAATCTTTAGTTTTTCTTCGTTTCTATCCATTATGTTTTGTGAAATTAGGGGACAAATATAATTAAATATTTGCGTTTGATAGACTCATTGTAATAACTTCTGACATCTTAATGTCTGCTGCTTTAATTTGTTGAGGAATTATACTTTCCTTTGACATGCCTGGTATGGTATTAATTTCAATAACGTATGGTGTTTTATTTTTGAGTATAAAGTCAATTCTACATATTCCTTTTAAATTCATTTTTTTATAAATGTCGATTGAAGTATCTTTTATTTTTTTTGAAATATTTTGATTGATTTCAGCTGGAGTAATTTCTTGTGATTCCCCTTCATATTTTGCTTTGTAATCAAAAAATTCGTTATGGCTAATAATTTCTGTTAGTGGAAGTGCAATAGTTTGATTTTGTTTATCACTAAACACACCACAACTAATTTCTTTACCTTTTATTTCTTCTTCTATTATTACTTCATCATCATATTTCAAGGCATTTTTGATAGCTAACTGTAAAATCCCCTTTGTTTTAACCTTTTGAACTCCAAAACTTGAGCCTGACTTGTTCGGCTTTACAAAAAGCGGTAAATTAAGTTCATGAGATTCTTCAAATTTTGGGGTTTCTACATATAGTATTGATTTTGCACAATTAAACCCCAACGACACTAGTTTTTTATTACATAAATATTTATTAAAAGTTAGCTTTGAAATACTGCTAGAACATGTTGAATGAGGAATATTTAAATTTTTAAAATAATTTTGAATTTCACCGTTTTCTGCAGGCGGACCATGTATTACTATGAATACTTTATTAAATTTATATTTTTTATTTTCATATTCAAATGAAAAGTCTTTTTTATATAATCTTATTTTTTTGTTTTTGTAAAGTGCAAAGAAGCTATTACTCTTGTAATGTATTAAAAAAGGATTATAAAGTGTTTTATCAATTTCGTTTAGTACAGTATTGGCGCTAGAAAGAGATATTTCGTGTTCTACGGAATCTCCACCTGCTAATATGGCAATATTTTTTTTCTTTAATTTCATTTAAAACAAATCTAAAACATTTTTATTAAAAATCTAAAACATTTATATCTCTATAATTTTATATTTTTGGAAGAGTAATCTAAAATACTAATGCTAAAACAAATTATTAATTTTTTTAAAAACAATATTTATCTCAAGCATACTGCATTAGCTTTAGTTACTTTATTTATTTTGTTTTTCATCTGGTTGTATTCATTAGATATTTATACATTACATAACAAAAAAATATTGGTTCCAAATTTTTCAAACTATACTTTAGATGATATTGATTCTATTTCTAAAGCTCATAATTTGAGATACATAATTATTGATTCAATTTACGATAGATCTCGTGAAAGAGGTATTTGTGTTAATCAAATACCAAAAGATTCATCTTATGTAAAAAAAAATAGAAGAATTTATTTAACTATGAATGCGAAAAGATCAAAAAAAGTTAAATTTCCTGATATATATGACCTTTCTTTAAGGCAAGCGGTAAGAAAGTTACAACAATATGATTTAGAAATAGGAGAATTATTTTACATACCTGACATTGCGGTTAACAAGGTGTTGTCATGTGAAATTAATGGACTTAAAATTAATGAAGGTCAAGAATTATATGTTGGTTCTAAAATAGATTTAATATTGGGGGAGGGATTAAAAGATGAGAAAGTTCTTATTCCTAATTTAATTGGACTTACAAGAGAAGAGGCAAATATTATTGTAAAATCTAAGTCAATTAACATTGGTATAGAAATTTATACAAATACTGTTTTGGATTCTAATAGTGCAATTATTTATAAACAGAAGCCAATGTTCAAAGATGAAGAAAGTTTTATTAAAATAGGATCCTCTATTGATTTGTTTTTCGAAAATCCTGATTAATATGAAATTTTATTTTTTATTATTTTTTAGTTGTTTTTTATTAATAACCTCTTACTCTCAAGAAGTAATTAGTAGTTTGGTTAGCAATCCTTTTTTAAAAAACAACAATAAAAATGCATCATATAAGTTGTCACAATTAAATCTTCCATTTATTGATGATTTTTCATACAATGAAACAAGTGTAGATAATTTATTATGGAAAAAAAGTAGTGTATTTGTTAATCGAACCTATTCAATAGAACCCCCAACAATTGGTGCGGCTACTTTTGATGGATTGGATTCTAATGGTTTTGCATATTTAATTAATATTTCTAATCCTGAAGGTTATGCAGATACATTGATGTCACGTGAAATTAAGATGAATAATATTGATTCTGCTTATTTTTTATTTTATTACCAACCTCAAGGTCTTGGTGATGCTCCTGAAGTAAATGATTCATTAATTTTAGAATTTAAAAATAATAATAATATTTGGAAAAAGGTTTGGAGTAAGCAAGGCTCAAGCAATCTTGATTTCAAGAAAAAAGTTATTATAATTAATTCTAATGAGTACTTACATGACTATTTTCAGTTTAGATTTATAAATAAAGCCACACTATCTGGAAATTTTGATCATTGGAATTTAGATTATGTTAAAATTGATCAATATAACTCTAGTGTTGATACATCTTTTTTAAATGATGTGTCTTTTGTATATAATTGTCCAAGTTTTTTATCAAGGTATAATGAAATGCCGTGGCTACACTTTAATGAAGGTATGTTAATAGGTAATGAGTTGTTAGATACAATTGATATTAAGTTAAGAAATAACGATGCTAGCATAAATGTAGACTATCAATATAACGTCTATAATAATAATAGTTTAACCTCTCATTATCCATCTACAGGATCTTGGAGAAATGTTAGTGTTTTTAGTTATGATTCAATTGGTTTATTTTCATTTAAAAATCCATCTATATTAATAGAAAACTCGGTTTTTAATACAAATATTTTAGACAGTGTTTATTTTGATATTGAGCATGTTATTGAAACTGGTCAAGATGATTTTAAACAAAATGATACATTAAAAAGAGTTCAAAAATTTTTATCACACTTTTCTTATGATGATGGAAGTGCTGAATCTGCGTATGGAATAAATGTTTCAGGTGCAAGGCTAGCATATCATTTTAAATTAAATAGACCAGATACTCTTAGAGCAATTCAAATGTACTTCCCTCAAATGGGAGATTCCACGAATAATATTCCTTTTAAGCTTACAATTTGGAAAAATATTTCAAATAATACTATTATTTATCAGCAACAGGTGTATCCGGTCCACACTATCACAGATGAATTTCACACTTATTTTCTAGATTCAATATTTCAATTAACAGGAGATTTTTATGTTGGGTGGGAACAATTATCAGATGATTTGCTTAATGTAGGCTTAGATAAAAACTTACTGTCAAATCAGTATATGTATTATAATATTGGATCGGGATGGACAAATTCTCAGTTTCCAGGATCATGGATGATTAGACCAATATTAAGTAATAAGCAAATTATAAATCATACTAATAATAAAATCCAGAACTGTTCAATTTATCCAAATCCAACAAGTTCATTTTTCAATATCGATTGTGCAGTAGATAATGATAAACTTATAGTTTATGATGTGAGTGGAAATTTGATTTTTTATGGCACATATTCTAGATTAAAAAAACTTTCACTTTCTAGTGGAGTGTATTTTATTAATATTGAAAATAAATTAAATTTTAATAAATTGATAGTGTTCTAAAAATGTCTAGTTTACAGTATGAACATTATAAGTTTGTTGCAGATAAAGGTCAAAAACCTTTAAGAGTTGACAAATTTTTATTAAATTTTATAGAATTTGCAACTAGAAATAAAATTCAAAATGCAATTAAGCTTGGACACGTTAAAGTAAATAATATTGTAGTTAAATCCAATCATAAAGTTAAGAGTAATGATACAGTGACTGTTGTTTATGATAAGCCCAAAGAAACATATGAGTTAGTTGCTCAAAATATACCTATCAATATAGAGTATGAAGATAATGATATTATTATAATTAATAAAGATTCTGGCATGGTTGTACATCCAGGACATGGTAATCGTCAAAATACATTAGTAAATGCGTTGACTTATCATTTCAAAAATTTACCTATAGCTGAAAACAAAGAAAGACCTGGATTAGTTCATAGGATTGATAAAAATACTTCAGGATTACTTGTTGTAGCTAAAAATCAATCAAGTATGTCAATATTATCAAAAAAGTTTTATGATAGAAAAATTGATAGAAGATATATAGCACTTGTATGGGGAGATTTAGAAAATGATGAAGGTACTATTTCTGGTAATATTGGAAGACATCCAAAAAATCGAAAAATAATGACAGTGTTTTCTAATTCTGAAAATGGTAAAAAAGCTATCTCACATTATAGAGTTCTAGAAAGATTTCATTACACTACATTAATTGAATGTAAGCTAGATACAGGAAGGACTCATCAAATTAGAGCTCATTTTCAACATATATGTCATCCTCTTTTTAATGATATTGAGTATGGTGGAGCGAAAGTTTTAAGAGGAACGGTATTTGCCAAGTACAAACAATTTGTTTTAAATTGTTTCAAAATTTGTGTCGGACAAGCATTGCATGCAAAATCTCTAGAATTTTCTCATCCAATTACAAATAAAAAATTAAAATTCGATTCAGAGCCTCCAAATGATTTTAAAAAGTTAATAGATAAGTGGAGGAAATATTCAATTAATCAAAATACTAATAGCTAGTAAGTTTTAATTACGTTATAAATTGAATCTCTTTCAACCGGTGTTTGACCAGTTTGTGTTATTAATGTTGTTATCTCCTCAGTAGACATTATTGGATGTTGTTCCTCTGCTCCAGCCATTGAATATATTTTTGTAGTATCATCAATAGTTCCATCAATATCATCTACTCCAAATGACAGAAGAGTTTGGCTAGCTTTTTTTCCAATCATTGGCCAATAAGCTTTTATATGTTTGAAATTATCAAGAAAAATTCTAGAAATAGCATATATCTTTATATCATCAATTAAGTTTGCTTCACTAATTTCTGACATCTGATTGTTCTTATTTCGAAATTTTAGTGGAATAAATGCATTAAATCCACCAGTTTTATCTTGAAGTTCTCTAAGTCTTCTCATATGATCGATAATATGTTCAGATTTTTCAATGTGTCCGTATAACATAGTGGCGTTTGAAGGCATACCTAATTCATGAGCTGATTCATGGATCTTTAGCCATTCCTGACTGGTACACTTATCTTTACATATCTTATTTCTTATATCTTCTGCAAAAATTTCTGCACCTCCGCCTGGAAGTGAATTTTGTCCAGCATCTTTTAACATTTTAAGACCTTTTTTATAGCTAACTTTAGCTTTTTTACACATGTAATCTAACTCAACAGCTGTAAAAGCTTTGATATGTAATTTAGGTCTAATGGATTTGATTTTCTTAATTAAATCTACAAAATAATTTAGGCCCATTTTTGGGTGAACTCCCCCTACAATATGAACTTCTGTAATGCTATCCTCATCATAACTTTTAATCTTATCTAGCATTTGTTCAATACTATATTCCCAACCTTCATCTCGTTTTTTTAAGAGTCTTGAATATGAGCAAAATTTACAGTCAAAGACACAAATATTTGTAGGTTCAATGTGAATATTTTTATTGAAATATGTATAATTTTTATTTTTTTCTTTTCTAATAGAGTTTGCAAGAGAACCAAGTAGTGATAGTGGAGCATTATCTAAAAGAAGTATTGCTTCATTTTCTGAAATTCTTTTTTTGTTAATGATATTATTGACAATTTTTTTATATCTATTGTCAATTGATTTTATATCAATGTTTATGTTAAGCATTATTTGATCAACAAGATTTTTTCTGATACAATACCCATTTCTGTATCAACATAGATAAAATACATGCCATATTCTAAATTAGCTAGATTAATTTTAGATTCAATCTGATTATTAAGTATTAATATATCTTGGTTAATCATGTTTTTAATACTTATTCTATTTATTTTATATTCTGAAGTTATATTTAGTACTCCTTTAGAGGGATTAGGATAAATCGATGTATTTTTATTTACAAGCTCATCTATTGATAATGTACCACTGCAATTCATTGTAACATTTGAATTTTTTAAACTTGATCTGTAACCATTTAATGTTGCATACATAACGTTTACTTGATCGTTAGTAAACATCCATGTGTTTGCCGCATAAGACATGTAATTTTCATGCATGTCAGGAGAATCAGAACTAAATCCATATTGTAAATCGTTGCAAGAGTTGTATGAATTAGATGAAATTGGAGGCATAAAATTATTTACTAAATTCCAATACACTCCGTCAGTTGGTGGTGTATCATCAACATTTGCTTGGTCATTGTCACAACATTGAATATTTCCCTGAGAGTCAGTACATGGATCTGGTCCCCATCCACTTCCTTGTTCAGCAAATGTATGATTAAGACCTAAATAATGACCAATTTCATGCGTAGCAGTTCTACCATCGCTACTAGGTGCGGCAATGCCAATAGTTCCAAAATATTGAAAATCAACTACAAGGCCATCTCTCCAAGCATTCCATGATGGAAGACCTGGTAAATATGCATATCCAAGAACCATTCCTCCACCGCTAGTAGTAGATAGGTCACATATCCAAATATTAAGATATTTAGAGGGATCCCATCCGTCTTTACCACCAGTACTATTTTGTTTCATATCGTTACTTTCACTATCAGGATCAAAATTTGTTTTTGAAGTTGAAGTTCTTGTGATTCCTGTAGTTGGATCTCCATTTTCATCAACTGTTGCTAAACAAAATTCAAGATTTGGATTTCCAGCAACATTTGTGAAGGTATTTCTTGGTGGGTTAGGAAATTCAGGATTTGTTTTACTATAATCCTCATTTAGGATTCTAAGTGCATCCAAAACTTGATAATCAGGAATATTTGTTCCTTGTCCTAAAACATGTGTTTGTCTATGTATTATATGTACAACAACTGGAATTTGAAGTGTACTTCTTTTAAGATTTTTGTTATTGTAAATCCAATTTTTATTTTCATTAATAATATTCTCTCTAGCATTTCTGTAATCTTCACAAATTTTGACTTCCTGATTCATTATATATGATGTGTTACATTTTTTTAAGTTTTGGGCATATAAAATGCTAGTAAAAAAAACACAAAAGACAAGAATTTTTAATTTCATTCAGATTTATTTAGAATTATTTTTTTTGTTATGTTATTGCTATCAAAATTTAATTTAATATAATAAATACCGTCTTTTAATTTACTAAGATCTATAGTATTTTTATTAATTTCTTTAGAAAAAACTAATTGACCTAAAGCATTGAAAATTTCTGCTAATATAATTCTATTATTTGGAAATTTCTGATGATTTAAATATATCTTTCCTTGAGAAGGATTAGGATATATTTTTAAATTTTCTGAGCTATTATTAATTTCCGTGGTTCCAATACAAAAATATGTTGTGTCGGTAAATAAAAATTGATTCACATGTGCGTAGTAATTATTTGAAATTTTTTCTAGAATTTTATAATATCCATTGCCATAATTACAACAAAATCCATCACCATATGAATCTTTAATTACAAACATATAGCATCCATAATCTAAACAAAAATCTAGACTATATGTTGTATTGTTTGATAATATATTCATGCTATCAACAATGTAATTATTGTCAATATTTCTTAAAGTCCAAGAATTTTCATTACCGTAATTATCTGTTCTAATTTTAATATTTATTGACTTTCCATTAAGTGATGAAAATATTTTTGACTTTTGATTGTTACTTGGATTTATATCCAAAGATCCGTTAGGTAGGGTTGTACGTACATTTAAAATATGATTGTTTCCGATTGAGGACAAAACAGGTAAGATAATTGTGTCGGTATTTCCAGGATTTAAATAACCGTTCCAATAATAAGTTTGTTCGTTACTAGAATTGATATTATATTTTATTGTTGCAGAGTTTAAAATGTTATTGCCATAATTTTTTAAAATTACTTTAGCGTATATTGCATCAGCACAAACTAAATTTGTATTGTTTGGTTCTAGAATATTAATAATTCCTGCATCACTACTTGAATTAATTGGAGAATTACAAGCTTGAGAATTAAGAAGTTCATATCTATAATTTGTAATTGCTGACCAAACTCTATTTTTCTGGTCTTGTGTAAATGAGTTCATACATGCATCATTCGTATAGTCCATAAAATTCATAAACATATCTCCATTATTATTACAACTAGGGTGTGGATGTATTTTACATCCATAATTTGCTTCTTCTTGTTCTGGGGTGTCATTAACAAAATCATCACCACAAGTATTATCTCCCCAGATGTGCCAAAGATTAAGCCAGTGACCAACTTCATGTGTTGTTGTTCTTCCTAGATCATATGGGTGAGAAACTGTTCCAGTAGTTCCAAATTTTTCATAGTCAATCACAACACCATCAGTTGCAGGATTTCCTCCAGCAGGAAATTGTGCCCAGCCAAGTATTCCTGTATCAATATTACAAACCCAAATATTCAAGTATTTTTTCGTGTCCCATGCCGTACTACCTCCTGATGTGTCATAATGTATATCATCTCCATACAATGGGAAGGATTGTAAATTAGTTTGTTTTCTAACAATTCCGTTTGTAGGGTTACCATCAGGATTTTGTTGTGCAAGACAAAAATTAATTTGCATGTCTGAAACAATTGGCAAAAAACTAAGTGGTGTATTATTTGCATCATTATTTGTTCGAGTAAAATCTTTATTAAGTACATCTATTTGAGAAAAAATTTGATTATCGGAAATATTTTCAATTTGGTTATTGTACACAATATGCACAACTACTGGTATTGTTATGTTAGAGCTTTTTATGCTTTCAAAATCTATAATATTATTATCTAGTGAATTTCTTATTTCTAAAAATTCAGGATTTGATTTTAAAAATTTTTTTAGTCTTAACTGACTACCGCAAGTTTGTTCTTGGGCAAGAATATTTCCAATTGAAATTAATAACAAAAAAATAATTTTTTTCAAAGTATATGATTTTATGTAAATGTAGTTAAAAATTAAGATTTATTGATTTAAAAAATCATCATCTGATAAGGTTTTTAAAAATGCAATTAAATCATTTTTCTCTTCATTAGTTAATTGTAGTCCAATACCAATATTTTTCATTAGAGGGTCAATTGTTGTAGAATAATTACCTCCATTATTATAGTGCTCAACAACTTCCTCTAATGAAGAAAATCTTCCATCATGCATGTAAGGAGCTGAGTATTCAATGTTTCTTAGTGTTGGTGTTTTAAATTTACCTTTGTCATTCTCATTGCCAGTTATATTTGCTAATCCTAAATCTAAAAAGGGCTCAATATCTAAACCATTATTATTAAAGTCATTGTTCATGAATAGATTTGTTCCATGGCAATGAAAACAATCGCCTTTTTCAGAATTAAAAATAACATATCCATTTAGTTCAGATGGAGATAATTGGAGTTGTTGACGGATATATTTGTCATATCTTGAGTTAGCAGAAATTAATGTTCTCTCGTATTGTGCCAACGCTTTTACAACACTGTTTGAATCAATATAACTTATATTAAAAGCTCTTTTAAATAAACTTAAGTAAATAGAATCATTATTTAAATCATTTTCTACATTTGACCATGTATTATTCATTTCTAAATGATTTCGAATTGGTTCAAATGCTTGTTCTTCAAGTGTCATTGCAGATCCATCCCAATTTAAAAAATTATTCCAACCCACATTAGTTAAAGTTGATGCATTTCTAAATCCTGATAAACCGTCAATTCCAACGCTGAATTGATTTGGATCAGAAAACGCATTTGAGCTTATGTGACAACTAGCGCATGATTGTGTATTATTTGCGCTAAGAACTGGATCATGAAACAGTAATTCTCCCAAAGCTACTCCCTCAACAGTCATTGGATTGTCGGAAGGTATAAACATATCAGGAAAGCCATCTGGAATAATAAGGTTATACGGAGTTGTTTGGTATATTTTTAAAGTATCATATATACAGTCGTGATTAATATTAGCTGAAGGGTTATAATTAATTGCATTTTTATCAGTACATCCTTTAATTAACTCTAAATCTTTTTGGCATGAAATAAATAGAATACATAAAATAATAACTGATGATTTAAATTTCATTTATGATAGATTACTCTTGAATAGAAAAAACATTATTTAATCCATTTTCTTTAAGATTTTCTTGTGCTGTTGGATTATCCATTATTCCGTTACTTGTTAAAAAATAATTATTTGGTGTTTTAAACCAATTTAGCATATTCATGTTTAATGTTATCAGATGTTTTTCATTTTGATTTGCATCAAATTCAATAGGTAATTCTAATTCAAAAGAGTAATCTCCACCAAAAGTAGGGCCAGTGTGACATCTGTAGGATTGTGATATAATATCAAAAAATCCTTCAAGTTTCATATAGTGATATCCACCTGGTTGAGTAGTAATTGAATTTTTTGGCCAAAACATACTATTATGCCAATTCTCATTTAAGTATTGGTTGTCAATATTTTCTATTTGATTTAATCCAAATGTAAATGATAGTTTATTGTAGTTTTTAATATCTAAATCATTAAAGATAACTGATGTGTTTTCAGTTTCAGAGGCATCTACGTAGTGTACATCTTTTAATAAATACTCTTTGTTGTTGGTGTCATAAATCTTGAGGTTAGAAATAATATACTTTAGTGTAAGAATATTAAATGGCTGTCCAGCTTCATTAGTATAAATAAGACTATCAGGATTAATTTCACTACAACAACTAAAAATTTCTGTATCATCAATTGTATGAGAAAATTGTATTTTTAATGATGAATCAATTTTTTCATCTTTATCGCAAGCTATAAATATTAGTATTGATACAATGATTATTATTTTTTTCATTTTATTACTTTTTACAAAGATAAGGCTAAATTTTTTATTTTGTTTTTGTTTATATTTAAAATAGAATATGATAATTATTTTAAAACAAAATCTTCATATTTGTTAAATTGAACGAAAGTATGTACGTAGAAGTTATCTTACCTTTAAAGCTTAGTGGTTCTTTCACTTATTACAGCAACGGATATGATGTAAAAGTTGGTCAAAGAGTTGTGGTTCAATTTGGTCCAAAAAAAATTTATACTGCTATTGTTTTATCAAAACATAATCATAAGCCTAAAGATTACAAGCTTAAATCTATATTGGAAGTTTTAGATGAATATCCTGTTGTTAATAAAATTCAACTTAATTTTTGGAAGTGGATGGCAGATTATTATTTATGTACAATTGGAGAGGTTATGAACACTGCACTACCATCCTCATTAAAGCTCGCTTCTGAAACCAAAATATCTTTTAATTCTTGCTTTGATGGTGATATAACTGCATTAAATAGAGATGAAAAGATTGTTGTAGATACTTTGTTAAATAAAAATGAGGTTTTACTTAAAGATATTTTTGTTAAATTAAAAAAAAGAAATTTTAGTTTAATACATAATTTAGTATTAAAAGATGTTGTATTTGTTCATGAAGAAATACATGAAAAATTTAATAAAAAGAAAGTAAAAAGTATAAGGTTATTAATTGATCCAAACTCAATAAATAAATTTGATTTAACAGAAAAACAAATAATATTTGTTGAGAAGTTTTTACATCTAAAGAAAACAAATTCAAACAAATATTTTTCAATTTCGGAGGTTTTAAATTATGTTGGATTTAGTAGAGGTGTTTTGAAATTGCTTTGTAAAAAAAATATATTTGAGATTGTAGAAAAAGAAAAGAGTAGAATTAATTTTGAACAAATTTTAACAAAACCGTTAAATAAACTTTTAGATTTTCAAAAATTAGCTTTAAAAAAAATTAAACATAACTTTTTAAATAATAATGTTTGCTTACTTCACGGTATAACATCATCAGGAAAAACCGAAGTCTACATACATCTTATTAATGAGCAAATTAGTGCTGGAAAACAAGTTCTTTATTTATTACCTGAAATAGCTCTAACTACACAAATTATTAAAAGATTAAAAGTTTTTTTTGGTAATAGAGTTACTGTGGCACATTCAAATTTAAATAATTCTGAGAGAGTTGAAATCTGGAATCATATAAGAAATAAGTCAGAGCATAAAAATAAAATTATTATAATTTTAGGTGCTAGATCTGCACTTTTTCTGCCATATGATAATTTAGGTTTAATTATTGTTGATGAAGAACATGATTCTTCATATAAACAACAACAGTTAGCTCCTAAGTACCATGCTAGAGATGCTGCTGTTTATTTAGCAACATTACATAATTCAAAAGTATTATTGGGTTCTGCAACCCCCTCAATTGAAAGCTGGTATAACGCTTCAACAAAAAAATATTCTTTAGTAACTATGAATCATCGCTATTCATATATTGAGCCTCCTGAAATTGATTTTATTGATCTTAGAAAATCTTATTTGAAGAAGCAAATGAAATATCAGTTTTCAAATGAAATGATAAATCAAATTAATAATGAAATTAAGT
>MDSV01010716.1_pt1 | contig 17461 bp, 17 predicted proteins | sample 810851 | NCBI WGS metagenome assembly MDSV01 (sample SAMN05326640, study PRJNA326480) | marine metagenome | isolation source: seawater | place: Atlantic Ocean: North East | collected 2012 | reverse complement strand
CTTTTCAATTTCTTTAGGATCTTCAGACTTAAAAGAAGAAGCTTCTTTAATTTTTTTTTCAATTTCAGATATCATTATTAAAAATTATAGTTCAAAAATAAGGTTTTAACTATTGTATTAATTGTTTTTTTATAAAATAATTAATTATCGCTTCTTTCATTAAAATAGTTTGTTCCCCTGACTTTAATTTTGGGAGCTTAATTAAATTTTTATAATGCGGCCACCCTTCTTTGTCAATATACTCAAATTCATAATATCCAAATGGTTCTAAAAGTCTACATATCGCGATGTGCATTATATCAATTTTTTGATCTTTTTTAAATCTTAATTCTGTTTTTCCTAATTCTTGAATTCCGATTAAATATATTATTGCCTCAATTTCTAAGACTTGATCATCATTAAATCTTTTGCTTAAAATGCTAACTATCTTATCCCATTTACTTTTCATTGTTTTTTTATTAACCATTTTAAAAACTGATATGCTAAGAAAACAATATACTTATATTTGTAAAAAAAAATTGAATTACTTAGATATTTTTATTATTTGTGCACTAGCCTTTGGATTTATGCGTGGATATTTAAAAGGCTTAGTAATGGAAGTCTCTTCAATCATTGCTTTATTATTAGGTGTTTATGGATCCATTAAATTTTCTGATTTCACTTATAATTTTGTTTCTACTAGGTTTCCTGAAACAATCGAAAGTATAGATGAACATTATTTAAAAATTGCCTCATTTGTTTTAACTTTTTTCCTGATTATAATACTTATTTCTTTAATTGGAAAAGCTGTAACCAAAATTCTTAAAATGGTCTTTTTAGGATTTATTAATAAAATTCTGGGTGGTTTTTTTGGAATGATTAAATTTTCTTTAATACTTTCTATTTGCTTTATTTTTTTCGAAAATATTAATTCTACTCTTTTTTTAATTGATGATTCATTTGCTGAATCTTCCTTTTTTTATATTCATTTTAAGGATCTGGGAAATCTTTTTTTAGATTTTTTTAATTCTAATAAAGAATCAATCAATTTTTTTAATTGATTGAAGCTCTATCCATCCTTTATTTCCATCAGAAATTTCTATTAGAGCCCAATCATTTAGTTCTTCTTTTATAATAACTTTTGTCCCTTCATGCAAATTAAAAAGAATTTCGCTTCTATAATTTGGTTCCGTCCTAAAATCAATTTTATTTTCAAAGATTATTGCCTCAAGCTTAGACTTTTGTTTTTCAAATTTATTTAGGCCAACAAAAAAAGAAATTATAGAAAGAAATAATAAAATAGTAAAAGCAGTAAAATAATTCCTTTTTAAAATACTTTTAGAGCTAAAAAAATATAAAATAAATGTTAGTAAAAAAAAATATAATAGCACAATTCCCAAAGCTAGCCATTGGTTTATATTTAAAATTTCTGAGATAGAATTTAGAAATTCTAAAACTTGATTAGTGGGCAAAATTTCTATCTTATCAATCAACATATTTTGTGCAAAAGCCAAATTATTTAATACATCATTGTTTTTTGGATTTAGTTTTAAGGCTTTTTCATAATAAAAGATGCTGTTTGCAATATCATTTATTTTATAAAAAGCATTTCCTAAATTGAAAAACAAATTTTCAGAATGTTGGCCATTTTCAATTATTTCTTTAAACTCAACAATTGCTTCATTATATTTGCCTTTATTATACAACTCCACTCCTTTATTAAAATATTCTTCATTTTCAGACTGTGAGAAAATTAACCCAGAGAAAATTAAACAAAACAACAATAAAACATTTTTTTTGACTATCATATTTGTTTGTCTATTTCAGCTATTACATTTACTGCATTTTCATAATCATTATTAATTCCAACATTTGTTGCTGGTGTATATCTAGCGTATTCACAGTTTTCAATTAAAATTATAAATAGCTTAACAGATTCATTCTTTATTTTTTTATTTAATAATAAGCTTTGAATTTTTTCTTTACTATAATCAGACGTTTCAATTGAAAGTTTAGATTTTAAAAAATTGTGTAATGCTTTTTCTAAAGCTACATAGAAAACTTCTTTCTTTCCTAAACTTCTTTTGGCGTCTGATAAATATTTTTTTGCCAATTTATTAGCCCTTCTAGATTTATAACCTTTTATATCTGAATCTGAACTTTTTTTAGATTTAAAAAATACAACAACTAAAACTATCATTATAATAGGTATAATAATTAGTAAATAAAAGAGAGTAGAATAAATAAAATTATAAGGTTTTGATGAAATTAGATTTGGTTTAGTTTTTATAAACTTAAATTGACTTTTCATCAAAGAAATATTGTTTATACTGCTATTTGATAAAACTTGTTTTGAATTATCTGAAGGATAAGATGAAGGTCCCTCCAAAACATCTATTATTATTTCATTTGAAAAAATAGATTTATATTTTTTAATATTTGGATCAAAAAACACAAATTCAACTGGCGAAATAGGATACTTTCCTTTAAATTGTGGTACCAAGGTATAAGTATCACTAATATTTCCGAACATCCCTTTTATATTTGTTTTAACATTTTCATTATATTCTGGATCATATTTTTCAATTGAGTTAGGAGTAATTAAACTAGGTATTGAAAATAGTTTTATATTTCCTGATCCACTAACTTTTAATATTGCTTGTAAAGATTCTGAAGCATTTAATTCATTTTTCGTAGTGCTTAGTTCAATTTTAAAATCTCCAACTGCTCCATTAAAATTTTCAGGTGCATTTTTTGGTAAATTCAAAACATTAATTTCTCTTTTTCCTGCAGTAACTGTCTTAGGAACTTGAGTATATATCCTGTTTCCAAAAAAATCTCTTTTGTTTGTTGGGACATCAACTGAGACATCTAAAGTAAGTGGAAGAATATTCAAAATCCCTGACTTTTGTGGGTATAAAACAATTTTTTTCCATATAACATAGTTATAGCTTTCACCTTTATAAGTGCCTCTTTCAATTTGAAGTCTAGGAATTTTTATATTATGGGACCAAAAATCATTATACTCAGGGCTATCGATTTCCCCAACATTTGTAACATTAATTTGTGGACTAAAATATAATTTATAAACTACAGAAAAACCTTGATTTAAATATGGTTTATTATTAGAAACTTCTGCTACTAAGTGTAAATTTTCATTTGCAACATAGGAAGCATCATTTGGGTCTTTTTTTATAGTTATTGACTCTGATACTTTAACCTTAACTGGAATTGTTTTATATATCTGATTATCAATCTCAATTGTTGCCTGGCCAATTGATAAAGATCCTGTTTTTAATGGTGATAAATAATATGAGTAAATTTTAGAAAATGTTCTTTTACCATTTACCCACATATTACTAACTGACTGATTTGGGCCTCCAACTACTCTAAATCCTTCAAAACTAGGAGAAATAAAATTATCTCCATCTTGATTCATTTTAAAATCAACTCTTACGTTTTCGTTAATACCTAATGTTTTTTTACTAACCTCTGCTATAAAACTAACACTTTGATCTTGCGAAAAAACATTTATACAATAAGTAAATAGTAATATAAAAGCAATATTAATTCTCATTATTTAATTTTACCAATCCTTTTTATTTTTTACTGGGATACCTTTTACTTTATTTTTATTAACCTTCTCTTGAACCTTTTTTTCTTCATTATTCATCGCTTTCAAAAGGTTCTTTAACTGTTCAGGAGAAATTTTATTCGGTTGTGGTTTATTCTGCTTTTTGTCATCCTTTTTGTCATCCTTTTTGTCATCCTTTTTGTCATCCTTTTTGTCATCCTTTTTGTCACCCTTTTTATCATCCTTTTTGTCATCCTTTTTATCATCCTTTTTGTCATCCTTTTTATCATCTTTTTTATTATCCTTTTTATTATCCTTTTTATCATCCTTCTTATTCTTATTTTTGTTTTGATTTTTGAGCAACTCCTTAGCCAGCACATAATTATATCTTGTCTCATCATCTGAGGGATTATTGAGTAATGCTTTTTTGAAACTAGTAACGGCATTTTGATAATCTTTATTTTGCATATAAACATCCCCTAAGTTATGATAAGACTTATGTAACTCTTCCTTGTTTTTTGTCTTTAAAATTGAAGACTTATACTCATTAGCTGCTTCCGCATTAAATCCACTTTTATAAAATGAATTTGCCATATTATAGGAAGCTATATTATTTAAGGAGTCTTTAGAAATTGCTTCTCTATATAATGATTCTGCCTGAACTAAATTTTTATTTAAAAATTCTACATTTCCATCAAGAGTTAAATTATTTGATTTTTTGTCAAAAGCTTTTTCTTGACAAAAGATATTTACTGAAACCATTAAAAAAATAATAATTCTAAACATTTTTTTCATTAAATAAATTTAGTTTTTCTACCCATAAAGTTTTCTTTTCGAAAACAAACAATTCCAAACATAAAAAAAATAGAGCAAAACCTAAAAACCACTGAAACTGGTCTTTGTAAGCTACAAATTGTTTAGATTCAAATTCCATTTTATCCATTTCTTTTAATTTCTCTATAATTTCATCAACAACTTCTTCCGTATTCCCACCACTTATATAAATTCCATTGCTTGAAAGAGCTATGTTTTGAAGAAGTTCAGGAACAAGTTTAGTTATTACTACATCTCCTTCCGAATTTTTTTTATAAGACTCTATAACGCCATTGGATTTTATTGGGATCGGGGCTCCCTTAATACTGCCTAATCCAATAGTAAAAATAGTTATTCCCATGTCTTCAACAATACTAGGGATATCTTGATTTTCAAATTCATGATCTTCTCCATCAGAAAGAATACAAAGCACTCTATTTGTTTGATTTTCATCATCATAATAATCTTTAGCTAATTTAACTGCCTCAATTATGGCTGTTCCTTGGGATGAAAGAATGTCTGAATTTAAACTTTGTAAAAACATTTTTGCAGTTGAATAATCAGTGGTTATTGGTAATAGCGGTAAAGCAGATGCGGCATAAGCAATTATGCCTACTCTATCGGAGTTTAATTCATTAATTGTTTGTGAAACTAATCTTTTAGCCTTTTCAAGTCTATTTGGTGCTATATCCTCTGCTAACATACTTTTCGAAACATCAATAGCAAAGACTATATCAACCCCTTCTCTTTTAACTGTCTTAAGCTGAGTTCCAATTTTAGGATTAACTAGAGAAATTGAAAGAAACGTAAATACAAGAATTAATAAAACCAATTTTAGTTTAGGCTTAAACCGAGAGACTTGAGGGCTTAAATCTTTAAGCAAGTGAAATGAAATATTTTCCTTTTGAATTCGCTTTTTCCAACTATTTAAAGAAATAAAGCCAATAATTAATATGGGGATGACTAATAACAAATAAAAATAAATGGATTCTTCTAACTGATACATTTTAAATAAAACTTTTAAAAATAGTTGATCTTAATAACCACTCTAAAAAAACAAGTGAAAAAGATATTAAAACAAAAAATCTGAACATTTCCTGAGCATTTGAATATTTGAATTCTTCAATCTCAGTTTTTTCTAATTTATTGATTTCCTGATATATGTCCTTTAACTTTTCATTATTAGTGGCCCTAAAGTAAATTCCACCTGTTTGTGCCGCGATTGATTCCAATAATTTTTCATCAATTTCAACTTTAGTTAATCCAAATCTGAAAGTTCCATTTGGATTAATTGCAATTGGTGCTAATGCATTTCCATTACTACCTAAACCTATTGTATAGGTTTTAATTCCAAAAGATAATGCTAAATCAGCAGCTGTATTGGGATCTATGAAACCTGCATTATTCACTCCATCAGTTAATAATATAATTACTTTGCTTTTAGCTTTACTGTCCTTAAGCCTGTTTACAGATGTTGCTAACCCCATCCCAATAGCTGTTCCATCTTCAATAACTCCATCAAAATTTATTTCGGCTAAAGATTTAATAATTACTGCTTTGTCAGATGTAACAGGAGTTTTTGTATAACTTTCTCCAGCATATACTACTAGTCCAATTCTATCATTAACTCTATCATTTATAAATTCTTTAGCTACAGACTTTAGGGCATCCAATCTATTTGGCTTTAAATCTTGAGCAAGCATACTAGAAGAAACATCAACAGCAATAACAATATCTATCCCTTTACTTGTTTTTGTTTGAGTGGATACATCTATAATTTGAGGTCTTGAGATTGCAATTATTAACATTATAATAGCTAAATATCTTAGAATATCTAAAATTGGTAAAATTTTAATTTTTATACTTTTAAAACTAAAACCTTTATTAGATGATATTCTAAAAGATGAATGCTTTAAATTATTGTACTTATAGCTCCAAAAGAAAAAGAGTGGCAATAAAATTAAAAGCCATAAAAATTCTGGATTGTTAAATGTCATATTGTTAAACATTTTATTCAATTTTAAATATTATAGATTTTTCTACTTTTTCTGCTATTTGTTTAGCATATATATCATTTCTATCGAAAATCATTAAAACTTTTTGTTTGCCGTTATTTTCCTGAAACTTTAGGCTAACGTATTCCTTTTTTATTTGTTTCTCTTCCTGGTTTAAATAATCAAATGAACCAAAAATTTTAAATGCTGGTTGTCCTTTATCTATAAAAATATCTTGTTGTTTAGTCAAAATATTTGTGGCCCCTTTTTCTTTTAATTCTAAGATTAATTCGTCAATTACTAATTGTACATTCTTAGATCCAGTCTTCTCTTTATCAGAAATTATATTAAGAGAAATAAAAACAGGTTCTTTAATAGAGCCTAATTCAAAAACTTGATTTATTCCTTCCGGCTTAATTCTTTTTAAAACATTTGGAGAAGAGATAGTAATAGGATGTGCACCATAAGTACTTCCAATCCATGTCTTATTTAAAATCGATTTAGTTGGTGTACCAATTAGGGTATCTGAAACATTTTTCCATCCAAAAATAGAAACAGAAAAAATAAAAATTATTGTAATTATAAATAAAAATCCAAAAGAAACTTTTTTTACAATTTTTTTTCTTTTTTCTTTTTTTATCTTTTCTAAATACTCTTTGCTTTTTAATAATTCTTCTTCAGATGGTTCGGGAATTGCATCCTTAGTATCTAAAAGAACTTTTTCTAATATTCTTTTATCATCTGAGGCTATTTCAACTCCAGGATTTGATTTAGCGAACTTTACCAAATCAGCTGTTTTTAATACGCTTTTAAATTTTTCTATAGTTGCTTGATTTAGTGAAAGTTTACCAGAATCTTTTAATAGTTCTAGCTTACTAATTAATTCATCCGTGGTGCTCTCTAAAGCATCTAAGCTAATATCCTCTTCAAGATAATTCTTTACAATATCAGTGAGCTTCGAATAATAAGCTTTGTAGTCTAATTGCTCTTTAAGATCTTTTGACTCTAAAAGCTTTAATGCTATAATTGCTTTTTCTATTGGAATTGGTAATTTTTCATCCTTTTTTCTTGAATTTAATATTTTATTATAAAACTTATATCCTAAATAAAGAATAATAAAAAATCCTATTAAAAATAAATATATTTTCCACCAACCATCATTGTTTTTCTTAATGGCTATTATATTCTTAATATCAAAAAACTTTTTGCTTACAGTGTCTACCTTAACATTTATAATCTCAATTAAAATTGAATCTGAGTATTGAAGTACATTGTCAACAGATATTTTTGGATGTTTTAGAAAAAAAGAGCCTGGTTCAAAGCTTGTTACTGAAAAATTTTTCACAAATTTTAAACTCTTATTTTTTATTGTGTCTATATCATATTCTTCAATTATTTCAAATGGAGGTAAAAACTTTTTTTCTCCCCATTGAATATCTGCAATTGTATCTAAATTTATTTGAATTTTATAATTAATTTGTTCTCCTACTTTTATAACCGTTGTATCAACTTCTGTAATTAGTACTGGTTTTTGTTGTGAAAAAATTTGAGAGTTTACACAAAGAAAAAGAAAAATAATTGAACTAAGCTTATCCACGATTTTTAAAATAATTAAGTAATTTTTTTACATAGCTCTGATCTGTCCTACAGCTTAATATTCCTGCTCCATTTTTTGTAAATAATTGACTAAACCTATTATAGTTTTCCCTATTAAAAGACTCATATATTTTACGAAGAGCTGAAGATGAAGTGTCAATTAATTTTACATTTTCTGTCTCTTGGTCAAACATTGGGACAATTCCCAAGTTGGGGATTTTTTCTTCCATTTTGTCATAAACTCTAATTCCTGTTACATCATGTTTATTTGCTGCTATTTTTAAAGTTTTTTCATAATTATCATCTATAAAATCGGATAAAATGAATGTAATAGATTTCTTTTTAATTACACCAATCAAAAACTCTAAAGCTTTAGAAATATTTGTTTTTTTACTTGAGGGCTTAAATTCAATTAACTCTCTAATGATTCTTAAAATATGTGTTTTCCCTTTGCTAGGCGGAATATATAATTCAATAGTATCTGAAAAAAGAATTAATCCAACCTTATCATTGTTCTGAAGAGCTGAAAAGGCTAAGGTTGCTGAAACTTCAGTTATAATATTTTTTTTTGAGGCATTTTCTGTACCAAATAGTTCAGATCCGCTTATATCAACCAATAACATAAGTGTTAATTCTCTTTCTTCTTCAAAAACTTTTACAAAAGGTTCATTATACCTTGCAGTTACATTCCAATCAATAGTACGAACATCATCACCGAACTGATAATTTCTAACTTCACTAAAAGTCATACCTCTACCCTTAAAGGCACTATGATATTCTCCTCCAAAAATATTATTACTTAACCTTCTTGTCTTAATTTCAATTTTCCTTACCTTTTTTAAAAGTTCTTTTGTCTCCACAAATAAAATTTAAATGATTTTAACTGTAAAAAATTGATAATTGAATCAATAATTATGGGACTTCAACCTGATTCACAATTTTATTAATAATATCTTCTGAGGATACATTCTCTGCTTCAGCCTCATAAGTAAGCCCTATTCTGTGTCTTAAAACATCATGAATAACAGCCCTGACATCCTCTGGAACAACATATCCTCTTCTTTTAATAAATGCATAACACCTGGATGCATTCGCCAAATTTATACTTCCTCTAGGTGAAGCTCCAAAATTTATAAATGATTTTAATTCATCCAATCCATATCTTTCTGGATATCTTGTTGCAAAAATTAAATCAAGAATATATTTCTCAATTTTTTCATCCATATATACGGCCCTAACAGATTCTTGGGCTTTGATTATTTCTTTGATTGTTACAACGGGTTTTATATCTCCAAAGCTATTGTTGATATTTGCTCTTACAATTTGTTGTTCATCATTGAGATTTGGATAATCAATAACTGTTTTTAACATAAATCGATCCACTTGCGCTTCTGGAAGCGGGTAAGTTCCTTCTTGCTCAACTGGATTTTGTGTGGCCATTACTAAAAAGGGTGGAGCTAATTTAAATGTTTGATCTCCAATTGTTACCTGCTTTTCTTGCATGGCTTCCAATAGAGCTGATTGAACTTTTGCTGGAGCTCTATTAATCTCATCTGCTAAAATAAAATTAGCGAAAACAGGACCTTTTTTTATTGAAAAATCATTTTCCTTCATATTGTAAATCATTGTTCCGACAACATCTGCTGGAAGCAGATCAGGTGTAAATTGTATTCTACTGAAACTTCCTTTTACTGCTTTACTTAATGAATTGATTGCAAGAGTTTTAGCTAGCCCAGGCACTCCCTCTAATAAAATATGACCTTGACCTAAAAGACCAATTAGAAGTCTTTCTACCATATCTTTTTGACCTACTATAACTTTGTTTATTTCCAGAACTAATAAGTCTATAAAGGCACTTTCTTTTTTAATTTTTTCATTAATTTCTTTAATATCAACTTTATTCTTGTTTTCCATAATAATAAAATTAGTCATTAAACTAAGGGGGTGCAATTTGAATAAAAAAAATCATTCAAATTGTTAACAATTGGTTAAAAATTTAAGAAGATAAATGCTGAAAAATTATAATTTTTTCATTTTATCAAATATCTCTTCAGGCACTAAATCTTTAAAAGACTTATTTTCTTTTATTAAATTTCTTATTAAACTAGATGATATATCCATTACTGGGGCATCATATATTCTCACCATTTTATGATTTATTAATGTATTTGATGGTTTTTTTAAATTTTTTCTTGGATATACACAGATTGGATATTCTAAAATATTTTTGAAATCCTTCCACAAATGCAAGCTATTTAAATTATCCTCTCCTAAAATCACAAAAAATTTTGTTTTGGGATTTTTATTCACAATATAATTAAGAGTATCTGCTGTGTAGTTTGGCTTAGATAGTTCAAACTCTACACTGGAACAAATTATTTGCTTTTGATTTGAACAAAAACTTTTTACCATTTCTAATCTGTTTAATTCACTTGAAATATTTTGTGTTTTTTTAAATGGATTTAGTGGGGTGACAATTAACCATAATTCCTCTAGATCTAATTTTTTAATAAAATATTTCGCTATGGAAACGTGTCCGTTATGTAATGGATCAAACGTTCCAAAAAACAGACCTTTCTTTTTCATTAATTATCTAAAAATTTATTAACTAAATTATACGTCTTTATTTTTGCAGATTTTAAATCATCATTAATTATAATTTGATCAAAATCTTTTTCTTTTAATAATTCTACTTTAGCCTTTGACAATCTAATATTAATTGATTCTTTTGAGTCTTTATTTCTAAAATTAAGTCTATTTCTTAATGCATTAATGCTTGGTGGTTTTACAAAAATAGCAAGAGCATTTTTTTTAAATATTGATTTTAGTTTAATTCCCCCCTCTACATCAATATCAAAAATTATATTATTAAACTTTAATAAAGCTTCTATAGAATTTTTAAGAGTTCCATAATAAATTCCGTTATAAACTTCCTCATATTCTAAAAAATCTCCGTCATTAATTTTTTGAACAAATTCATTATGAGTTAAAAAATGGTAATCTTTTCCCTGTTTTTCTCCCTTTCTTATTTTTCTAGTTGTCGCTGAAATTGAGAAAGTTAAATTAAGATCGTTTTGATTCAATAAATGCTTAACCAAAGTTGTTTTACCGCTTCCTGATGGTGCACAAAAAATAATACATTTTCCCTTAGACATTATAAAACATTTAAAAGCTGCTCCTTAATTTTTTCCAATTCATTTTTCATTTCTACTACATTTTTTTGAATTAATAAATAGTTTGATTTTGATCCAATTGTGTTGATCTCTCTACCTATTTCTTGACTAATAAAATTTAACTTTTTACCTTTTTCTATTTGCTTATTATTAACAGTATTTTTAAAGAAAATTATGTGATTTCTTAATCTCACTAACTCTTCGTTAATGTCAATTTTTTCTAAATAGTAAATTAATTCCTGTTCAAATCTATTGAGATCTGTTTCTTTTTCTAAGTCTAATAATTTTTTCTTAATCCTTTCTTTTACTAAAAGAATTCTTTTTGGTGCAGATTTTTCAATTTTTTCGAGCTTTTTTTGAACTGAGTCCAAGTTACTTAAAATGTCTTTTTGCAAAGAATTTCCTTCATTAAGTCTAAAATCTAACAATGTGTTTACAGCAATTTTAACTAATGACATAATTTCATTTCGCAAATTTTTATTTTCAGAAGCATTTTTATTATAAATAGAGTCTGGTAATTTGATAGCAATTTTCAATAGCTCTAAATCATTTGCTGGCGTTATTTTTTTTAAGTCTTTTATATAAGTATTAATAATATTGTGATTTAATTGAGACTGAGGAGTTTCCCTTTTATTTTTAAAGTCAATTTTAATATCTACTTTTCCTCTTTTTAAAAATTTAGCTAAAATTTTTCTAATATCATTCTCAAAATTTTTGAATATTGGATTTAAATTATAATTAAGGTCTAAAGTTTTACTGTTTAAAGATCTTATGTCTAAAGAAATTTCTCCAAACTCTGAATTTAATGATGCATTTCCAAAGCCGGTCATAGAGTAAAGCATGCACAAATTTAAGAAAGAATTATTTAAATTCTCATTACAACTTTCGAACCCAAATATTTCTAAAAGAAACTTGTGAACAGCAGTGATTTTGAAGTGAAATTGGAGCATCTCCATGAGCAATATTTTTTGGAGGCCCAACATTTTGAGTTGTTCCCAAGATTTCTACATGATTATGAATCAATATGCCATTATGAAAAACTGTAAAATATCCTGATTTAATCTTATTTCCTTGAGAATTAAACTTCGGAGCATCAAATATAATATCATAAGATTGCCATTCCCCTGGTTTTCTAGTGGAATTAACTAATGGTATATATTGCTTATAAACTGACCCAGCTTGTCCATTTACATATGTTGGTGATTTATAACTATCTAAAATCTGAATTTCATATCTATTCTGTAAAAAAACTCCACTATTGGATCTCTTTTGATTTTTATGAGACGTGTCTTCACTTGTTTTCCATTCAATATGTAATTGAACTGATCCAAAACTTTCTTTAGTTTTAATTCCACCCGATCCATCTAAGACAACAGTTACAGAACCATCTTCATTTATTTGCCAACCACTTTCCTTATTAGACCATTTTGCTGTCCATTTTGATAAATCTGATCCATCAAATAGAATAATTGCATCATTAGGGGGTGCGGAATCTGATGAGGAATAAACCTCCTTCGGAATCGGCTCCCAAATTTCGGTATCCTTTGATTTTTGAGAAAAGATTATAAAAGGGATAATTAAAAAGAAAATGAATAATTTAAAAATTGTTGTTTTAATTAACATAATTACAGATTTATTGAGAATTTATATTTTTAAATATACTCAAATACTTAAGATTCTTTTTATATAATTTATCTTTGATTAGTAATATTATTTTACATGAAAAAAAATAAAATGAAATTTAATACTAAAACTATTCATGGAGGTCAAGCTCCAGAAAAAGGATATGGAGCAGTTATGCCTCCAATTTATCAAACTTCAACATATTCTCAATCAAGTCCTGGGGAACATAAAGGCTATGAATACAGCAGGACACACAACCCTACAAGAAAGGCTTTAGAGAATTCTTTAGCAAGTATTGAAAATGGCAATTATGGTTTAGCATTTGGATCTGGACTAGCAGCTATTGATGCTGTTTTGAAGCTTTTAAAATCTGGTGATGAAGTAATTTCAACTAACGATCTTTATGGTGGATCTTACAGGCTTTTTACAAAAATTTTTGAAAGTTTTGGAATTAAATTTCATTTCACATCAATGAAAGATGCTTCGCAGTTAGAAAATATCATTAATTCTAACACCAAAATGATCTGGGTTGAAACACCTACAAACCCCATGATGAATATTATTGATATTAAGTCTCTAAGTAAAATAGCTAAAAAGAAAAAAATTCTCTTAGCAGTTGACAATACTTTTGCTTCTCCTTTTTTACAAAAACCCTTAGATCTTGGAGCAAATATTGTTATGCATTCCGCAACAAAATACTTAGCTGGTCATAGTGATGTTATATTAGGAGCGCTTGTAGTAAAGGATAAAAAGTTGGCAGATAAACTTTATTTTATCCAAAATTCTAGCGGTGCAATCTGTGGTCCTATGGATAGTTTTTTGACTTTAAGAGGAATTAAAACATTACATGTTCGAATGAAAAGACACTGTGAAAATGCAAAAAAAATTGCCATTTTTTTAAGTAATCATTCTAAAATTGATAAGGTTTTTTGGCCAGGATTTAAAAATCACCCTAATCATGAAATAGCGACAGAACAAATGTCTGATTTTGGAGCTATGATTTCTTTTACAACAAAAAAAAATAGCTTTAAAAACACTCAACAAATACTAAAAAATTTCAAAATCTTTACTTTGGCAGAATCTTTAGGAGGAGTGGAAAGTCTTGCTTGCCACCCGGCTTCAATGACGCATGCGTCAATTCCAAAAAAAGAAAGAGAGCTTTCTGGACTTGTTGACTCCCTTATTAGGCTAAGTGTTGGGATTGAAGATGTAAAAGACCTAATCTCTGACCTAAATCAAGCAATTAGATGATTTTTACTAAGTTAAAGTTAATTGATTAACTTAGATATGTAATTTAAATGCTTGTTTTTCTAAAAAAATTTCTATGAAAAAAGATCTTGAAAATTTCATTTCAGAAATAGAACAAAGGAATTCACATGAACCTGAATTTATGCAAGCTGTTAAAGAGGTTTCAGAAACTGTAATTCCATATATTATTTCTCAAAAAATATATCACGGAAAAAATATTTTAATGAGAATGGTTGAGCCTGAAAGAGTACTAATGTTTAGAGTAAATTGGGTAGATGATAAGGGAGAAATTAGAGTAAATAGAGGTTATCGTGTTCAAATGAATTCAGCAATAGGCCCTTACAAAGGCGGCTTAAGATTCCATCCCTCTGTAAATCTAAGTATTTTAAAATTTCTGGCTTTTGAGCAAGTTTTTAAAAATAGCTTAACAACCCTTCCTATGGGGGGAGGGAAAGGAGGTTCTGATTTTGATCCAAAAGGGAAAAGTGATGGTGAAATAATGAGGTTTTGTCAAAGTTTTATGACAGAACTTTTCAGATATATTGGCCCAAATACTGATATTCCTGCCGGAGACATAGGTGTTGGTGGAAGAGAAATTGGATATATGTTTGGTCAATATAAAAAATTAAGAAAAGAATTTACTGGTGTTTTAACAGGAAAGGGATTATCATGGGGAGGCTCATTAATTCGTCCAGAAGCTACTGGATATGGAGCTGTATATTTTGCTGAAAACATGTTAAATCATGTAAAAAATTCTTTTGAAGGTAAGACAGTTGTTATTTCTGGTTCTGGAAATGTTGCACAATTTGCTGCTGAGAAATGCAATCAACTTTCCGCAAAAGTAGTCACTCTCTCAGATTCTTCTGGGTTTATTCATGATTCTGATGGGATAAATACTGAAAAGCTTAATTACGTAATGGATCTAAAAAACAATAAAAGAGGAAGGATCTCCGAATACGTCAAAAAGTTTCCTAAAGCAAAGTTTTATAAAAACAAAACACCATGGCAAGTCCGTTGCGAGATTGCTTTGCCTTGTGCAACTCAAAATGAACTTAATTTAATTGATGCTAAATTATTAGTTAATAATGGGTGTATTTGTATTAGTGAAGGTGCTAATATGCCATGTACTCCTGAGGCAATTTCAATATTTAGAAAAAATAAAATATTATTTGCTCCTGGAAAAGCGTCAAATGCTGGAGGAGTGGCTGTTTCGGGTTTAGAAATGGCTCAAAACTCATTAAGATATAGCTGGACAAGAGAAGAAGTTGATAATAAGCTAAAAGATATTATGTTAGATATTCATAACTCCTGTATAACTCATGGTTTAGAAAAAGGATATGTAAATTATGAGAAAGGCGCCAATATTGCTGGCTTTATAAAGGTTGCAGATGCAATGCTTGCCCAGGGAGTTGTATAATTTTTCTTAAAGTTAAATTTCTAAAATGCTAATATCAACTGAGGCCATTGCTTTAAGTTCCATAAAATATTCTGAAAGTAGTCTTATAGTAAAATGTTTTACTCTTAGTGACGGAATTAAATCTTACTTACTAAAAGGAATACGATCTAGAAAAAAAACCTCATTAAATATTGGACTATTCCAGCCTTTAACTATGTTAGAGATAGATGCCAATCATAAAAATAAAGGAAATTTAGAAAACATTAGATCTGCAAAAATTTTATATCCCTATAAAACAATTCCTTTTGATATTTATAAAAATGCCATTTCCTTATTTCTATCTGAAACATTATCTAAAAGCATTAAAGAAGAAGAAAAAAACGAGTCTCTCTATTACTTTATTAAAAATTCAATGATGTGGTTTGACTCTTCTTCTAACTATATTAATTTTCATCTACATTTTATAATAAAATTTTTAAAATACTTAGGGGTTTCACCTGATGAAAGCAAAATGAATTTAAAAGGATTTGATATGATTAATGGGTCATTTTCAAATTATCAAAAAAAGAATAATTTTAGAGATGGAGAGGTTATTACTTACTTTAAAGAGTTTTTAGGCACAAATTTTGATAATACTGATTTTACAATTAGCTCTTCTTTAGAAAGAAAAGAATTATTAGAGTTTTTAATGAAATATTTAAAAATACATTTAGAAGATTTTAAAAGACCAAATTCGCTAAATATTATGTATGATATTTTTAAAAGAAAATAGAATTTTAATATTTATTTTTTTATTTTTTTCTTTAAACATTTTTTCACAGAAATTGATTGTAAAAGATGCTAAGGAAAATACCTCTATCCCTGATGTATCTATCTACAATAGTGAAAGATCTATTACTATTATTTCTGATATTGAAGGAAATGTAAATTATTCGGGGTTTCAAAAATCTGACACCCTAATTTTTAGTCATATTGGTTATGAAAAATTAAAAATTCTAGTCAGTAAAATTCCAAAATCTTCTTCAACAACAATAATTTATCTAAATCCTAACCCTCAAATATTATCTGAAATTATTTTATCTGTTGGAAGGAACAAGGAAAGCAGCAAAAAAATTTCTAAAAAAGTTTCTGTAATAACTCCAAAAAAAACAGAGCTTGACCTTCCTCAAAATTCAGCAGAATTATTATACTATGGTGGAGGAGTCAGAATTCAAAAATCTCAAGGAGGTGGTGGCAGTCCAGTTATAAGAGGATTCGAAGCCAATAGAGTTCTGCTAGTTATAGACGGGGTTCGAATGAATAATGCCATATATAGATCTGGCCATCTTCAAAATGCCATTACTATAGATCCTAATTCTTTAGAAAGAACAGAGGTTATTTTTGGGCCATCCTCAGTGGGCTATGGATCTGATGCTCTCGGTGGAGTAGTCCATTTTTATACAAAAACCCCTAAAATTAACAATGAAAAGAAATGGACAATAAAGGGACTAGAATCCTACAATACAACTTTAAACCATACAGTCAGCAACCTGAATTTTGAGTACAGCAATAAAAAATGGGCAAGTTTTAGTAGTTTTTCTTATTCTGATTTTGGAAATATTGTAATGGGGGAAAACAGGACCCATGGTTTTAAAAATTGGGGATTAAATAAATTTAACCCTAGTAAAGAATTATTAAATTCTAATATTGTTTTAAACAATGACCCTAATCTTCAAAAAAATACAGATTATTCCCAGTTCGATTTATTGCAAAAATTTAATTTTAAAGTTTCTGAAAATTCAAATTTAATTTTTAACATTCAACACTCTAAATCATCAAATATTGATCGTTATGACAAGCTTAATGAATATTCGGCGCAAGAAGATCTTAAATATGCTGAATGGTATTATGGCCCACAAAAAAGAACACTTTTTTCAGCTACTTATAATTTTTTAAAAAAAAGCAACTGGTTAAACAAAGGAACAATAGTTACTGCTTTTCAAAAGATTAATGAATCCCGTAATAATAGGAAATATAAATCTCTAACTTTAAACTCACAAACAGAAGATTTAGATGTTTTTTCTAT
>MDSV01132506.1_pt1 | contig 17462 bp, 18 predicted proteins | sample 810851 | NCBI WGS metagenome assembly MDSV01 (sample SAMN05326640, study PRJNA326480) | marine metagenome | isolation source: seawater | place: Atlantic Ocean: North East | collected 2012 | reverse complement strand
TTTTTAAAAATAGTAAAAGAATCTTTAGAGCAACCAAAAAGACTTTTTTTAAATATTTAGCAATGGATAATAATTTTGATTTAATTGTAATTGGTGGAGGTCCTGGAGGCTATGTTTGTGCAATTAGAGCCGCTCAATTGGGTTTAAAAACAGCTTGCGTTGAATCTAGAGGCACTTTGGGAGGCACGTGTCTCAATGTGGGCTGTATACCTTCAAAAAGTTTGCTGAATTTATCAGAAAACTTTCATAAAGCTAAAAAAGATTTCAATAATCAAGGAATAGAAATCAGTAATATAAGACTAAATATTCAGAAAATGATGTCTAATAAAGACAAATCAGTTCAAGTGTTAACTAAAGGAGTAGAATTTTTATTTAAAAAAAATAAAGTCGCTTATATAAAAGGCAAAGGAGTCTTATTTTCCAAAAATAATGTAATTGTTTATGAAAATAATAAAAAAGAGAGTTATAAAGCTAAAAATATTGTAATTGCAACAGGTTCTGGCATAGCTTCTTTACCAGGAATTGAGATTGATGAAAAAAATATAATCTCCTCTACCGGAGCACTTTCGCTCAACCAAGTACCAAAAAGTTTAGTTATTATTGGAGGAGGCTATATAGGCCTTGAAATGGGATCAGTTTGGTCAAGACTTGGAGCAGAAGTAACTGTAATAGAATATTTGAGTTATATAACTCCAGGTATGGATAGGGAGATTTCAAAAGAATTCCAGAAAATTTTAAGCAAACAGGGAATTAAATTTAAATTAAATTCAAAAGTTATATCAGTTGTAGACCAAAAAGAATCTGTATTAATAAAATTTATAGATAATGAAACTAAAAAAGAACAAAAAATAATATCTGATAAAGTTTTAGTTTCTGTAGGAAGAAAGCCTTATACAGAGGGGTTAAATTTGAATAAAATTGGAATCAAGAAAGACGATAAAGGAAGAATTGAAGTCAATGAAAAGTTGCAGACTTCTGTCAAAAATATATATGCCATAGGAGATGTCATCAAAGGACCTATGCTAGCTCATAAAGCTGAAGAAGAAGGTATTGCTGTAGCTGAAATTTTAGGAGGTCAAGCTGGACACGTTAATTACAATGTAATTCCAGGTGTTATTTATACCTCTCCTGAAGTTGCATCAGTAGGTAAGACAGAGGAACAACTTAATTCTGAAAAAAAGAAATATAAAGTTGGTAAATTTCCATTCTTAGCAAACTCAAGAGCCAAAGTGAACAATGAGACGGAGGGATTTGTAAAAATTTTAGCCGATGCAGATACAGATAAAGTTTTAGGAGTTCACATAATTGGACCACATAGCGGCGATATGATTGCAGAAATGGCTTTAGCCATGGAATTTGGAGCCAGCTCAGAAGACATTGCTCGAACATGTCATGCACATCCCACTCACACAGAAGCAATTAAAGAAGCTGCTTTAGCTGTTGATAAAAGACCTATTCATTTTTAATTAGAAATAATTAGAATTACTATTTGATTATGAAAGTACAAGTCTTACTACCAAAAATATTCGACTTCCCATTTACGTATTATACTGATCAGAAACAAAATTTAAAAAGAGGAGATATTGTTGAAATTCCATTTGGTTCAAAAAAGGAGATAGGAGTCATTTGGAATAATATTAGTTCAATAAATAAAAAGATCAGAATTAAGAGCATTAATAGAAAGATTGAAAACTTTTCATTAAATCAAAAATTGATAAATTTTATAGATTGGTTTTCAATGTACAACATGGTCCCCAGGGGTCTTGTTTTAAAGATGTGTATAGGTAATGGAAAAAATATTTATAAGAAATCAGACAAAGTTCAAAAATTTAAAAAAATAAAATCAGCAAGTTTTAATTTGAATAAAGAACAAGAAACTTCTCTTAAATATTTAGAAAAAATTAAAGACAAATTTAACGTTTCAGTTTTACAAGGAACAACAGGTTCAGGAAAAACATTAGTTTATTTTGAGAGAATTAAAAAGATTATCAAGAAAAATAGACAAGCTTTAGTCTTATTACCAGAAATATTTTTAACTAATCAATTTAAATTTAGATTTGAAGAATTTTTTGGATTCTCTCCTACAATATGGCATTCGAAGATTACGCCAAGAAATAAACGTATTATTTTTAAAGGAATTATACATAATAAAATCAAGTTAGTAATCGGTGCGCGATCTTCCTTAATGCTTCCTTTCAAAAATCTTGGAATAATAATAGTCGATGAAGAACACGATACTTCATACAAACAAGATGAAAGAGTAATCTATCATGCAAGAGATATGGCCATCGCAAGGGCTTCATTTGAAAATATTCCTATAGATCTAGTTTCTTCTATACCTTCAATTGAAACCTATAACAATATTCAAAACAAAAAATATAGGTTTGTTAAAATTATAAAAAGGTACAATGATTATCCCTTGCCAGAAACAAAGATTATAAATTTAAATATCAATAAAGTTAGAGATAAGTATATAGCTGACGAAACTATAGAAGAAGTTAAAAAGTTTTTAAAAAAAGGAGAACAAATATTATTTTTTATTAATAAAAGAGGATTTGCACCATTTCTTGTTTGTAAAAATTGTGGTTACAAGCAGTCTTGTGCTGACTGTTCTTTGTATTTAACTTTTCATAAATCAAAAAATAAAGCCATATGCCATCACTGTGGTTATGAGCGTCAAATAAACAGAATATGTAAAAATAAAAAAGAATGTGAATTTATTTTATATGGTCCTGGTGTAGAAAAAATATTTGAGCAAATAAAAAAAATTTTTCCTAACAAAAATATAAGTATTTTCTCAAGTGATTTTATGAATAATAAAAATGAAACTGAATTGCTGTTTAAAAAGATAGAAGAAAATAAAATAGATATATTAGTAGGTACCCAAATGATCTCTAAAGGTTTTAATTTTCAAAAATTAAATTGTATAGTCGTAGTTGACGCAGACTTTTCAGGTAGAGGATATGATTTAAGGACAACTGAAAAAAATATACAGCTTTATCATCAACTTAGTGGAAGAGCTGGTAGGTTTAGTTCTAATTCTTTAATAATTTATCAAACACTTTCTCCAGAGAATAAAACCTTGAATAATTTGATTAAAAATAACCCAGAAAAATTCTTAGAAAAAGAATTAGTTTTAAGAAAAAATAATAAGTTACCACCTTTTTATAGATTAATTGCAATTATCATATCTTCCAAAACAAAAGATTTAAGTTTCAGAGGTGCATTTGAAATAAAAAAAAAACTAAATATTTTAAAAGAAATAGAGGTAATGGGCCCTATAGAATCTCCTATTTCAAGAATAAAAAGAAAATATAGATGTAGGCTGCTAATTAGGTTTAATAATTTACAAATATTGCAAAAAAAGATTGCAAATTTGCTCAATAATTTAAAGATTTCATCTAAAATTAAACTCACAGTTGATGTAGACCCAGTTAACTTTACATAATATCAATTTGGAAACTTGATACTGATATTTTCTTATGATACGAGAATTCTTTATTTCACAACGATTTCTTTATCAGGATTAAAAAAGTGGGTACTAAAAAAACATTTTCAAACGAAACATCAGAAAGATATGCTCGTGCTCTTTTTGAAGTTACCAAAGAATCTTCTGAAATAGAAAAAGTTGAAAAAAATATTATCGATTTTTTGAGTTTGTATAATTCTGATGTGAAATTTTCAAACTTTTTAAAAGATCCAACTCAAAAAATAGAAACTCAATTTAACGTTATAAATATAATATCTGAAAAACTTAATTTTTCAAAGAATCTTAAAAATTTTTTTTCTTTATTAGTAGAAAAAAGAAGAATATTTTTTGTTTATAAGATTGTTCAAAATTATTTAAAAATATGCTCTTCACAAAGAGGAGAAATTAAAGCTACAATGGTTTCTTCAAAAAGTTTAACTACGGAAGAAATTAATCTTTTGAGTTCTGATCTATCTAAATCAATGAAATTAGATATAAAATTTGATTATAAGGTTGATGAAAATTTAATTGGAGGATTAAAAATTCAATTAGGTAGTATTATGATTGACACTTCTATAAAAAATAAACTTAAAAAATATGAACAAATAATGTTAGAAAGTTAAAATGCCAATTAATCCTTCAGAAATAACAAAGTTACTTAAAGATCAAATAAAGAATTATGGAGAAAAAGCAGAAGTATCAGAAATTGGAAAAGTACTTTCAGTTGGGGACGGTATTGCTCGAGTGTACGGATTAGACAATGTTCAAGCTGGGGAAATGGTTGAATTTGCAGATGGATCAAAAGGGATGGCGTTAAATTTAGAAAGCGATAATGTAGGAGTTGTTATTTTTGGTGATGATAGAAGAATAAAAGAAGGAGATACGATAAAAAGAACTAATGAGATTGTAGATGTACCAGTTGGAAAAGAACTCCTTGGAAGAGTAGTTGATGGACTAGGCAATCCTATTGATGGCAAAGGGTCGCTACCATCTAAGATAAAGCGAAAAAGAGTAGAAGTAAAAGCGCCAGGAATAATTCCAAGGCAATCTGTTAATGAACCAATGCAGACAGGCTTAAAGTCTATTGACTCATTAATACCTATTGGCAGAGGACAAAGAGAATTAATAATCGGAGACAGACAAACAGGAAAGACTGCTGTAGCTATTGATGCTATTATAAATCAAAAAAAGATTAACGAGTCTAATGATGAGAAAAAAAAATTATATTGTGTTTATGTTGCTATAGGTCAAAAACGTTCAACAGTTGCTCAGATAACAAAAACATTAGAAGAGGCTGGTGCCCTTAAATACACAACTATAGTAGCAGCTACTGCGTCTGACTCTGCACCTTTACAATTTTTATCTCCTTACACAGGCTGCACTATTGGAGAATATTTTAGAGATAATGGCATGCATGCTTTAATAGTTTATGATGACTTATCTAAGCAAGCAGTAGCTTATAGGCAGATGTCTTTACTTTTAAGAAGACCGCCGGGTAGAGAAGCATACCCTGGAGATGTTTTTTATTTACACAGTAGATTACTTGAAAGGTCTGCCAAATTAAGCGATAAAAATGGCGGAGGCTCTCTTACTGCTTTACCAATAATCGAAACTCAAGCAGGGGACGTCTCAGCTTATATTCCTACAAATGTAATATCAATTACAGATGGGCAAATTTTTCTTGAAACAGAACTATTTAATCAAGGAATCCGTCCAGCTGTAAATGTAGGTTTATCAGTTTCAAGGGTTGGTTCAGCAGCTCAAACCAAGGCCATGAAAAAAGTTGCTGGATCAATTAAATTAGAATTAGCTCAATATAGAGAAATGGCAGCTTTTGCTCAATTTGGTTCTGATCTTGATGCATCTACTCAGCAACTTTTAAATAGAGGGGCAAAATTAACCGAATTATTAAAACAAGACCAATACTCCCCGTTGACAGTTGCAGAGCAAGTAATTTCAGTTTTTACAGGGGTAAAAGGGTACCTTGATGATATAGATTTAAATAAAATAAAAAATTTCGAAAAAGAAATAATAGAAAAAATCAAAACACAGAACGCTGAAATTATAGAAACAATTCAGTCAACAGGAAAATTAGACGATGAGACAGATAAATCTTTATCACAAATAATAGAAAAATATAAAAAAGATATGAAATAAAATGCCTAGCTTAGATGATTTAAAGAAAAGAATTAAAAGTGTAAAATCAACACAAAAAATAACAAAAGCAATGAAAATGGTTGCTGCTGCTAAACTTAGAAAAGCTCAAGAAAATGCTGAAAACGGGAGACCTTATAGTCAAAAAATGCAAAATATAATTTTAAATTTAACAAAGTCTATTAGCGATCCAGAGAACGCACCAAAACTTTTAGTAGGTACAGGAAAAGATAAAGTATACCTATGCGTTGTTTTAACTGCAGATAGAGGTTTGTGTGGTGGTTTTAATTCTAATATTTGCAAATTGGCAAAAAGTAAATTTAAAAAAATTTTAAGCGAAGGTAAAGAATTGAAGATAATTACTGTTGGCTCAAAAGGTTTAGATCAAATCAAAAGAGAATATGGAAAATTTGTAATTAAGAAGTTTAGTTTTAAAGACAAAAAACAAATAACCTTTCAAGAAGCAGATTTAGTTGGCAAGGAAATCATTGAGTTATTTAACAAAAACCAATTTGATAATTGTATATTATTTTATAATAATTTTAAGAATGTGATAACTCAAATACCTCAAGCTCAACAAGTAATTCCCGCAGAAAAACTTGAGACAGATGTAAATAAAAAAGATGAAAGTTTTTTTTACGAATTTGAGCCAGATGAGGATGAGATCTTAGAAGATTTATTACCTAAGAATATATCTACACAGGTGTTCAAGGCTTTTCTGGAGAATGCGGCAAGTGAGCAAGGTTCAAGAATGACTGCTATGGATAATGCAACTAGGAACGCAGGTGACTTAGTCGATAAATTAACTATTAATTATAACCGAAGTAGACAAGCATCCATTACAAAAGAGTTAATAGAAATAATATCAGGAGCAGAAAGCTTATAAAAATGAATAAAAAAGGAAAAATTACTCAAATTATTGGTGCTGTAGTAGATGTAAATTTTAATGATGATCTACCAGAAATTTATACTGCTCTGGAGGCGAAAAATGGAGGAAATAAGTTGATTTTAGAGGTAGCTCAACATCTTGGTGAAAACGACGTACGAACTATTGCTATGGATGCAACAGAGGGCTTAAAAAGGGGTGACGAGGTTACAAATACTGAAGCCCCGATTAGTGTTCCTGTCGGACCAGAAACTTTAGGCCGAATTATAAACGTTGTAGGTGATTCAATTGATGAAAAAGGCCCTGTTCAGACTAAAGAAAGATGGCCAATACACAGACAAGCGCCAAAATTTACTGATCAAGCAACAGAGACTGAACAATTAGTAACTGGTATAAAAGTAATAGATCTTTTAGCTCCTTATGCAAAAGGTGGAAAAATTGGTTTATTCGGCGGTGCTGGGGTAGGAAAAACAGTAACTATAATGGAGTTAATAAATAATATCGCTAAAGCCCATGGAGGCTTTTCTGTATTTGCTGGAGTAGGTGAAAGAACTCGAGAAGGAAATGATTTATATCATGAAATGATTGAGTCTGGAGTAATTAAGACAGATGGGAAAGGTTCTAAAGCTGCTTTAGTTTATGGACAAATGAATGAGCCTCCTGGGGCTAGAGCTAGAGTAGCTCTTACGGGGTTAACAGTCGCAGAGTATTTTAGGGATAAAGAGGGCCAAGACGTGCTTTTCTTTGTTGATAATATTTTTAGATTCACTCAAGCAGGCTCAGAAGTTTCAGCCCTACTCGGTAGAATTCCATCTGCAGTAGGTTATCAACCAACTTTGGCAACAGATATGGGAAATCTTCAAGAAAGAATTACATCTACCGATAAAGGATCAATTACTTCTGTGCAGGCAATTTATGTTCCAGCTGATGATTTAACAGACCCTGCACCAGCAACTTCATTTTCACATTTAGATGCCACAACAGTATTATCTAGGCAAATAGCCGAGATAGGAATTTATCCTGCTGTAGATCCCCTAGACTCAACTTCAAGAATATTAGACCCGAGAATTGTAGGAGAGGAACATTATAAAGTTGCAAGAGATGTTCAAAGAATTTTACAAGCATATAAATCTTTACAAGATATCATAGCTATATTAGGGATGGATGAACTTTCCGAAGAGGATAAATTAACTGTAGCAAGAGCAAGAAAAATTCAAAGATTTTTATCTCAACCATTTTTTGTAGCTGAAGTATTTACTGGTTCACCAGGAAAATTAGTCGATTTAGATACAACAATAAAAGGCTTTGATGCAATTTGTAAAGGTGAGTACGATCATTTGCCTGAAGCAGCATTTTATATGGTTGGTGGCATAGAAGAAGTAATTGAAAAAGCAGAGAAAATTAAAAAAGATCAAAAATAGATTATGACAGATATTTTTTTAGTTGAGATAATAAGTCCAGATAAAACAGTTGTTAAAACTGAAGCTTCCGAAGTAACCATTCCATCTTACGAAGGACAAATGGGAATTTTAAAAGATCACATTCCTTTAATAACTTTTTTAAGACCTGGAATTATAACGATTACTCATGATAATAAGAAAAAAGAAATTTTTATTGAGGAAGGAACTGTCGAATTTGCTAATAATAATTTATTAATATTATCTTCGACTGTAAAAGATTTAGAAGAATTTAAAAAAAACGATATTGAAAAGATCATACAAGAGTCTGAAGAAAAAATAATTAAAAACGAAACAAGTGACAAACAAAGATATTTATTATCTTATAAAATTGAGACATTGAAAGAAATTAACTTATAAAATTTTTTAATTCGATTGTTAATTTTTTGTAAATTTCTCTTTTAAATTCTACGATTATTTTTGATAAATTGTCAATTTCTACCCATTTCCACTCAATAAATTCTGGATTTTCTGTGTTTAAGTTTATTTCATTTATATTTCCAATAAATCTTACTATATACCACTTCTGTTTTTGACCTCTAAATTTACCCCTCCAAATTTTTCCTAAAAGATTTTTTGGTAATTCGTAAGTAAACCATCCCTCAAGTTCTTTTAAAATTTCAAAGTTTTTAATACTAGTTTCTTCAAATAATTCCCTTTTCATAGCATTTAAAAAACTCTCTCCTTTATCTACACCCCCTTGAGGCATTTGCCATTTATCTATTGGATTATCTTTTCTTTTTCCTACAAACACTTGATTTTCATTATTTAATACAATAATTCCCACACCAATTCTTAAAGGAAGTTTATTTTCAATCATTCTAAGACGAAAGTAAATTTAGAGCATAATTGAGCTGATTATCATTGTCTGAATCTATTTTGAAATCATTTCCAGTTTCTTCAACAACTATATCAGGTGTTACTCCTACCTCAGATATAGAGTCTCCAGATGGTAAATAATACTTAGAAATAGTTAATCGCATTCCTCCACCATTTCTTAAAGGAATAATCGACTGGACAGAACCTTTCCCATAAGAATTTTCACCTAAAATAATTGCCCTTTTGTGATCTTTTAATGCTCCTGCAAATATTTCAGATGCTGAAGCAGAACCATTATTTATTAACACTATTATGGGTTTACCATTAATCTCATCACCTTTTCTAGCAAAAAACTTTCTAGTTTCTGAATCGCTTCTTCCTTTAGTAGAAACTATTTCACCGTCGTCTAAAAAAAAATCTGTGATATTAATTGCTTGAGTTAGTAACCCACCTGGATTATTTCTTAAATCAAGTATATATGCTTTAATTTTTGAACTCTTTTCAAATTTCTTAATTATATCAATAAATTGTTTATCACTATTTTCGTTAAAAGATTTAAGTCTTATATAACCTAAATTTTTACTTTTACCCAAAGCTTTGGAACTTACAGATTTAATTTCTATTATTTTTCTTGTCACTTTAAATTCTATGGGTTTTTTAATATTTTTTCTTCTAATGGTTAATTTTATTGAAGTTCCTATTGGCCCCCTCATTAATTTAACGGCCTCCATTAAAGATTTTCCTTGAACTTGTTCATCCCCAATTTTTACGATGTAATCCCCAGCTTTGATACCAGCTTTTTCTGCTGGCGTATCTGCGATGGGCGCAATAACTTTTACCACACCAGACTCCATACCAATTTCTATACCTAAGCCTCCAAATTCTCCACGTGTATCAGTCTGCATTTCTTTAAATAATTCTGGACTCATATAAGCAGAATATGGATCAAGTGACTGAAGAACCCCATTTATTGCAGAGTCCATAATTTTAGATTGATCGACGTCATCTACATAATCCTTTTTTATTTTTTCTAAAACTTCACTAAAAAGATCTATTTTTTCATAAAGTTGATTATTAGAAAAGGCACATGAAAGATTAAGATTAAGAAATACAATAATAAAAAAAATTATTTTTTTCATATTATTGCTTTTTCTTTAGGAATTTCCTCAGACCACATTTTTTCAAGATCGTAAAATTCTCTTTTTTCTGGATGAAAAATATGGACTATAATGTCATTTGTATCTACTAATTTCCAATCTCTACTTTCTCTTCCTTCTATTCTACAATGATCCAATCCTATTTTTTTTAATTCACTTAATAGAATTTCAGAAAGAGCCTGAAGATGTCTTGAAGAGGTACCTGAAGCAATTATCATATAATCAGCAATATAGGACTTGTTTTTTAAGTTAATGGAAGTAATATCTGTAGCCTTGTTCATATCTAAAATTTTTTCAATATTATTTTTAATTTCAATTATTTTCATTTTTAATTTTTAATTGATTTTTTTTTATATCAGATGATGAAATATTTATTAATTTATTATTGATATAAATTATATTTTTTTGTTTAAGGTGCTTCACTACAATAGATTCTCTACTTTTTTTAACATATCCTTTCCTTGAAAACACTATTAATTTAGATAATTTTACTATCTTTTTCCAACTTGTCCACTTATGAAAGTTTAATAAATTATCCGATCCAAGAATAAAGTATAAATTCTTGTTTTTTTTTATCTTTTTGAAGTATTGAATAATATCGACAGTACAAGAAGACTTTACTATGTCATCTAAATATACAACTTGAATTTTTTTGTTTTTACTTGTGAGTTTCTTTGATTTACGTATCCTTTCTTCTAATGAAAAAAAAGGCTTTCTTTTAAAAGGATTTTTTTTAGTAACAACCCAGTAAATCTTTTTAAGTCCTATTTTTTTTATACTAATTTTAGAAATTTTAAGATGTCCTTTGTGCGGAGGATCAAAACTTCCTCCTAAGATACCAAATTCTTTTTTTTCTAATATTGACATCTACTATTTTCGAATAATACCTTTACCATAAACTTCATATTTGTAAGATGTTAACTGGTTAATTCCTACAGGACCTCTTGGAGGCAATTTATTTGTTGAAATTCCTACTTCTCCACCAAATCCAAACTCACCACCATCTGCAAATTGAGTAGAAACATTGTGCATAGCAATCGAACTATTAACGCCCTCTAAAAATATTTTTGCATTTTTAGAATTATTAGTAATTATACAGTCAGTGTGCATTGTCCCATATTTTAAAATATGATCAACTGCTTCATTCACATTTTTTACAGCTTTAATAGAGATGATTGCATCTAAATATTCAGTTTTCCAATCTTTATCTTTTGCAAAATTTAATTTATTGTTGAACAATCTATTTATCTTACTATCAACTTTTACTTCACACCCAGATTCCATTAGCGAGTTGATTATGTCTTTGGTATAGGACTTTAAAAAATTTTGATCTATTAAAAGAGTTTCTGCTGCTCCACAAATACTAGTTCTTCTCATTTTAGCATTTATGATGATTTTTTTTGCCATTTTTAAATCTGCATCTTTATCTACAAAGATATGACATAAACCCTCTAAGTGACCAATGACGTGTACATTTGAAAGTTTTTGAACTTTAGAAACCAATCCTTTACCTCCCCTAGGAACGATAACATCAATGTATTTGTTCATTTTTGAAAGCATAATATCTACTATTTTTCTGTCTTTCCTTTCGATAAATTGTACACAATTTTTATCGACTCTATTTTTTTGGAGTACATCTCTAAAAATATTAGCTAAAATTTTATTTGATTTAAAAGCCTCAGAACCCCCTCTTAAAATTGAACAATTCCCAGACTTTAAACTTAAAGCTGCAACGTCCGCGGTAACATTAGGCCTGCTTTCATATATTATTCCAATCACTCCAATAGGTGTTGAAATTTTCTTTATTTTCAATTTATTAGGTCTTTTCCATCGGTCAAGGACTACACCTATGGGGTTTTTAAATTTTGATATTTGATTAATTGAATATCTTATATTTTCAATTCGTTCATCATTTAATATTAGTCTGTCAATTAATTGCTTACGTTTTGCACCTTTAATATCTTTGTTGTTCTCATAAATAATTTTATTTTTATTTTTTAGTAATGCTATATTATAGTCATCTAAAATTTTTCTAATCTTACTATGATTTACTTTTTTAAGATTTTTAAAAGCTTTTTTGGAATTTTTTCCAATTTTTTCTAAATAATACATTTATAATTTAACCATATCATCTTTATGAATAATTTCAGATTTACCTAAATATCCCAAAATTTTCTCTATTTCATTGCTTTGTTTTCCTTTAATCTTTTCTATCTCCACCGAATTAAACGATGCTAATCCTCTAGCTAGTTGATTTTCATTTTTGTCTAAAATTAATATATTTTCTCCTTTATCAAAAGGTCCTTTTATTTTAGTAACACCAGCAGCCAATAAACTTTTTCCATTAAATAATGCCTTTACCGCCCCATCATCAATATAAATTTTACCGGATGAATTTAAAGAGCTTATTATCCATCTTTTTCTTGCGTCTAATCTTGAAATTTTAGGTATAAAGTGAGTAAAAATTTTATTTTGTACTAACTTTTTAATAGGATTTTCTTTTTTACCATTTGCGATAAACATATGACAACCTGAGTTTATACAAATTTTTGCAGCATCTAATTTTGTATGAATTCCTCCTGATCCATACAAATTTTTACTATCATCGACTAAGGAATATATTTTTTCATCAATTCTATTAACAGTTTTCACAATTTTTTTAGATTTATCATAAAGGCCATCAACATCTGTCAATATTATTAATGTATCAGCTCCAATTATTTGAGCTACTCTAGCTGCAAGTCTATCATTATCACCATATTTTATTTCTGAGGTTGCTGTAGTGTCATTTTCATTAACAATTGGAATAGCTTTTAATTTAAAGAGATTTTCGAAAGTATTCCTCACATTTAAAGCACGTTTTCTTTGCTCTGTATCATCCGGACTAATTAAAATTTGTCCAATTTTTACATTAAACTTATCAAAAAGTTTCTGAAATTCACCTGACAAATGAATTTGACCAATCGCAGCAATAGCTTGACTTGTCTCTAACTTAATTTTTTTTTTTTTTATTTTTAGATATTTCTGCCCTAAAGCTATAGCACCAGAGGAAACAATAACAATACTTTTCCCCTCTCCGTACTTTTTGATATCTTTAATCAATGATGTTACCCATTTTTTTTTAAAATTTCCTAGTTTATCAACCACAGTTGACGAACCTAACTTAATAACTATTTTTTTGGAATTATTGACCAGCATATTTTACTAATATTTTCTTAATTCTTTGTACATCTTTATTTGAAAAAACTGAAATAACCTCATATTTAGTCTTAATTTTTTTTTTAAACTCAATTAGTTTTTCTTTAATATCATTACTATCTAATAAATCTGACTTATTAAAAAATATTATTTCTTTTTTAGATATTAAACTTTTATCATAAGAGGATAATTCTATTTTTATTTTCTTATAAATATCGACTAAATTATTTTCGGTTAAATCAATTAAATGCAATAATACTTTACACCTTTCTATATGACGCAAAAACTTATCACCTAACCCAACTCCTTTGTGTGCTCCCTCTACCAATCCAGGTATATCAGCTAGAGTTACTTCTTTTCCATTGGAGTAAGTTACTCCTAAATTTGGATTAATTGTTGTAAAGGGATAATTTGCTATTTTTGGTTTTGCTCTAGTTAAAACAGATAGCAAGCTTGATTTTCCAGCATTTGGTTTACCAATTATGCCTATATCTGCAATTACTTTCAGTTGCATCCATATCCAAAATTCTTCTCCAAGTTTTCCATTAGTTTTTTTTTTAGGAGCTCTGTTTGTAGAACTTTTAAACCTAACATTTCCTAAACCGCCCTTGCCTCCTGATGCCACGACATACCTTTCTTTATTTTTAGTAAAATCGTAAATTATAGTATTATTGTCTTCTTCAAAAATTTGAGTACCTAATGGAACTTTTAAAATTAGATCTTCACCATTCGCACCAGTTTTATTTCTTTTACTACCATGTTTTCCATGACTAGCTTTAAAATGTTGTGCATATCTAAAGTCAATTAGTGTATTAAGATTTCTATCTGACTCAATAATGATAGATCCACCATTTCCACCGTCCCCTCCATCTGGTCCGCCGTATTCTATAAATTTTTCTCTTCTGAAACTGGCAGATCCTGAACCACCATTTCCAGCTTTTATGTATATTTTAGCTTGATCTAAAAATTTCATTTTACGTATTATAAATAACTTAGGTTATTTATATATATTTAATTGGGGATTACAGAAACAAAAGTTCTGTTTAATTTTGATTTTTTAAATTTAACTTTTCCTTTTATTAAAGAAAAAATTGAATGATCTTTTCCCATACCTACATTATCTCCGGGATGGATTTTAGTTCCTCTTTGTCTAATAATTATATTACCAGGAATAACTAATTGATCTCCATATCTTTTAACTCCAAGACGTCTGCCTTTACTATCTCGGCCGTTTTTAGATGATCCACCTGCTTTTTTAGTTGCCATAATATTTTTATTTTTTTAATAGTTTCTTTACACCCTCTTCTTTTATTTTTACAGTTTTCTTTTTTTCAATTATTTTAGCTTCATCAATAATTTTTCCGCCTTTAGCTAATATTTTTGTTATTTGGATTTTTGCATGTCTTTGTCTATGTCCATTTTTTTTTCTTGAATGCTTTCTTCTTCTTTTATGAAATACTAATATTGTTCTATCTTTAACAGTATCTAGAAGTTTAGCCTCAACCGATGCCCCATCAACATTTGGATTTCCAATCTCAGTATTAGTATTATCATTTAAAAGTAAAACGTTTTTAAATTTTATAGTTTCACCTACTTTAGCATTAAGTTTTTCTATCTCTAATATTTTACTTGCAGTAACCTTGTACTGTTTTCCACCTGTTTCAATAATAGCAAATGACATAAATTTTAATTTTATAGTTTTCAGGCAATATAGCTCGCAAAATTATCAAGTCAAGATTATTGACTCTAAAAAGTATCTTTTAAATCGCGTAATTTTGTAAATATTTCCTGATCAGGAAAATCCACTAGATTTAGTGCCTGTTTAACACTAGCATTGTTACATCTCAAAAAAATATTAGTTTTTATTTCCTCCCCAATAGTAGACGGTAAAAAAGGAGATTTTTTTTTTATCATTGAACTAATTTTAGCAGACCTTTCTTTTAACAAAGAATTGTTTGAGTCATACTTCAAGCAAAAGTCTAAATTATTTTTTGTATATTCATGTCCACAATATACTTTTGTTTCAGATGGTAGATTTTTAAGTTTATTAAGTGAATTAAACATTTCTAAATTAGTTCCTTCAAATACTCTACCACATCCAAGCGAAAATAGAGTATCTCCTGTAAATACAATTTTTTCTTTCTCAAAATAAAAAGCTACATGACCATTAGTATGACCTGGAATAAAGATTACTTTAAAGATTAAGTTTCCAATTTTTTGTTTTTGATTTTCTTTTAAAAATATATCAATACCTGGAATACGGTCCTTATCATCGTTAAATCCTAAAATTTTTGAGCCATACTTTTTTTTTAACTCGATATTTCCATCTACATGATCTGCATGATGATGCGTATTTAATATATAGTCTAATTTTTTATATTTTTTTATTACCTTGTCGCAAGCATTAAATTCAGATGGATCAACAATCGATACAGTATCAGTCTCATTTTCATAAATTAAATAACTATAATTATCGCTTAAGCATTGAATTATTTCTATTTTCATTCTATCCAATTAAAAAGATTCCTAGTTTTGAAAAAAGGTTTTTTATTTCTAAATTACCTTTTTTGATTAAAGATGTATGGTCTTCATTAACCCCAACAACTTTTTTAATATTAATATTTTTTTCATCACAAAAGTTAAATAGATCTTTGATCGTACACATATGTAAATTAGGGGTGTTATACCAAGTATTTGGTAAGGTTTTAGTAACCGGCATTTTGCCAAAAAACAAAAGCTTTGTTCTTACTTTCCAATATCCAAAGTTTGGTATTGAAATTATTACTGACTTTCCGATTCTTAAAAGTTCTCTCAACACTTTTTCAGGATTATAAAAAGCTTGGAGAGTCTGACTGAGAACTACATAATCAAAAGATTGATTGGGAAATTGATGAAGCTCAGTCTCAGCATTACCCTGGATAACTGGCAAACCTTTATTAATGCATTGTTGAACATTTCCTCGATCAAGTTCTAATCCTCGAACTTCAATATTCTTTTCCTTTTTAAGTAGATTCATTAATAATCCATCTCCACAACCTACATCTAATACCCTAGTGTTGTTAGGCAATAAATCTGCGATTACTTTAAATTCTTTTTTCATTTTTAAATTTTTCGTACATTGAGTCTATAAAACTTTTAAGAGTTTTTAAAAATTCTTGTTCATTTAGCAAGAAAGAATCATGACCTTTGTCAGTGATTATTTCTGAGTAAGAAACATCTGCCCCAGAAGCATTTAAAGCGATAACAATATCTTTGTTTTCTTTCGTAGTATAAAGCCAATCAGAAGAAAATGATATTATTAAAAATTTGGTTTTTTGATTTTTAAAAGCTTCAACCAAACCTCCTTTAAATTGTTTTGAAAGATCAAAATAATCCATTGCTCTTGATATGTATAAAATAGAATTAGCATCGAATCTTTCTACAAATGCATAACCTTGATGTCTTAGATAACTTTCGACTTGAAAATCTGCATTAAAACTAAATTCATAATCTGCTTTTTCCTGCAACTTTCTTCCAAACTTTTCTTGCATACCTTTTTCAGATAAGTAACTTATGTGTCCGACCATTCTTGCAACCGCTAATCCATTTTTAGGTTGAACATTTTTTAAAAAATACTTGCCTTTGTCCCAGATTGGATCAGCCATTATAGCCTGTCGAGCTAATTCATTTAGAGCAATATTTTGTGCACTATGACTAGAACTACAAGCAATAGGAATTGCTGAAAAAGTTTTATCTGGAAAAGTTGCACAAAACTGTAAAAGCTGCATTCCACCCATTGAACCACCAGTAGCACATAAAAGTTTTTTAATTTTAAGGTGTTCTAGTAGAGACTCCTGTGCTCTCACCATGTCTTTAATTGTAATAACTGGAAAATCTAATCCATAAGGTTGTGTGGTTTTAGGATTGATATCCCTTGGTCCTAATGAACCCATACAGCCTCCAATTACATTTGCGCAAATTACAAAATATTTATTTGTGTCTATAGCTTTTTCTGGGCCAACAGCAGATACCCACCATCCTTCTTTATTAGTTACTGGGTTTGTACCTGTAACGAACTGATCACCTGTTAACGCGTGAAAAACTAAAATTGCGTTATCTTTGTTTTCATTTAATTTTCCGTAAGTTTCATACGCAAGCGGAAAGTTATTTATTGTCTTTCCACAATCTAATTTAAGTGGTTTTGATATTTTTAGTTTTTTTATATTTTCAAGTTTACTATTCATCTAAAAAAAAAGCCCAGCTAAACTGGGCTACCTCCTGTTTAGCTACATTTATAAAGCGCCTGCAATTTGGTTAAATCGGCGCCTTTTCGAAATTAATAC
>MDSV01075043.1_pt1 | contig 17463 bp, 17 predicted proteins | sample 810851 | NCBI WGS metagenome assembly MDSV01 (sample SAMN05326640, study PRJNA326480) | marine metagenome | isolation source: seawater | place: Atlantic Ocean: North East | collected 2012 | reverse complement strand
GTCTAGATATAAAATTTATTTTTATAGAGTGCCTATAATCCATTGCAATCCATAATAATATTGAGAATATTATTAAAGCATTTATTAAATGAAATGTTAGTCGATATGGGCTTACATAAGGGTTTTCGCTTAATCCACTTTTTACCATCCACCAACCTATAAAAGCTTGAAATATTCCAAACGTAAATACAATTGCAAGTCTCTTATACAAAGTAGGATTAAGTTGATTTTTTATAATAAAATATAAAAGAGGTATAATAAAAACAACACCAATTAACCTTGCAAAAACTCTGTGAAACCACTCCCACCAAAAAATATATTTAAAATCAACTAGAGTCATGTTTTTATTAACAATCTTGAATTCTGGAGTGAGTTTGTACATTTCAAAAACTGAATTCCAATCTTCTTTATTTAGTGGAGGGATAATACCTAGTAAAGGTCTCCAATCTGTCATAGAAAGTCCTGACTCAGTTAGTCTTGTTAAACCTCCTATAACTATTATCGCCAAAACCATTGCAGTTATCGTTAATAACCATATATATATGGCTGGATTATAAATTTCAGAATTCTTTATTTTATTCATTTAAAATATATATAATCTCTAGAAATAATAAAAAAAGTTGTTATTTCTCTTATTATGACTGAAAAAACTGATGCAATAATTGTTGGAGCAGGGCCAGTTGGTCTATTTGCCGTGTTTGAACTTGGGCTTTTAAATATACACTGTCATTTAATAGATAATCTTGACAAAGTAGGCGGCCAATGTGCAGAATTATACCCAGAAAAACCAATTTATGACATTCCTTCTAGACCAGTTGTTACTGGTCAGGAGTTAACCGATGAGTTAATAAAACAAATTAATCCTTTTAAGCCAAAATTTCATCTTAACCAACAAGTCGATAAAATTGATAAATCTGAATATGGATGGATAGTTGAAACAAGTGTAGGAGTAAAAATTGAAGCAAAATGTATAATAATTGCCGCAGGTGCAGGCAGCTTTGTTCCAAGAAAACCACCAATAGAAAATATTGATCAATTTGAAAATAAGAACGTTTTTTATGCTGTCAGAAATAAATCTATGTTTGAAAATAAAAAGTTATTAATTGCTGGAGGCGGTGATTCAGCTTTAGACTGGACTAACGAACTTTCTAAAAGCTCAAACGTAACACTAATACACAGAAGAAAAGAGTTTAGAGCTGCACCCGACTCTGTAGGCAGGATGCAAGAATTGGAGTCTCAGGGAAAAGTAAGTTTTTTAAAGGGTACTATTAAAAATATCAAAAGAGGTTCTGAAAATAAGATCGTAATATCTTATCAATCAGATGAAAATATTAATGATATCGAAGTTGATTATTTACTCCCTTTTTTTGGACTCAAAATGGAATTAGGGCCAATTTCTAGTTGGGGGCTAAATCTTCATGAAAATTTGATAAAGGTTGATACTGAAAAATTTGAGACTTCTACAAAATCAATCTTTGCAATAGGTGATATTAATTGGTACCCTGGTAAACTTAAGTTAATATTATCTGGCTTTCACGAGGCTGCATTAATGGCCCAAGAATGTTTTAAATATTGCTACCCTGACAAAAAAAATAAATTTCAATACACAACTTCCTCAAAAGAACTTCAAAAAAAACTTGGCGTTCAATAAAACGCTTAATTTCTAATATTTTAATCAAACTTATTGCTCAAATTTATAATAATAAAGGAATATTGTTGACATTTTTAATAATCTGTATACAAACAGTTTGTATACAATATGGCAGACACTTCTCTTAATGAGAATAGATTAAGCATACTAATTTGGCAAACTTCAAATTTGTGGCAGTCTAAGATTAGGATTTTATTAAAGAATTCAAATATTAGTTTTAATGAATATTTAATCATAGAAACTTTATACAAACTACAGTCATTTCAAGAGAATATTACTCAGCAAGACATATGTAAAAATTGCTCCATTGATAGATCTGTAGTTAGTTTGAAAATAAACATCCTTGAACAAAAAAAATTATTATTTAGATCACAATCAAGGGATAGAAGATCAAATAGTTTAATTTTAACAAATAATGGAAATCTGTTAGTTGAAGCATTAATTAAAAATATTGAGAATCAGGAAAATATTATATTTAAAAAATTAGGTTCAGAAATTTTTAATTTCACAAATTCCTTAAAGTTGTTATTGGGTAAAAAGATTAGAATTAAAGCTAAATTATATGATAAATAAAGATACAATACGAAATTTGAAATCGTGGCCTTTCAAAGAAGCCATGCAAATTATAAAAAAAAATGGAGGAGACTCTAATTTTAACATTCCACAAAAAGGATATGTTTTATTTGAGACTGGTTATGGACCTTCTGGCTTGCCACACATAGGTACTTTTGGAGAAGTTGTCAGAACTTCAATGGTCAAAAATGCATTAAATTCAATTGTTGATTGTCCAACCAAACTCATTACTTTCTCTGATGACATGGATGGATTAAGAAAAGTTCCAGAAAATGTTCCTAATAAGGAAATGCTTAGAGAGTTTATAGGTAAACCACTAACTTCAATACCAGATCCATTTGAGAAATATGAGAGTTTTGGTCATCACAATAACGCAAAATTAAGAAGCTTTTTAGATGAATTTAAATTTGAATATGAATTTGTTAGCTCTACTGAAAAATACAACAAGGGAGAATTCAATGAAACTATTTTAAATATATTTGAAAATTATAAAAAAATACTTGATATCATATTACCTACATTAAGAGCGGAGAGAAAAGAAACTTATAGCCCTTTTCTTCCAATAAGTGAATATTCAGGTCAAGTTTTACAAGTTAAAATTGAAGAATACAAAATGCAATCTAAAACAATTGTCTATAGAGATCCGGCAGTTAATAAACTTGTAGAAACAGAAGTTATTGATGGGAAGTGTAAATTACAATGGAAAGTTGATTGGGCAATGAGATGGATGTCATTTGATGTTAATTATGAAATGTGTGGTAAAGATTTAACAGAAAGTGTTGAACTAGGTTCAAAAATCTGCAGAGCATTAAATAAATATCCTCCAACTAATTTAATTTATGAGATGTTTCTTGATGAAAAAGGTGAAAAAATATCAAAATCTGTAGGTAATGGAATAAGTGTTGATGAGTGGTTAAGGTATGCTTCACCAGAAAGCTTATCTCTCTATATGTTTCAAAAGCCAAAATCTGCAAAAAAGTTACATTTTGATGTGATTCCTAAGACTGTAGATGATTATATTTCTCATTATAATGCTTACTCAAATTTAGATGATGAAAAGAAACCTGACAGCCCTATATGGCATATACATTCAGGTAATCCAAAGCAGTTTAAAACAGATATAAATTTTAATACTTTGACAAATTTAGTTAGCGTTTCAAATTCAAAAGATAAAAAAGTTATATGGTCATTTATTAATAAGTACGATAAAGAACTTAATCCAGAAAATAATAAAGAATTTGATCGTCTTATTGATTTTGCACTTAATTATTACAATGACTTTATATTACCCAAAAAAAATTATCTAAAAATCAATTCTATTAATAAAAATATCTTTGATGATATTATCAACGTATTAGAAAATGAAATTGCAAAAGATAGCTCAGCAGAAGATATACAAACACTGTTATATGAAGTTGGCAAAAAGCATAACTTTGAAAATTTAAAAGATTTTTTTAAATTAGTTTATCAGGTAATACTAGGGCAAGATCAGGGCCCAAGATTAGGTTCTTTTATTAAGTTATTTGGAATAAGAGAAACTATTGATTATATAAAAAAATTAATAGATAATTAAGTTATTGTTAGATAGTTATTTTAAAATTTTAAAATTATTCCCACCAGAATTAGCACATTCTATTTCGATAAAAGCTCTTAAATACTATAATTTTAATTTTGATAGCAATGATGATCCAATGCTATCACAACATTTGATCGGTTTAGATTTCCCCAACCCTATTGGTCTTGCAGCAGGATTTGATAAAAATGCTGAAGTTGTTAAATCTATGTTTGGTCTTGGTTTTGGCTTTATAGAAGTTGGAACAGTAACTCCAAAACCTCAAAGAGGAAATCAAAAGCCCAGAGTATTTAGATTAGACCAAGATAATGCAATAATTAATAGTTTAGGTTTTAACAACAAAGGATCTAAGAAAGTAAAAAATAATATATCAAAATTAAAAAATAGTCTCGTAACTAATAGAATAGTAGGGATTAATTTAGGAAAAAACAAAGATAGTCTAAATTCCATTGATGATTATCTTTTTGGTATGGAGCAACTTGGCAATTTAGCAAGTTATATTACAATAAATATTTCTTCTCCTAATACTGAGGGTTTAAGGAATTTACAACTAAGAGGTAATATTGAAAATTTAATTAAACAAATAATTTCAAAAAGAAAAGAAATTGAAAGTATTAATAAAAAACCAGTTTTTATAAAAATCTCACCAGACTTAAATGAAGATCAGCTTAGAGATATTGCTCTTATTTCATTAGCTAACAACATAGACGGCTTAATATTAACAAATACTACAACTAATAGAACTGAAACTCTATTATCAAAAAATAAATTACAAAAAGGTGGTTTAAGTGGGAAACCGCTTTTTCAAACTTCAAATAATATTTTGAGAAAAATGTATAACTTAACAAATGGTCAAATCACATTAATAGGTGTGGGAGGAATTTCAAATGGAAGTGATTGTTATGAAAAAATAAAATCAGGAGCATCATTAGTACAGTTATATACAGCTTTAACTTTTTCAGGACCTTTATTAATTTCAAAAATGAAAAAGGAATTAATAGATCTAATAAAAACTGATGGTTATAAAAATATATCTGATGTAATTGGAAAATCTGTCTAGGTATGATTAAAATAAACTCAATATTAGATATTATAAATAAATATGAAAATTATATTATTGATCAATGGGGAGTTATGCACAATGGTACAAAAGCTTATAAACACGCTATTGAAACAATAGATTATTTAGAGAAAAAAAATAAGAATTTATTTATTTTATCAAATTCTTCAAAAAGACAGAAATCGTCGGAAGAAAAATTACCAAATCTTGGATTTAAAAGAAATTCTTTCATTAAAGTTCTGACAAGTGGAGAATTGATTTGGCAAACTATTCAAAAAAAATATTCAAATTTAAAAGACAAAAAAAAATGTTTTCATATTTACGATTCTAGTAAAGAAGATGGGCTACAATTTAGAAAAGGATTGGATTTTATATTTGTAGAAAATATTGAAAATGCAGAATTTATTTTAGCATGTACTCCTTTTATAAATATGGACCCGATTGACTATATTCCAATCTTAGATAAAGCAGTTGTTAAAAACTTAACAATGTACTGTGCAAATCCAGACTTTGAAACAATAGAAGAAAACAACAAACAAAATATTTTTTGTATGGGATCTATCGCTGAAATGTACAAAAAAATGGGTGGTAAAGTAGTAATTAAAGGCAAACCTGAAACAGTTATCTATGAAGAGATCTCCAAAAATTATAAAATGGATAAAACTAAAACTATAGCAGTTGGGGACTCTATTTTTCATGATATTAAGGGTGCACACAATTTTTCCATAGATAGTATTTTAGTAATTTCAGGTATTCACAAAAATCTAGAAACAATAAATATGTTAAGTCAAAATCATCAAATATCCCCTACCTTTTTAATAGATGATTTTAGTATTTAAGAGTACTTGACAAAGTAATATATATATTTACTAGCATAAAAATTATGTCAATGAGGTGTGAACTAACTGGTAAATCCTTTCAAACAGGTAATAATGTTAGTCATGCAAAAAATAGAACCAAACGAAGATTTAAACCAAACCTTCAAAACATTACATTTTCAAGTGATATTTTAGGCCAAAAATTTCAATTAAAAGTTGCAGTAAGCACTATTAGAACAGTTGAAAAAAAAGGTGGTCTCGATGAATTTCTAATAAATACGCCAAGTTCTAAATTGCCTCTAAAAGCAAAAAAATTAAAAAAAACGATTCTATCTAAATCAAACTAAAATTAATTTAATGGGTTTTTTCTACGAATTAACTTTAAATTTAAATTCTTTAAGCACTGAACTTATGTGGGTGATAATGCTCCTTTTTTGTTTTACTTCAATTTTAATTTTTTTGAAATTATTTGGGTATATTGGTATTTTTATTTATTCTGGTTTAGCAGTAATTGGTGGCAATATTCAAGTTTTAAAAACTGTTGATTTTTTTTACTCACCTGAACCTGTAGCACTTGGTACAATTCTATTTGCATCTACTTTTTTATGTACAGATATTTTATCCGAATATTATGGAAAAGAAAAAGCAAGAATGAATATACTAATCGGATTTTGTGCTTTTCTTTTTATGACTTTACTTATGGTTATTACTATCGGGTTTAAGCCATCCTCTGAAGACTGGGTTCAAGAGAACTTATCAAACGTATTTACACCAATGACTAGATTTTTTATTGCAAGTATGATTGCATATCTCATAAGTCAATATTTTGACGTGTGGTTTTATAATTACTTAAGAAAAATAACCTCAGAAAAATATTTATGGTTAAGAAATAATTTATCAACAGTAATATCATCTTTAGTTGATAATACAGTTTTTAGTATTTTTGCTTGGATACTACTAAATCCTGAACCTTTTAGTATATATAGTGTCATAATGATATATATTTTAGGAACATACCTCTTGAGAATAGTAATAGCATTGTTAGACACACCATTCATCTATTTGGCAAAGTTTTTTATAAAAAAAACAGATGTCTGATTTTAAATGGAAAATAAAAAATAAACTTAAAAATAGTAGAGCAAGAGTAGGCACTATATATACTCCGCACGGAGAAATTGAAACTCCAGCATTTATATTTTGTGCAACAAAAGCAGCTTTAAAATCCTTTACAACTGATGATGCAAGAAAAAACAACACACAAATAATACTTTCTAACACTTACCACTTAATGCTTCAACCTGGCAGTGATTTAATAGCAAGACACGGGGGTTTACATAAATTTATAGGATGGGATGGACCAATGCTAACAGATAGTGGAGGTTTTCAAATATTTTCTTTAGGATATGGATCTGTTGCCGATGAAATAAAAGGAAGGAAATCAAATTCAAAAATCAAGAAAACTCTTCTTAACATTAATGAAGAGGGCGCAATTTTCAAATCTTATATTAATGGCTCTAACCTTTTACTTTCTCCTGAAAGGTCTATTAAAATCCAAAGAGACTTGGGTGCAGATCTTATTGTTGTGTTTGATGAGTGCACACCTTTTAATGTTGACAAGAATTATACTAAACAATCAATGTTAAGAAGTCATAGATGGGCAAAAAGATCAGTTAATATGTTCAATTCTAATATTCAGTACAAGTCTAAACATGGATCGGCTGGTTCCCAAGAAATCTATGGTATTGTACAGGGTGGAATTTATAAAGACTTAAGAGAGGAAAGTATTGATTTTAACCAAAGTGAAATAGATACTTTTGGAATTGCAATTGGAGGTAGTTTGGGATCAAATAAAGAAGAAATGAGAGATGTAGTTAATTTTACTGCTTCAAAGTTGAATGATATTCGCCCAGTTCATTTGTTAGGAATCGGTGACCCTATAGATATATGGACATTTGTAGAGCAAGGCATTGATACCTTCGATTGTGTAAGCCCTACTCGTCTAGCAAGACATGGCTCAGCTTTAGTAAGAGGTACTAAAGGCAAAATTAATTTAAAAAACTCAAAATATAAAGAAAAATTATTTCCAATTGATACTAACTGTTTATGTTATACTTGTAAGAATTTCACTTTATCTTACTTATACCATTTGTTTTGTTCACAAGAATTACTAGGTCTTCAATTATTAACACACCATAATATTTTTTTTATGAATAATTTAATGAAACTAATTAGAGACTCTATAAAAATGAATAAATTTGAGGAAACAAAGAAAATATGGTTAGAAAGTGATTATTTAATTGAAAATATAGTTGATAATTGATTTAGTAATACCTCGCCAAGTTGGTCGACGTCCATAATTGTTACTGCTTTGCTATAATATCTTGAAACATCATGACCTATTCCAATTGCTATAAGTTCAACAGATTTATTATTTTCAATATCATTAATTACATCTCTTAAATTTTTTTCTAAATAATTTCCAGGATTGACTGAGAGCGTTGAATCATCTACTGGCGCTCCATCACTAATTACCACCAAAATTTTCCTTTTTTCTTGTCTATTTAATACTCTCTTATATGCCCAAGATAGAGCTTCACCGTCCACATTTTCTTTTAATATTCCCTCTTTAAGTAATAGCCCAAGATTTTTTTTTGATCTACGCCAAGGTGCGTCAGCTGATTTGTATATGATATGTCTTAAATCATTCAATCTACCAGGATTTGGTGGTTTTCCATTTTTAATCCACTTTTCTCTAGACTCACCTCCTTTCCAAGCTTTTGTGGTAAAACCTAATATTTCAGATTTAATCAAGCAACGTTCAAGTGTTTTGGCTAAAATATCTGAACATAGAGCTGCGACTGTAATAGGTCTTCCTCTCATTGAGCCTGAATTATCAATTAATAGAGAAACTATTGTATCTTTGAACTCAATCTCTCTTTCAATTTTGTAACTTAATTTGTTGTTTGGGTTTGCTATAATTTTTGCTAATCTTGAAGAATCAAGATATCCCTCTTCCATATTAAAATCCCAATGCCTATTTTGTTGAGCTAATAATTTTCTTTGAAGCCTATTTGCAATTTTAACAATGAGTGGCTGGAAGGAAAATACTTGCTGATCAAGATTACGTCTTAATTTTTCCAATTCTTTTAAATCACATAAGTTTTCCGCATTAATAATTTCATCAAAATTATGATCATAAACCTTATATATATCAAGTTTTTCAAGAGACTCAATTTTAGGAAAATAATCAAAGTCTGTATCACTGCTATCATCACCCATTTCATCATTTTGTTCAGTTGATAAAGATTCCTCGATATTAGTTTCACTAGATTGCATTTCTATATTTGCTTCAGAACTTTCATCATTATTTTGATTCTCATTTTCATTATTTTCTTTATTCTCATCTACTTCATTTTCTTTTAATTCATCTTCTTGAGAGTTATTTTTATTTTGATTCAATAAGCCCAATTCTTCAAGTTTTTCAATTATAGTAGTTGTGAACTTTGCCTGGTCATTGACTCTTTTTTTTAGATCATTAAAGAAACTATCATATTTATTATTAAGTTTTTCTTTAAGGATTATTTTGTATTTATTACTTTCTTTCCCCAAACTGTTCCCGGTAAGTTCTTCATAGGAAATATACCGAAATGCTTCAATTAAAATATCACTAGATTTTTCTAGTTTTGTTTTATTTAGATCTTGAATGTGCTTATTCATTAAATTTTTTGAAATTCCCTTGAATATTTCACCTCCTTTTACTTCAATTCTTGTTTGCTCAAGAGCATTAACTATTTCATTTGATAACTCATCGTTATTTAAAAATTTTTGATGAATTTCTTTTGAATGAAGTCTAAATTCCAAAGCTAATGAGTCAGCCTCAGCCCTAAGATATGTTAAATTATTTTTAATATTTTCTATGTTAGGTTCAGTTAAATTAATTGTGTTACCAAATATTGTTGGATTTTCTTTTACGTAGTTAATTTCAAGTTCATCATTTTGTCCTATAGACTTAACTGTAGCAGTTATTGATTTTTTGAACTCTTCAATTATCTCGCTATTCTTTAACATTGACTACCTTTGCGTCGGCAATATCAATCCCAAATGATCGTTGAAAATATTCTTCTATTATAGATCTTTCCATTTCATCACATCTATTTAAGAATGATAATTTAAAGGCATATTCAATATCATTTAATAATAAATAATTCTCTGCCCAAGTAAGAACAGTTCTAGGACTCATAACTGTAGAAATGTCTCCATTTATGAAACCGGATCTTGAAAGATCAGCTGTCGCTACCATACTCTTTACTATATCTTTACCTTCTTTATTATTAAGTTCTTTAACCTTACTAAGAATAATTTTACACTCCTGCTCATTACTTAAATAATTTAGTGTTGAAACTATGTTCCATCTGTCCATTTGTCCTTGATTAATCTGTTGGGTACCATGATAGAGGCCGGAAGTATCTCCTAAACCTACAGTGTTTGCAGTTGCAAATAATCGAAAATATTTGTTAGGTTTTATGACCCTTGATTGATCAAGCAAAGTTAGTTTGCCTTGTGTTTCAAGTATTCTTTGTATTACAAACATTACGTCGGGTCTTCCTGCATCATATTCATCAAAAACAAGTGCAACAGGATTTTTATAAGCCCAAGGTAGTATTCCGTCTTGAAATTCTGTAATTTGTTTATTATCTTTTAATATTATTGCGTCCTTTCCAATTAAATCAATTCTACTTATATGACTATCTAGATTTATTCTTATGCATGGCCAATTTAATCTCGCAGCAACTTGCTCAATATGAGTAGACTTTCCAGTGCCATGATAACCCTGTATCAATACTCGTCTATTGCATGCAAATCCAGCAAGAATAGCCAATGAAGTTTGAGGATCAAATTTGTAGGTAGGATCAATTTCAGGAACATGATCTGTTTTATTTTTAAAACCAAATATATCAAAATCACAAGATACACCAAATAAATCAATTGGGTTAATTTTTTGATTTGGAATAGTTTCTAAATTATTTTTTTTGTTCATTTTTAAATTTATTTAATAGTATTTTATAAGCTCTATTAATTTCCTTAAATTTTTCTTCAGCATTTTTATTGTTACCATTTACATCAGGATGAAATATTTTCACTAATTTTTTATAGTTTTTTTTGATTTTATCCAATGTAAGAGGAAGCTTTACGTCCAAAATTGATAGACAATTATTTTCATCTAAGGTTAATTTTTCATCAATAACCTTATTTTTAAAGTATGCATTATCTCTTTTGTCTCCATCAAATTCTTTAAATTCTTCATTAAAAAAGTTATTTATTTCTTCTATTACTTTATATGGATTACCCTTTAGGGGCCAAGAAGGGCGATTCCAAATTATATCTTCTCTCATTGATATCTCAATTTGATTTACTGATAAACCTTTATAAAAATCCCAAGATTTATTATATTCTTTTACATGATCCAAACAAAAGAAATAATATTCACTAAGCATAATTCTAGATTTTGGTGCCCGGAATTCACCTTTTTCATCACAATTTTCTTTATCACACTTCTTAAAAGATGTTTTTTCCCATGAAAGATTGTTCTTCTTAATATCTAATTTATGTTTAGTCATATTTTATATATAGTATTAAATATATGAATCGTAAGCAAAGAATTAATAAATTATTATTAAATAAATTTAGAGATTTTTCTATCGAAATTATAGATAATTCACATTTACATGTTGGTCACAATAATTTTGATGGCTTATCAGAAACGCACCTTAAAATTTTATTAATTTCTAAAAAAATACAAAAAATAAATAGGTTAAATATTCACAGAACTATTAATCAATTAGTTGAAAGTGAATTTAAGGACGGATTACATTCTTTGGAAATAAATATTAGTTAATTTTTGAAATTTCGATTCTAGAAATTTGTTTTCTTGAGTGTGATAAAATTTTATAATTAAAATAGTTATCACTTACATTTTCACCATAAAGAGGTATTTTTTTTGAAATTTCTAATATGTAACCTGCTATCGTTGAAGATTCACTATCAGGTGGCTCTAAATCAAAGTTCTTGTATAAATCTCGAACATTTTTTTCACCATTTACTATAACATTACCATAATTATTAAGCTTAAAGTCATTTTCAGGAATATCTATTTCATCGACAATTTCACCAACTATCTCTTCAATAATATCTTCTAAAGTTATTAAACCTAATAGCTCACCAAACTCATCCACTACAAAAGCTAAATGTTCTTTTCTTTTTCTAAATTCTACTAATTGTTCTAATAAATTAGTTGTTTCTGGAATAAACCAAGGTTTTGTTATTTTTTCAAATATAATTTCTTTTGATTTTTCCTCATTGTCTAAATCGATATCTAATGTTCTAACATTTAACAAGCCAATTATATTTTCTGGATTATCTTTCCAAAATGGAATTCTTGTAAATCTTGAGCTATTTATTTTATCAATTATATCTTTTATTTCAATTGTACTATCAATTGAAAAAATATTTTTCCTATGTGTAAAAATTTCTTCTACAGTGATATCATTTAATTGTAATATACTTTGCAACATTTCTTTTTCTTGCTCATAATCTGGATTGGAAGTTTTGTACAAATCTATGACACCCTTCAATTCTTCTTCACTTTGTTGATCAGACATCTTTTTATCTGTATCCTTTGGATTAAAGACGAGATTAACAATCTGCTTTATTAAGAATACGAAAACAAAAAGAAATTTATTTAAATAATAAATTATTGGTGAAATTACTAAGGCCGTTCTTGTAGGCTTATTAATAGCATATGTTTTTGGTAAAACTTCTGCAAAAATTACTAAAATAATTGTCATAAGGAGTGTAGAATAAAAAATTCCTTTAACACCAAAAATATCATAAAAAAATGCTGTAGCTAAAGATGATGCCAATATATTTACCAAGTTATTTGACAGTAGAAGTGAGGAAATAACATTATCCTTCTTATTTAAAATCTTCAAAACATATTCGGCTCTTTTACTTCCTTTTTTAATTTTATAAATAATTCGTGCTTTTGATGCAGCGGTAATTGCAGTTTCAGAACCTGATAAAAAACCAGATAATAAAACTAAAACAATAAGACAAAATAGTAAGATTAGTGTGGTCACAAGCTAGATGTTTTTAATTATATTTTTTATTAAATTTATTTCTATATTTCGAAAATAGAAAGATTTGCCAATATCACGAAGTAAAATAATATTAATATTGTTATTAGAATTTTTTTTATCTTTTTGCATAATATTAAAGATTTTGTTTTTTTTAATATTTTTATCATTTATTTTTAATTTAGTATTTTTAAAATGCTTTAAAATAATTTTCAATTTTTCATCTTCTAAAAAGCCCATCTTATTTGATATAATTGACTCAACCACCATACCAATAGATATTGCTTCGCCATGAATTAATTTTTTATTGTATCCATAATAAGCTTCTAATGAGTGACCAACTGTGTGACCATAATTTAATATTGCTCTTGAATTACTGTTTGTTAATTGTTCTGTTGGATCTTTTTTAACATACCAAATTTTAATCATAATTGATTTAAATACTGCTTTTTCAATTATATCTAAATTAAATTTAAAAATTTTATTATAATTCTTTTCAAGCCATTTAAAAAATTCATAGTCTTTAATTAAAGCATGTTTAATAATTTCAGCATAACCAGATCTAATCTCCCTAATTGGTAAACTTTTTAAAATATTAGTATCAATGATAACTTCATTAGGATTATAGAAAGTGCCTATCATATTCTTTCCAGATTTAGAATTTATACCATTTTTCCCACCAATAGAACTGTCTACTTGAGAAAGCAAAGTAGTAGGTATTAGTTTAAATTCAATTCCTCGTAATACTGTACTAGCTACAAAACCACATAAATCACCTATAGTTCCTCCTCCAATACCAATTAAAACTGAGTTTCTATCAATATTTTTTTCCAGCAAAATTTCACATAACTTATTATAATTTTTGAAATTTTTAATACTTTCACCACTTTTTAAGAATATTAAATTTAAGTTTTTATTTTTTTCAAAACTTTTAAATATATATTTTACTTTTATATCAACAACGCAAAAAATATTTTTATTACTTCTTAATAATTTACTTATAAATTTATTTATGTAATTTTTTTTAAAAATAATTGATGTTTTAATAAATTTATTATTTATTTTAATTTCTTTTTTCATTGTAAATTTATATGGGACTTAATTTTATTTAATACATCTTTCTTATTATGATTATTTTCTATAATTAGATTAGCACTATTATAAAATTTTTCTCTTTTTTTAAATAATTTTTCTAATTTATTTCTTTTATTTGTATCTTTCAAAAGAGGTCTCCTATTAGAATTATTTAATCTTTTTAATAATACATCAATATCTACTTTTAGGTAAATTGAATAAGAGAATTCTCTTATTAGGTTTCTTATTTTTTCATTTATTATACTTCCGCCTCCTAGAGAAATTACTGAATTTGATTTAGGTAAGAGTTTTAAGCATATTTCTTCTTCAATTTTTCTAAAATAATTTTCACCGTACTTTTGAAATATTAAACTTATACTAAGATTTTCATGTTTTTCAATTTCGAGATCACTATCATAGAATTTGGAATTCATAATAATGCTTAATTCTTTGCCTATTAATGATTTTCCAGAACCCATTAAGCCTATCAAACATATATTTTTTTTTCCAATTTTTTTGAAATTTAGCATAATTCTATAAATACTTCTTATTATTGACAAATTTCAGCTACAATAAGAAATTGCTTAAAAAAACAAATTAATCATATAATAGTCTTTTTTTAAATTTTATATATGAAAAACAAATACATTATATATATTTCAGCAATTATAGTATTTATTTTGATAATTTCATTATATTTTATTGAAATTCCAAATCCTTCGAAAAAATATTCTGAGCCTTATGAGATCCAAATAAAATGAAACTTTTAATATTAATTTTCAATTTTTTAATAATTCCAAATTTAGCTTTAGCTTCAGATTTTGAAGTAATAGAATTGCATGAAACTAAAAGTCTTGATCAATTAGTGCTTGACCAATTAGATAGTGAAAATTCACAAATCAAAGATGAGCCAATATTAAATGAAGATACAAATGAAAATATAAACAATGATATCAATACAGAAGAAAAGATTGAGGATATTAATCTAAGCGATGCTTCAAGCGTTGATGAAAAGCCTCTAGAAAATGAAGATTTTTGGAATAACTTATCTGATGAAACTTTAAAAGGATATTTAAATAATTCTAAAAATTTAAAGTCAAAAGTTTTAATTAATGAATTATCTAATTTTTTAGAAGTTTTAAATTTAGATTTTAGTTTAAAAAAAAATAGAGAAATATATTTTCAAATTGTAAATTATTTTTACGACACGGGAAATATATCAAAAGCCTACAATTTAATTCAATTAAGAAATGTTCAAGATGATGAAAATTCTGATTTCTATGAAAACTTAAAAATTAATTATTTATTATCCACTTTTCAATTAGAAGAAGTTTGTAATCTAAAGAGTGAATTAGATCCAAATATAAAATTAAATAATTTTCTTCTAGAAAAAATAGATATATTTTGCTTAGTATTGGAAAATAATTTGTCTGAGGCTGAATTGTTAAATTCAATTTTAATTGAAACCGAAACTAATACAGATCAAAATTTTCAAAATCTGTTTAAGATATTGTTAGCTGATGATAATGAATTAAATAAAAATTGGTTAGATTTAAATAATGAAGTTAATTTTGATTTAATTTTTTTATATAGTGCAATAGCAAGAATTGCTGAATTGCCTTTAAATGAGAATTTTTTACAAATTGACTCAAAGAATTTAGCAATTCCAATAATTCTAAATCAATCAATTCCAATTGATTTAAGAATAAAAGCAGCAAATGAAAGTTTTAATAATAAATTAATTACTGTAGATAGTTTGGCTGCACTCTATCAATCAGTTGACTTTAATTCTAGACAGCTAAATAATCAAACTGATACTATTGAGATGTTTTCGGACAATATAGAAATGCTAATGGCGTATTATTTCCAATTGATTAATATACAAATTTTTCCTTCTGAACGTATTGAAGCCTTAATCAGTTTTTGGAATTTTTCTAAAGATCATGATCTAGAAGAAATAGCATATTCATTGTCCTATAAAATTGTTCAATCTATAGAGTTATCTTCATCTAATATTGAATACAGTCCCATGATAGCCACATCTTACATCTATAATAATGATTTTGATGAGGCATTGAAATGGATAGAATTTTATGAAAATAATAACGGTATAGATGAAATAAGTTCTTATACTAGAATTTTATTAAATCTTTATTCAGCAAATGAAATTGAAACTGTTTTAGATATAATTAATACAAATTTTGATATGATATCAATAAGTAATATTAGAGAAAATGAAGAATTAGTTTTTACATTACTTACTATTTTAAATGATGAAGTTAATAAAGAATTAACAATTGATTTTGAAAATATTTATGACACAAGATTAATGCCATCAATTTTTGTTATACAAAATATTAATCAAGCTATACAATCAAATAATAATAGCAAATTTCTAATTTACTCAGTTATTTCTCTGAATAATAAAGAGTGGATTGAAATACATCCCGAACATTTAAAGTTGCTTTTACGAGGTTATTCAAAATATAATAATGGAGATTTAATAAAAGATATCGTTCTTGAAATTTTTGAAAATTATAAAATTTTATAATGATTAAATATTTTGATTTTGAAATTGAAGTAGAAAAAATTGATCAAATAATCACTAATCTAAGTAATAATAAAGAAAAAAATTTAAAAAAAATTGAGAGTCTTAAAAATGAAAAAAAAATTCTCTATAAAAAAATATATTCTAATTTGACTCCATGGCAAAAAGTTCAAGTTTCAAGACACAGTGAAAGGCCACATACTGTAGATTATATAAATAATATTTTTGAAGATGTTGTTTATTTACATGGTGACAAGAAATTTGCAGATGATAATGCCATATTAGGTGGGCTGGCAAAAATAAATAATTATTCAGTTATTTTTTTAGGAACAGAAAAAGGTAATACTATGGAGTCTAGAATTAAGCATAATTTTGGGATGGCAAAACCTGAGGGATATAGAAAAGCTCAAAGATTAACCTTATTAGCTGAGAAGTTTAATTTACCCGTTATCAGTTTTGTTGACACAGCTGGAGCATTTCCAGGTAAAGATGCTGAAGAAAGAGGTCAGTCTGAGTCTATAGCATCTTCTATAAGAACATTCTTACAAGTAAAAACACCAACAATATCTATAATCATAGGTGAAGGTGGTTCGGGAGGGGCGATTGGTATCGCAACTTCTGATAAAGTTTTGATGTTAGAACATTCTACTTATTCAGTAATTTCACCAGAGGGATGTGCTTCAATTCTTTGGAGAAGTACTAATTTTTCTCAAGAAGCAGCCACTACCCTTAAACTTACTTCAGAAGATTGCAAAAAATTTAACATAGTTGATCAAATAATTGAAGAAGTACCAGGAGGAGCTCATAGATTTCCAAGATTACAAGCAGATATAATTAGTAAATCAATATCATCCAATTTAAATGAATTAATAAGAGTTAAAAGAGAAAATTTAGTTAGAAAAAGAAGAGACAAATATTTAAATATTACCGCAGATATTTAAGCCCCATGACACAACTTATATTTTTTACCTGAACCGCAAGGACAGCTCTCATTGCGTCCAACTTTTTTTGAAATAATCCTTCTTGGCTCATC
>MDSV01209365.1_pt1 | contig 17464 bp, 14 predicted proteins | sample 810851 | NCBI WGS metagenome assembly MDSV01 (sample SAMN05326640, study PRJNA326480) | marine metagenome | isolation source: seawater | place: Atlantic Ocean: North East | collected 2012 | reverse complement strand
TGAAAAAAAATTAACTGGAAAAAAGTATAAAGATTTTTTTATAGATATTGGTACGCCAAAAAATTTAAAATATTTTCAAAAAAATTCTAAAAAATTTCTATTTAAAAAATCTGCATTTTTAGATAGAGATGGTGTTATCAATTTTGATTTTGGATATGTTCATAAGTTTAGAAATTTCAAATTAAAACCCGGAGTTATTAGAGGATTAAGATATTTGATTGGTAATAATTATAATATATTTATTGTTACTAACCAGGCAGGAATAGCAAAAAAAAAATTTTCAATACATGATTATTTGAAATTTAATTATCAAGTTAAAGAATTTTTTTCTAAAAAAAAAATTTATTTTGATGCTGTAGAATTCTGTCCACATCATCCAGATGCATTAATAAAAAAATATATGAAAAAGTGCTCTTATAGAAAGCCGAGAAATGGAATGATTGAAAAGATTCTAAAAAATTTTTATTGCTCAAGAAAAACCTCTTTTTTCATAGGAGATAAAAAATCAGACATGATGGCTGCTAAAACTAGTAAAATTAAATTTTTTTATTCTGAAAAAAATTTTTTCAATTTAATTAAAAAAATAGCAATATAAAAAAAACCATATATATATTTATTATATTTTTGTGTTTAATAATAAAATAAAAAATCTAAATTTAATTTAATGTCTAAAATAACAGACTCATTAAAAATCTTAAGAAATGATAAAAAAAATTTAATCTTATTTAGTATATTTATTTTTTTTGCTGTCTTATTTGAGACATTAGGTGTTGCTCTAGTAATACCTTTGTTTAAAATTATTATGACCTCAGAAGAATTTGTTAATTTTAATTTTAATATTTTTGAAAAAAATATTGAATTTATTTTTCCTCAGTCCCAGTTGCTAATTTTTGCTATTTCTTTTGTCGTTTTGTTTTATTTCATTAAGACCAGTTACTTAGTGTTTTTTAATTATTGGAGATCAAAGTTTATTTTCGACCAAAATAAAAAGATAAGTTTAAAGTTATTTAAATCCTATATATTAAAACCTTATCTTTTTCATATACAAACAAATACATCATTGTTGGTAAGAAATTTAAATGGAGTTCAAAATTATGTTCGAAATTTTGATCAAATAATGGGTCTTTTAACAGAAATTATCATAGCTTTTTTTTTATTTTTAGTATTATTTTTATACCAGGCTAAATTATCATTAATCTTGATTTTTATTATATTAGTTTTTGTAATAGCTTATTATTTCACAATAAATAAAGTGAGTTTGAGAATAGGAAATGATAGTCATGCTTCTAATCAAAAAATCTTTCAATCAATAAATCAAGGTTTATTCGGAATCAAAGAGATAAAGTTATACGGAAGAGAAAATGACTTTCTAAAAATTTTTTCTAAAAATATAGAAACCTATTCAGACTCTTATACAATATATGAAACTATACAACCATTACCCAAAATATTACTTGAGCTAATTGGGGTCATCATAATTGTTTCTAGTATTGCGATACTTTATTATTTAGGTATATCTACTGATGAAATAATAATCTTGGTAGCTCTTATTGCTGCAATATCCTTTAGAATGGTTCCATCATTTAATAGAATACTTATTGCAGTTCAACATTTAAAATTTTATCTTCCTTTAGCAAATTCTTTGCATAAAGATTTATTATTCTCTGAAGAATTAAATTTAAATAAGAATGAAATTAAAATTGATTTTAAAAATAAAATTGAAATTAAAAACTTATTTTTTAGTTATCCAGGTAAAAATGAAAAAGTTATCGATGGATTAAATTTGGAAATAAATAAACATGATACTATTGGTATTCATGGAGGCTCTGGTGCTGGTAAAACTACACTAATTAATATACTTTTAGGTTTACTTCTTCCGTCTGCAAATTCTACGTATGTAGATAATAAGCTTGTAAATTTCGATGATAGAGCTTGGCAAAACAAAATTGGCTATGTTCCTCAAAATGTTTATTTAACAGATGATACAATAAAAAAAAATATTGCTTTTGGAATCGAGGAAGATCAAATCGATTTAGTTAAATTAGATAAATCAATAAAATTGGCACAAATATATGATTACATTAATACTTTAACAGATAAACTTGAGAGCAAAGTTGGTGAAAATGGTGTGAATTTATCTGGTGGACAAATTCAAAGAATTGGAATAGCTAGAGCTTTGTATAATGATCCTGAAATTTTAGTTTTTGATGAACCCTCAAGTGCACTTGATGAAAATACAGAAAATAAAATTCTTTCAGAAATAAGCAATATTAAATCTGATAAAACTATAATAATTATATCTCACAAAAAAAGTACACTATCTATTTGTAATAAAATATTTAATTTTAAAAATGGAAAAGTAAAATTAGAAAGGTTAAATTAATTTTATGAAATATCCACTTACATTTTCCACATGGGATAAGAAAGAAAACCTAGCAATAAAATCTGTAGTTAAATCAGGTTATTTTTCTATGGGAAAAAAAGTTGAAGAATTTGAGAGAAAATTTGCAAAATATTTAAATCGTAAATATGCAGTAATGGTGAATTCCGGTTCATCAGCTAATTTGATTGGAATGTCTTCTTTTTTTTATAAAAAACTTGGAAAATTAAAAAGGGGCGATGAAGTTATTGTACCAGCAATTGCATGGAGCACCACTTATTCTCCATTAAAACAACTTGGTTTAAAATTAAAAATTATTGATGTAAATATTGACAACCTAAATGTCAATTTTGATTTACTAAAAAAAGCAATTACAAAAAAAACTAAAATGATTGTAAGTGTAAGCATTTTAGGAGTTCCTGCAGAATTAGAAAAAATAAGAAAATTATGTAAAAAACAAAAAATAATTTTTTTTGAGGACAACTGCGAGAGTCTTGGTTCAAAAATAGGGAAAATTAAAGCTGGAAAGTTTGGAGACATATCTACTCATAGTTTTTTTTATTCTCACCATATCAGCACAATGGAGGGTGGTATGTGTGTGACTGATAACTTTGAATTATATTGTATACTTAAATCTCTAAGAGCCCATGGTTGGTCTAGGGATTTACCTAAAATAAATACATTAACCAAATCTCTCTCTAAAAGTAAACAAGCAGAATATAATTTTGTTTTACCCGGATATAATGTAAGACCAGGAGAAATAAATGCAGCTATTGGAATAGAGCAACTTAAAAAACTTGATGATTTAGTAAAGCATAGAATTAAGAATTGGAAGTTGTTTAAAAAATTTTTTCAAAATGATAAGAGATTTACAATTCAAAACACAAATTATAAAAATGCATCTTTTGCTTTTACTTTTGTAATTAATAATAACGACAGAAATTTAAAACAAAAAATATACAAAATTTTGAAAAAAAAAGGTATTGCCTATAGGTTAATTACAGGTGGTTGTTTTACCAAACATCCCTATAAAAAATATTTTAAATATAAAATTTTTCAAACTTTGAAAATCGCAAATAAAGTTCATGATGATGGTTTTTTCGTGGGTAATGCAGGTCAAGATTTAACTAAAGAAATAAATTATTTATACAAAACATTAAGGAGAATAAAATAAATATGAAAAAAGTTTTAATTACAGGTGGAGCAGGATACATTGGATCCAAACTTTCAACTAAGCTTATTGAGGAAGGTTATCATGTAACTGTTTTAGATAATCTAAGTTTTTCAGATAGTTCATTAAATCATTTATTTTTAAAAAAAAATTTTAAATTTTTTAAGGGAAATACTAATAATCTTTTATTTGTTAAAAAACATTTAAAAGATAAGGATTTTCTTATACCACTAGCTGCACTCGTAGGTGCACCATTGTGTGAAAAATTTAAGTCATTAGCGAAAAAAACTAATTTTGATGCAATCAAACAACAAGTAAAACTTCTTAAATCAAATCAAAGAATCATTTATCCAACATCTAACTCTGGTTATGGTATAGGTAAAAAAGATAAATTTTGTGATGAAAACTCTCCATTAAATCCCATATCGCTTTATGGAAGAACCAAAGCAGAAGCAGAAAAAGAAGTTCAAAAATTTAAAAATTCAGTTTGTTTTAGGTTGGCAACCATCTTTGGTTATTCATATAGAATGAGGTCAGATCTTTTGGTAAATAACTTTGTTTATAGAGCAATAAATGATAAAAAATTATCTATTTTTCAACCACAGTTCAGAAGAAATTTTATTCATATAGATGATGTTGTGAAAGCATTCATTTTTGCAATTCAGAATTTTAATAAAGTAAAAGGAGAAATATTTAATTTAGGTCTTTCTTCTGCAAATATCACAAAATTAGATTTAGCAAATAAGATTAAAAAACAATTGCCAGCATTGAAAATTAAGATCATAAAAAATAAAAAAGATCCAGATCAAAGGGATTATTTTGTAAGTAATAAAAAAATTGAAAATTTAGGTTTTAAGGCAACTATCTCTATTGATGACGGAATTTCTGAATTGATCAAAATTTTTAGTTACTCGACGTTAAAAATTAAAAATAACTACTAAATGAGAGTTTTTAAAAAGGTTCTTATTACTGGAATTTCAGGTTCTGGTGGCAGTTATTTAGCAGAGCATATCTTAAATAAAAAATTAAATTTAAAAGTATTTGGTCTGATGAGAACAAAAAATAAATTTAATACCAGAAATTTGAAGCAAGTTAAAATATTTAAATGTGATTTAAATAAATATGAAAATCTTAAAAGAAAATTAAAGATAATTAATCCAGATGTAATTTTTCATTTAGCCTCAATGGCAGATGTAAGAAAATCATTTGATGAACCAAAAGAAGTAATTGAAAATAATAATCAAATAACTTTAAATCTTTTAGAGGCAGTAAGAAAATTAAATATTAATCCTTTAATTCTTATTTGTAGCACTTCGGAAGTTTATGGTCAGGTAAGTAAAAAAAATTTACCCATTGATGAAAATTGTCAAATAAAACCAATTAATCCGTATGCAGTTTCAAAAACTTTTCAAGATCTTATTTCTTACAATTATTTTTTAAATTTTAATCTCAAAATAATCATAACAAGAATGTTCACTTACTTAAATGCAAGAAGAACAAATTTATTTGCCTCTCATTGGGCAGATCAAGTTGCTCAAATAGAAAAAGGTAAAAGAAAAATTTTATATCATGGAAATCTGAATTCAGTTAGAACTATTATTGATATAAAAGATGCTATGGAAGCATATTGGATTGCAGCCACTAAAGGAAAGTTAGGTGAAACTTATAATATCGGTGGAAAAAAAAGTATAAAAATTGAAAATTTTCTAAAAATTTTAAAAAATAAATCAAAGGTAAAAATAATATCAAAAGTAGATAAAAAATTACTTAGAAAAACAGATGTAACTCTTCAAATACCATCTTCAAGAAAATTTATAAAAGATACAGGGTGGAAACCAAAAGAAAAATTTGAATCAAGTGTTGAAAATTTGTTAGAGGAATTTAGAAAAAAATATTTATAAATGTATAGCTGATGAATAGTTTTGAAAGATTGTTAAGTTTTATAAATACTATTTATACAAATTATTTAATTAATTTTATAAGTTTAAATATTTTTATAATTCTACTTTATATATTTAATTTTAATCAGTTAGTTACCGAAGTTGCTGTTTTTGCAAGTTTTACAATTTTAATCTGTCAAATATTTTCTTCTAATTCTAGATCATTGATTTTTTCCAAAAAAAATTTGCAGCCTTCAGATGTAATTTTACAAAGATTTGTATTTATTTTTCCAATACTGATTTTTTCTTTAATATTTATATATGTTTATAAATTTTCGGATATTTCATTAATAACTTCAGTTTTATTTCTAATTATTGCTCAGTGGATTTATGAAATAATATTATCTAGCAAAGAGGTTCAATCAAAAAAAATTGATTATAAGCATTTATGTCTTTATTTTGTTGCACTACTAATTATAATAATTTCTTTATATTATAAGAATTTTTTTTACATTAAAATTACTATAAATATACTTTCGTTATTTTTATTTTTTGAAATTTACAAATATTTAAATAGTGTAAGATTTAATATTAACATAAAGACTTTTGATTTAAAAAGTTGGTTCGCTTCTTTTCTTTTTTCAAGTTTTGGTTCATCTTTAGCTATTTCAGCTAGTAACTTCTTTTTTAGGTTTTTTATTGTAATTTTAAATAAGACAGAAATATCTAGTGTTTTAATTATAGGTTTTATGTTTGGGTCATTACCTATATCACTATTTACCAACATTTTTGGTCCAAGTATTATTAGAGAAAAAATTAAACTTCAATCATTAATAAAAAAACTTAATTTTCTATTTGTTGTAGTTTCTTTTCTAGTTTTATATTTTTTCTATAATTATTTAATAAAAATTAATTCCCAAATATTTATAAACAGCGAGTTACTTTTATTAACAATTGGGCTATCTTTTTTAGGATTTTATCCCATGATATTAGGCTTGTATAAAAGGCAGTTTTATATCCAGCGAAGTTTAAATGAAAATTTTTTTTATTTAGATATGATATATTCAGTTGCTGTTATAACGGTAATTCCTGCAATTTACGTTCTTTCAAATACAAATTATTTTGCCTTTAGTTTTTTAATTACAAGCATTCTTTCATTTATAATTTATTTTTTTTCAAAAAATTTGGCAAAAATAAATATTATCAGAATATTAATTTTTTTACTGCCAATTCCTTTATTTTTATCATTTTTTAATGCAGTAAAAAGATTTGAAATATCTATATTTTCTACTGCAGATATAGATATGATTAATCACATTTATTCGCTACCTTTTCCAATTTCTATTATAGTTGTTCCACTTTTAACATTAGTTCTATTTTCAAATATTAGTTTTAGAATTTACACCATATATTTTTTTGTTTTTAGTTTTATTTTATCAATATCATCAATTCTTTTTACACAACGTTTGACATTTTTAAATTCACTAAACCTTATTCAGTTTTATTTACCAATGGCTGCTCTTATATGTGGTGAAATTATTGGCAAATTAAAATATTTAAGAGATTTTTTCTTTAGAGCTATTTTTTTTATTTCATTAACTGTAATTGGATTAGATATTATCTCACAAATAATACCAAAACAAACTCTACAGATTTTTTTATTAACTAATTTTCAAATTTTCAGTGATTTTGAGTACTCAATTTTTCCATTGATAATTTCGTTATTATTTTTTTCAAATAATTATTTTAAAAAAATTTATAAAACTAATTTTCAATTATCTTTAATAATTTTTTCATTGATTACTTATATAGTATTTAATCAATTTTTTTCTTTAGTTTTATTTTTAATTATTTTTTTTCTTACTGTAAGCTTTCAAAATCATTTTCATTTTAAGAAAATAGTTTTTAGTTTATTTTTAGTAGTTTTAATATGTTTTTTTTTATTATTAAAGTCTGATGAATTACTAAATTTTACAGAAAAATTATTTTATTATTCAGCTGAACATAGATACCAGAGCTATGTTATATTTTTAGATGAGATTTTCAAAAACTTTAAAAATTTCTTTTTTGGCTCAAATGTGAATAATTTAATCTATTTAGAAGTACCAGGAATATTTAATTATTATTTAGATTTTATATATAATTTTGGTTTTTTATCTTTATTACCATTAATTGGATTAATTTATGTTACAATTAAATATAGCTATGAGTTAAAAAATAAAATTAATTTTAATTTTGAAAATACCTTATTTTTCTCTTTATTTTTATATATGGTCTTCATCGATTCAAATTTACGAGTTGCTTTCAAACAACCTTACGCAGGGGTAATTTTATATTTTTATTGGGGACTTTATATTTCTAAAATATTAAAAAAATAAAATTAATGATAAATTTACGTAAAATTTTTTTACTAGTCTTCTTTTTATTAAGTATACCTTTGGCATTAATTTCTTTAGAAAATTATAAAGGGTCTAATATTTATTACATATTATTTTCAGTTGTTGCATTTGTATTTTTTATTTATTTAACTAATAAAAAAAGCTCATTTTTAGACAATTTTTTTGCAATATTTTTTTTTCTAGGCTACTGGTTAAGTTTTTCAATAAAAATTTCTTTTTATAATTCTAATTTTATAAAATTTTCTGATGGTTTTGGTTTTTTTGATTTCTCTTCTGCTTCATTTGATGAAGCTTTGTTAGTTTGTATTATATCATACCTAGCCATAATTGTTGCAAGTAAAATAATAAGATTAATTTTTAAAAATTCTTCTTATTTTGAATTAAATACAAAAGTAAGAAAAAAAATATCTAAAAAAGAATTAAATATTTCACTAATTTTATTAATTTTTTCAATTTTAATAGCATTTATTAATTTTGAATTTCATATCTATCAAAGAGGAATTAGTTTTAATCCAAATTTAAATTTGTTAATAGTCAATTTTATTAAATGGCTCATTTTAATAGGTATAATATTTTTCTTTGTTCATTTTATTTATTTTTTTATTCATAAAAAAATTTATCCAAATCTGTTAATTTTTACATCTATAGTTGCTAAATTTATTTTAAGTCTTTCAATGTTAAGTAGAGCTATGATATTTGATTTAAGTTCTATTCTTTGGGCATTGTTTAAATTTGAAAATAAAAAAAAGAATATGATTATAATTTTAGTATTTTTTTTAATTTCATTATTTTTATTTTTTTTAAGTATAAATATGACATCTAAATTAAGACATAATGTTCATCAAAAATTTTTAGTTTCAGAGAACCTTCAAAAAACTACATCAAATAATGATAAAATGGTTCAAGAAAGTTATGAAAGGACTACCAATCCAGAGAAAAAAAAATTGCTTGATTTTTACGAAAGAGTATTGATTTCAAGATTACACGGCTTTGAGGCTGTAATGACTGTAGTTGGAGAAAAAAATAAGGGCTGGACACTTTTAATAAATGCTTTGAAAGAAAAACCTGGAAAAGGATTGTCATTTTATGACTCATTAAAAAAAGAACATACTAGAGCTCATGAAAATTCAAATTTAAAATCTATAACATTGCCCGGTATAATTGCATTTTTATATTACTCAGGCTCTTTAAGTTTTTTATTCTTCTCATTAGTGATTATTGTTTTTGTTTTTTCACTCTTTGAGAAGATTGTTATTAAAATAACTCATGGTAATTACATATTGGCAAGTTTAATATCACAAATAATAGCCTATCGACTTTGGCATTTTGGTTATCTTCCTTCGGGGTCATATAAATTGATATTGAGTATTTTATTATTTCTCGCTTTAGTTTTATTTTTAAATAAAAAAAAAAAATTATTTAATTTTTTCATTTCGAAATAACAATGGTATTGTTAAACCTATACAAAGAATAAAGCCTGCATTGAAATAACCTGCTGCACTTATCATTGAAGTTAAGATCATTGGAACTAAAAAAGTTTTATATTCATTTTTAACTTTTCTTGATAATGTAAAAAAAATTAAATACAGATATATAATAACTGAGAAAATACCAAACTCAGTAGTAATTTTAAAAAAATTAGCTCTTGCATCTGTTCTATTTAGTCCCACTATTTCATCAGAAAAAACTTTTGGTAGTATTTTTTCAGAATTCAAATAATTAAAATTATTTATTTTCATATTTTCTTTTGTATATTTATCAAAAGCATAACTATAGTTGTCAAATCCACTACCAATTTTTTCATTGGCTAAAGTTTTTAAAGTTACAAGTAATGAGTTTTGATATACTTCTGCAGTTAAATTTGTACTCTTATATTTTGCTTCTCTTTCTTTTATTTCATTAACTAATTTATTTAGTTCAAGTTCCAAGATTTCAGGAGGGCTTTCTTTACCTAACTTATTTTTACGTAACTTATCTTCACTTAATTTATCTTCACTTAATTTATCTTCAATTAACTTATCTTTAAATTCTATATCTTTAGATAAATTTTTTTTTATTTTTTCTAATTTTGATATTTTATATAAAATTAAAGGATCTGTTCTGGAAATCCTTGTGTAGCATTCTTTTTTGCCAAAAAATATTGCTAAATTTAAAATTAAAAAAAGTATTAATAAATAAAAATTTGGTAACTTTTTTTTATCAAAACAGAATAGAATGATTACTAAGCTTGAAATTATAAATGAGAAAACTAAAGTTGTAGAGGTAAAGATTGTAGATAATAATAAAATAGTAAAAATAAAAAATATATTAATTAAAATTTTTTCTCTTAGATTTACATTAAGTATAAAATATACAAATACCCCAGAAGCAATCATTCCAAAATGAGAATTTTCAGTAAATACTTTTAAATTAAATGTTAAAGAAGTATCCAGAAAGAATGCACAAGAACCCCCATCACTATCTATTGAGGAAATATCATGAAAACTTAAATTAAAAATATTAACTAAGGATAATAAAAAAAATAATGTAATAAATGCTTTTGAAAGCATTAAAAGAATACTGAAAAATTCTTTATAGTACTTAAAAGCTAAAATAAATACATAATAGGTAAACCCTAGTTGAATAAAAGTCTTTAGTTTAAGCGTTATATCAAAAAAAAAAGATACAAAAAATAAATGTATGAAAAAAAAAGATATAATAATTTTAATCGGAATATTAATTTTTAAAAAATCTTTTAATAGATACGGAAACATTAAAAAAATTAATGCTCTTAAATTTAAAGAAGAACCGTCAAATTTGATATCCCAAAGAAAAAGAAAACTAAAAAAAGATAAGAAAAGTAATATTTGTTCGATTATTTTTTTGTCTAATTTATTTAAACTTAGTATATTCAAAATAATATGTATTAAACCTTAATAAACTTTATTTATAATAGAATTCGAATTAAACAACGTTTTTATTTTAACTATTTATGAGAATATTACTTGTTTCTAAACATTTTTGGCCTGAAAATTTCAGAATAAATGCAATAATTAAAAAGTTAAGTGTAAATAATTCTATTCAAGTAATTTCAGAGGTTCCAAGTTATCAAAAAAGATTTCATATTTTAAAAAAAAAAATAAATAAAAACATAAACATAGAAAGAGTTAAAACTTACCCAAGAGGTAAAAGTTTGTTATCTATTTTGTTTAATTATATTTCATTTTGCACAATGGGTTCTTTTAAAGTTTTAAAACAAAAAAAAACCGACATAGTTTTTGTTTACGCTACTAGTCCTATTTTTCAGGCTATACCAGCAATCATTTACGGTAAAATAAAAAAAGTACCAGTTTGTATTTGGGTTCAAGATTTATGGCCTGAAGTTCTTGAAGATTTAAATATTATAAAGAAAAAATTTATAATAAGGTTTTTAAATAATATTATAAATATAATTTATAGGTTTTCTGATTTTATTTTTGTTCAATCAAAAGAGTTTAAAAAATGTATTGATAAACGATCAGGCAAGAAGACAATCATATTTTATAATCCAGAAGAAAAAAATAATTTTAGTTTTAATATTAATAAAAGTAATAAAAAAATTATAACTTTTGCTGGAAATATTGGAAAAGCGCAGAATTTAGAAATAATAATTCAAGCGTTTAAAAAAAAAAAAATAAAAAATATAGTTTTTCATATTTATGGTAATGGTAATAACAAAAAAAATTTAGAAAAACTTATTCTGCAAAATGAATTGAAAGACAGAATTAAAATTTATAAACCAGTAAATAAAAGTTTGATAATAAAAAAATTGATTAAATCTGATGCTTTATTTATTTCGTTAGGAAAAGGTAAGGCGTTATCTAAAACTATTCCAGCCAAGTTTCAAACATATTTGTCTATTGGAAAGCCACTTATTTTCAGTGGAGAAGGTGAATTAAAAAATATTATAAAAGATTACAAATTGGGATTCACTTCAGGCCCCAATGATATTGACGGTTTTATTCGATCAATTCAAAAAATAAATACCATTAATTTAACCCAAAAAAGAAAAATATTTTTAAGATCTGAAAAATTATTTAATAGATTTTTTGAGTTGAATGATTGGTCAAAATCATTAGAAGACAAGCTTAAAGAATGTATTAAAATTTATAATAGAAAGTAAATAAAATTATGAAAATATTAATAATAGGAGGTGCAGGGTACGTTGGTGGTGCTGTAACAGACTTGTTAAAAATAAACCCTAAAAATGAATTAATTGTTTATGACATGTTGTTATATGAAAGTTTATTTCAAAAAGATGTAAAATTTATAAATGATGACATCAGAAATTATAAAAGACTAAAAAAGTATCTTGAGTGGGCTGATGTTGTTGTTTGGATGGCAGCTCTTGTTGGTGATGGAGCGTGCAGCATAAACCCCTTAATCACAAAAGAAATTAATTCTGATTCAATTAAATTTTTGGTAAATAATTTTGATGGAAAAATTATATTTTTCTCTACATGTTCTGTCTATGGAGCACAAGATGATATTTTAAATGAAAATTCACCAACAGATCCCTTATCAGTTTATGCTGCAACAAAATTAGAAGCCGAAAAAATTTTAGAGGACAAAAATGCTCTTATTTTTAGATTGGGAACACTTTTTGGTGTTGGAGATTCATATTCAAGAATAAGAATGGATTTAGTTGTTAATGTTTTAACCGCCAAAGCAATAAATGAAAAAAAATTAACAGTTTTTGGAGGAAGGCAATTTAGACCTCTTTTACATGTAAAAGATGCAGCTAGAGTAATTGAGGAGTCTGTTACATCTATAAATAGAGGAATTTATAATTTACATTTAGAGAATACAAAAATAATAGATCTAGCTAAAAGGATAAAAAATTTATTTTCTGATGTAGAAATTGAAAAAATTGATATGAAATTCCAAGACTCTAGGAATTATCAAGCTGATGGAACAAAGTTAAGAAAAGATTTTAAATTTAGACCTAAATATAGTGTTGAAGATGGTATAAATGAAATTAAAAAACTTATTTTAGAAAAAAGAATTACAGATATTAATGATCCAAGGTATACAAATCAAAAGTATTTAGAAATTTTTAAATCAAAATTAAATTATGAAAAATAAAATACCAAAATTATTTAAAGGAGGAATATCAACCGATAAAAGAGGAAGTGTATCTTACAATAATAATTTAACTTTTAAAAAAAAAATAAAAAGGTTCTATTTAGTGAAAAATTTCAAACAAAATTTTGTTAGAGCTTGGCATGGTCATAAAGTGGAGGAAAAGTTTATTCTATGCATTAAAGGTAAGGCTAAAGTCTCAGCAGTTAAAATAAATAACTTTAAAAATCCTTCTAAAAGAAACAAACCATATCACTTCATTTTAGATAGCAAAATTCCCAATGTAGTTTATGTGCCTGCAGGTTATGCAAATGGATCGAAATCTATAAGCAAAGACATGAAATTATTAATATTTTCCACATCCACTCTAAATCAAAGTTTAAAAGATGATTTTAGATTTTCAGAAAAATATTGGAAAATATAAGACATGAAAAAAAAAAAATTATTGATTTTAGGTGCCTCTGGAATGTTAGGTATAGAGGTGCTTAGAGAGTTTTCTAAAAAAAAAAATATTTTATTACATGCAACAATACGTTCACAAAAAGAAATTAGAAAAATTGAAAATTATTTTGATTATAAAATAAAAAATATCAAATTTAGTAAATTTGAAATTAAAAAAAATTATCTTAATAATTTAAAGAAAGTAGTAAAGGATAAAGATTATATAATAAATTGTATAGGTATAATTAAGCCATATATAAATGAAAATAGCTTCACGAGTATTGAAAATGCAATTAACGTAAATTCTAATTTTCCACATATTTTAAATTCTCATAAAAATAAAAACTGTAAAGTTTATCAAATAGCAACTGATTGTGTATATGATGGTTTTAAAAGTAAGTATAACGAAGATCATTCACATAGTGCTAGAGATATATATGGAAAAACAAAAAGTTTAGGTGAAGTAAATGATCAAAATTTTTTCAATATCAGATGCTCAATAATTGGAAGAGAAATTAAAAGTTTCAAATCACTTCTGTGCTGGTTTACAAATCAAAAAAAAAATTCAACACTACATGGTTTCTTAAACCATCAGTGGAATGGCATAACCACTAGACATTTTGCTAAAGTCGTATCAACATTAGTATTAAAAAATATTTCAATACCAAAATTGATACACATAGTTCCTAAAGATATTGTAAATAAATACCAATTATTAAAAATTTTTCAAAAAAGATTTAATAGAAAAGATTTAAAAATAAAAAAATCAAAATCAAATATTGCTATTAATCGTACTTTATCAACAAAATACAGTAAAATTAATAAAATAATTCACAGAAATATGGGATATAAAAATTTACCAAAAATTAAAAAATTAGTTGAAGAAATAATTTAAAAATCTTTATTGATGAGTTCAAAAGAAAAAATTTTAACTATTTTAGGTACAAGACCAGAAATAATAAGATTATCAATAATTATAAATAAACTTGATAAAAACTATAAAAATATATTAGTACATACTGGTCAAAATTATAATTACGAGCTCGATAAAATTTTTTTTAAAAACTTTAATTTAAGGAAGCCTAATTATTATATTGGAGCGAGAGGATCTTTTGGAAGTCAATTATCTTTAATCTCAAAAAAATTAGAGAATATTATTAAAATAGAAAAACCTAAAAAATTTTTAGTTTTGGGAGACACAAATAGTAGTTTAGGTGCAATTATTGCCAAAAGAATGGGTGTTAAAGTTTATCATATGGAGGCTGGAAATAGATGCTTTAGCAACAAAAGTCCCGAAGAGGTAAATAGAAAAATTATAGACCATTCTAGTGATATTTTATTACCCTATACAACTGGCAGTGCGAAAAATTTAATTGATGAAGGTATTAAAAAAAAAAATGTAATAATTACTGGAAATCCAATTTATGAAGTTATTTTAAAAAATAAAAATAAAATAAATAAATCAAATATTTTAAAAATTTTTAATGAAAAAAAAAAAAATTATTTTGTAATAACTCTTCATAGAGAAGAAAATACAGATGATCTTAAAAAACTTAAAAGTTTTGTTGAAATATTTAATATATTAGCTTCCACTTACAATAAAAAATTATACTGGCCTATTCATCCAAGATCATTGAAAAATATCGAAAAAATAAAAATAAAAATTAATAAAAACTTAAAACTTATAAAACCTTTAGGATTTTTTGATTTTATTAAACTTGAAAAAAATTCTAAATTTGTGTTTACAGATAGTGGTACCGTTCAAGAAGAATGTGCGATATTTAAAATTCCTTGTTTTATAATTAGAGAATACACAGAAAGACTCGAAACAATTAAGGCAGGATCTGGTATTTTGGTAGATAACAAAAAGAATAAAATATTAAAATTAATAAACAAATATAAACTAAAAAAAACTAGAATAAACAATATCCCAGAATATTTAATTAAAAATGTAAGTTCAAAAATTTTAAATATAATCAAAAATTTTTGACAACATAGATTTCTCTACTTAAGAATAATATTTTCGATTTATAATAAAAAACTATATCATCATCATTTTTCTTAGATGTTGCAATACTGTATTTTTTATTATCTCTAAATATTTCATTTTTCTCTATTATAGTTTGGTCATTTTTATAAAATTTAGTAAACTTAGATAGAGAGTGTTGTCCAAAGTATCCTGGATATGTTTCTTTATAAATATCCTTAGAATTTATAAAATAAGATGTTTTTTTAGATAAGTCGCTAATTATTAAATGATTATTGAAAATCATTATGTTTATTAAAAAATAGAAGGGTATTATTGAAATATTTAAAAATTTATAATTGTTCTCTTTTAAGGCTATTAAATAAAGAAAAGGAATTAAAATTAGCGTGTATCTTTGTGCAGGCATAAAAAAAGACATAATTGCTATATACATGAATACAAAAATAAACAAATTCAAATAAATCAAATTTCTTGTAATTTTATACTTAATATAAAAATAAAATATAAAATAAATTGCCCCAAGCCCAAGAAATATTTTAAATAAGTTTAAATTTATAAATTGTGAAAATCTTCCAAAATTTAATTCACCAAAAAATTTATCATTCCAATTTATAATTAAAATTAATAAAACGAAAAAAGTAATTATTAAAAGAACAAATAAATCTTTTCTTTTTGTTTTTAAATTTAAAAAAAATTTAAATGTAAAAGGTATTATGTATAAACTTATATAACCAAAATAATAAATTATATTCTCAAAATAATTTTCAAAATATATATCTGTACTTCTCCATTGAGGTGCATTGAAAATAAAACCATAGTTTTTGTAATTTAGGAAAAAAAATCCACTAGTAATTAATCCAAAAAATATTAATCCTATAAAATTTTTTTTTATGAAAAAATAATTATTTATTACCTTTAAGTTACACAAAAATATCAGTAATAAAACTATACCATTAAAAGGTTTTATTATTACCGAAATAGCTATTAAAATATAAAAGATTATTGACTTTAAAATATTATGATATTGAATTAGTTTTGAGCATGCGTAGAAAGCTAATGTGGAAGAAAAAAAATCTGGAGTAGCTCTAAAACCGTAAGTAAAAATTAAAGGGCAAAAAAAAATAATAAAAAAAATATAAACTTTCTCTTTCTCTTTTAATTTTATGTATTTTGCAAAGTTTTCAAGTCCAAAATATAAAATTATATATCCACTAAGAGATATTAATTTTCCAATGATATAGTAATCATCAAAGTTTAATATTTTTGATAAAAAAAAAATTAAATATGAGAAACCTAAAGTATTTGCATTATAGTCAAAAAAAACTTGAATTATTTTCTTTGAATTCGTGTTTATAAAATCTGCGCCTGAATAAAATATATATTCATCATTAATTGGGTCTAAATAAACGAATATAAGATGAAATAATAAATAAATGACAAAAAAAATATAAAAATTTTTAACTTTATTTCTAAGCATACTAAAACATTAATTTGACCAATAAGAAACACACTCTTTACTAGTCATAATTGCACTAGGTTTAAAATTTATTAAATCTAATTTTTTCTTATATTTTAAAATATCTTTTTTTCTACCCCATCTTTCAGGACAAACAACACAACTTTTGAATTTTGAAAGAATTTTTATATTTTTTTTATTTATTGGAAGTAAACTTGTTGTGTCTATCCAAACCCAATTTAATTTATTTATAAAAAATTTTGTTAACGAAATATCCTCGTATTCAGAAAATCTCACTGCAATATTTTTTTGTTTTTTTTTGGTTGCTAAAAACATGTAAGGCATTTCTACATCTAATAGAAAATAAGATTTAATTTTAAACTTTTTAATTATCCTAATAGCCTCATTTTCGATACCAGATTCCTTTATGTTTAAAACTAAAGTTCCATGATTGTAATTTTCAAGATAATTTTCTAATTTTTCACCATCTGCAAAAGGTTCATGATTTAATATTAAATTAGACCCTTTACACCTCAAATCAATTTCTGTTCCAAAATTTGTTGAAATTTTTTTTAATTCTTTAATTTTGTTTATTCTGTGAATTATAAATTCCATTTTTTTTTTTTAAATTGATAATATATATTAAAGTT
>MDSV01038975.1_pt1 | contig 17467 bp, 22 predicted proteins | sample 810851 | NCBI WGS metagenome assembly MDSV01 (sample SAMN05326640, study PRJNA326480) | marine metagenome | isolation source: seawater | place: Atlantic Ocean: North East | collected 2012 | reverse complement strand
AATTTTTATAATTAATTTAGTCTTTCGTTATATAATTTTTCAAAATCTATTTTTTTTTCTAGTTTTATTTCAGGTAGACCAGATGTAGTTAGTAGAGAAATAAAAATTTTTTCTAAATTTGGGTATATTGTTTTTGGTACATCACATAAAATAATTTTTTCTAATTCTTTTTTTTCATTAACGTCGTCCTCTATTTTAATTACAGTTGTATATGTAATTTCAAAGTGTGATCTTTTATTTTCTAAATTTTTGTCTTCAAACTTTAAAATAGTATTTACTTCAATTATTTTATTTTTTATGGGCTTACTATTTAAATCAATATTTAAATGATATTTATTAATATTTTCTCTTACAAAAATAAATGTTTCAATGTCAGGTGTTTCACTAGACATATCTTTAACAAATTCAGCTAATATTTTATATTTTTTATTTGTTGTTTTCGTCTCTGTCTTCATATTCTCCATCTATAAAATTATTTTTAACCTTTTTATCACTAGTATATTTATTTGAAAATTTTTTCACAAATATTTTTCTTGTTGGTGGAAATATTAATAGGAAACCAATTAAGTCTGTGGCAAATCCTGGCAATATTAATAATAAAGCTGCAAAAGCTAAAGCTGCTCCCGAAATCATCTCATATATTGGTATTTCATTTTTCATCATTTGAGACATGCCAGATCTTATTGTATTGAATCCCTCATATCTTGCATACATAACCCCAATAAATGCAGTTATTAAAATTAATGAAATTGTATTAAATGCGCCAAGATATGATCCAACTTTTATAAATAAAAATATTTCTATTAAAGGAATGCCAATTATTAATAAAAGTACTGAGTTCATTTGTCTTAATTCTTTTTTTGTTTATTGAAATAAATCATTATACTCAATAAGATATAATATATAAAACATGAATTACAGCTTTGAATATATAGATATTATCCTTTTAGCAATGATTGTGGGATTTATTTTCCTAAGACTAAGAGGGATATTGGGTAGAAGAAATGGAAATGAAGAAACTTTTCCTGGCCATATGGCTCAAAAATTTCAACAAAAAGCAAATTTTAAAAAATTTGATAAATATGTTTTTGATGATGATGAGAAACAAAAATTTATTAAAGGTGCAAAATTAGCATATGAAACGATTATTACTTCTTTTGGCAAAGGTGAACTTAGTCAATTAAAACATCTTTTAGATAAAGATATTTATAAAAATTTTTCTGATGCAATTAAGGAAAGAAAAGAAAAAAAAATAAAATCAGAAACTACATTTATTGGTATTAAATCTGCAAAGATAAAAGATTATACAGAAAAAGATAATATTTATACTGTGACAGTAGATTTTATTAGTGAAATAATTACTTATTCAAAAAATAATGAAAATCAAATAATTTCTGGAGATCCAGAAAAAATAAAAGTTGTCTCAGATACCTGGAAATTTTTAAAAGATCAGAAAAAAAATAGTCCAATTTGGTTATTAATTCAAACACAGGAATAATTGAATAAAAAAATTTCAGAAGATGATATTAAAGCTTGGAACGATTTTGTTTCCAGCGATAAACCTATAGAAAATAAAGATAAAAATTTAGAAACAATTAATAAAAATATTGGAAGAATTAAAAAAATAGATTTACATGGCTATTCTTTAGATGAAGCAAATAAAAAAATTGAAGAGTTAATTTTTGATTTTTACCAAAAAAAAATACATAAAATAATTGTAATAACAGGAAAGGGTACAAGGTCAAATAATGAAAGTAACCCATATGTTTCAAAAGATTTGAGTCTTTTAAAACATTCTGTTCCAGATTTTTTGCGTAATAGTGAAAGCTTAAAAAAAATTATTAAAGATATTACAGAGGCAGATATTAAAGATGGTGGATCTGGTGCTTTCTATATTTATTTAAATAAAATTAAAGAATAAATTTTGATAAATCAGTATCTTTAACTAATTCACCAATATTTTTTTCAACATAAGCTTTATCAATTATTATTTTTTCTCCACTACGATCTGTTGCAGTAAAACTTATTTCATCTAAAATTTTTTCTATGATTGTATGTAATCTTCTTGCTCCTATATTTTCTATAGTAGCATTAACTTCTGTTGCAATATTGGCAATAGTATCAATTCCATCTTCTGAAAATTCTAAATCTACATTTTCAGTTTTTAATAAAGCTATATATTGTTTTATTAAACTATTATCTGGCTCTTTAAGAATTTTTTTAAAGTCATCACTTGTTAGTGCGTCCAGTTCTACTCTAATAGGTAGTCTTCCTTGTAATTCAGGTAATAAATCTGATGGTTTAGCTAATTGAAAAGCTCCAGACGCTATAAATAATATATGGTCAGTTTTTAATGTTCCATATTTAGTACTTACTGTAGTTCCTTCAATTAATGGTAATAAATCTCTTTGTACACCCTCTCTAGAGACGTCTCCACCAACACGATCGCCCCTAGCAGAAATTTTATCAATCTCATCCAAAAAAACTATCCCATTATTTTCAGTAGAATTTTTAGCTGATTTAATTATTTTGTCTTGTTCAATTAATTTATCAGATTCTTCATTAATTAAAATTTCATGTGATTCTTTAACAGATATTTTCTTTTTTTTTGGTTTGGAGCCCATAGACTTACCTAACATTTCACCAATGTTTATCATTCCAACATTTGCTCCCGGCATACCTGGTATCTCGAACGATGGCATTGAAGAGTTTTCACTTATTGCTATTTCAATTTCATTATCGTCTAAGTCACCATCCCTTAATCTTTTTCTAAAACTTTCTTTAGTTGCTATACTTGCTTTTTCTCCAACTAAAGCATTTAATACTCTTTCTTCAGCAGCTTTTTGTGCTTTAATAAATACTTCTTTTCTTTTTTTCACTTTTTCCATAGCTATTGCTATCTCAAGGAGATCTCTAACTATTTGTTCAACATCCCTCCCAACATAACCGACTTCTGTAAATCTTGTTGCTTCTACTTTTACAAATGGTGCTTCTGCTAATTTTGAAAGTCTTCTTGAAATTTCAGTTTTTCCTACACCAGTTGGTCCAATCATTAAAATATTTTTTGGCAAAACTTCATCTTTTAATTGACCTTCAATAGCTTGTCGTCTCCATCTATTTCTTAAAGCAATTGCAACAGCTCTTTTTGCTTTTTTTTGACCAATAACATATCTGTCTAATTCAGAAACTATTTCTCTAGGTGATAATGCACTGACATAAGATTTTTTATCTTTTTCTACTTTTTTTATTTTAGGTTTGAATTCTTTTATATTTGATTTTTCCATTATATTTTTTCAATTTTTATATTATCATTTGTAAAAACACATATTTCTGATGCAATTTTAATTGATTTTTTTGCAATATCTTCAGCTGATAAATCAGTATCTAATAATACTTTAGCTGCTGCTAAAGCATAATTTCCACCTGATCCAATTCCTATAGCATCTCCTTCTGGCTCTAAAACATCGCCAGTTCCTGAAATTATAAAGCTATTTTCTTTATCTCCAATTGCCATTAAAGCTTCCAGTCTCCTTAAATATTTATCAGTTCTCCAATCTTTAGCTAATTCTACGGCAGCTCTTGACAAGTTTCCCGCATGTTTTTCTAGCTTTGATTCAAGTCTTTCAAACAAAGTCAAAGCGTCTGCGGTCGAGCCTGCAAAACCTGCTATTACATTTCTTTTTTCTATTTTTCTAACTTTAGCAGCAGTACTTTTAATCACGGTATTCCCCATACTTACTTGGCCATCTCCAGCAACCACTACTTCATTATTTTTTCTTATAAGCACTATTGTAGTCATACTTTATAGATGGACATTAATTTTTATTCTTCAAGTGTCTTATTATTGATATAATTAAATAATATATATATACCTATAATTAATTTATGGCTCGGAAAGCAAAAATATCTAGAAAAACCAAAGAGACCAGTATTAATGTAGATCTTAATATTGATGGCAAAGGTAAATACAAGATTGATACTGGAATAGGTTTTCTTAATCACATGCTTGAACAATTATCTAAGCATTCATCAATAGATATGAACATAAAGGCAAAAGGAGATACTCATATAGATCTACATCATACAACTGAAGATACAGGGATCGCAATAGGTGAGGCTTTAAAAAAAGCTTCAAAAAAATTTGTTGGAATTAAAAGATATGCTCATGCAATGATCCCAATGGACGAAACATTAACACGTGTCGCAATTGATGTATCAAACAGGCCTTATTTAATATGGAAAGTTAAACTTAAGGTAGAAAAACTTGGTGAAATGGATACAGAATTATTTAAAGAATGGTTCCAGGCATTTTCACAAGCAGCAGGCATCACACTTCATGTTGAAAATGTTTATGGCGATAATAGTCATCACATTATAGAGTCTTGTTTTAAAGGATTGGCAAGATCTTTAAGAAGTGCATTAGAAATGGATCCTAGAAATAAAAAATCAATTCCTTCAACTAAAGGTTCTTTATAAATTTAATGAATGTCACAATTGTTGACTATAATTCAGGTAATATAAGTTCTGTAATTAATTCTTTTAAGGAAGTTGCCAAAGGTAAAATAAATATTGAAGTAACATCAGATTTAAAAAAAATTAAGTCAAGTGATAAGGTGGTCTTACCAGGTCAGGGTTCTTTCAAAAGTTGCGTAGATGCTCTGAACAATATTGGTGGTTTAGTTGATACTCTTAATGAGGTTGCATTAAATAATAAAAAACCATTTTTTGGAATTTGCGTAGGTTTACAAATGTTTGCAGATATTGGTTATGAGGAAACCCAAACAAAAGGATTAGGTTGGATTTCTGGGAAAGTATCGAAAATCGATAACAAAAATGGAAAATATAGACTTCCACATATTGGTTGGAACCAAATTAATATTGTGAAAGAAAGTAAAATTTTTAAAGGTATAGATAATAAATCTCACATGTATTTTGTTCATAGTTATGAATTTATTCCAGACGAAAAAAATGTAATTTCTGCAACGATAGATTATTCATCAAATATTGTTTGTTCAATTGAAAAAGAAAATATTTTTGGAACTCAGTTCCATCCTGAAAAAAGTGATAAAATTGGACTTAAAATAATTAATAATTTTATAAACTTATAAAATGAAAATATTTCCAGCAATAGATATTAAAAATAAGAAGTGTGTAAGGTTAGTTAAAGGAGACTTTAATAACAAAACCGAATACGAAATGTCCCCAATAGATCAGGCTGGTAAGTATAAAGATAATGGTTTCAAGAATTTACATATAGTTGATTTAGATGGAGCTTTAACAGGGGAGACAGTTAATTTGGATATTATTAGAGAAATTGTTAGTAACTTTGATTTTAAAATTGAGATAGGTGGTGGAGTTAGAAACTTTGAAAGTATCAAAACATATATCGATATAGGTGTTGAAAAAGTTATTTTAGGAAGTGCTGCGATAAAAAATAAAAATTTTTTAAAAGAAGCATGTAAAAAATTTCCAAATAAAATTGCCTTAGGTTTAGATTCCAAAAATGGATATTTATCTGTATCTGGCTGGAAAGAAAACTCTAATCAATTAACTGTAGATTTTCTTAAAGAAGTAAATGATTATGGTTCGAGCAGATTGATTTATACTGATATAAATAAAGATGGCACCAAGCAAAGCCCAAATTTTGAAGAAACAAAAAAAATAGCTGAAATATCAAATTGTCCTGTAATTATATCAGGAGGAGTTTCTTCAATTGATGATATTAAAAAAGCAAAGAGTTTAAAAAATATTGAAGGTATAATAGTTGGCAAGGCTATTTATGATGGTGATATTAATTTAGAAGAACTTGCGAAAGAAATAAATGCTTAAAAATAGAATTATTCCTTGTTTAGATGTTAAGAATGGCCGCGTAGTAAAAGGTATTAATTTTATAGATTTAAAGGATGCAGGAGATCCAGTAGAACAAGCTCAAATTTACAGTGATGGCGGTGCAGATGAAATATGTTTTTTAGATATAACAGCTTCAAATGAAAATAGAGAAACAATTTATGATGTTGTAGAGAGAACTTCAAAAAAATGTTTTGTACCCTTAACTGTAGGTGGTGGTGTTAGAAATATAGAAGATATTAATAGATTACTTAATTGTGGAGCGGATAAAGTTTCAATTAATACAGCAGCTGTACAGAATTCAAAAGTAGTTTTAGAAAGTTCTAAAAAATTTGGATCACAATGTATTGTTGTTGCAATTGATGCAAAACTAAATGGAGATAAATGGGAAGTATTTACTCACGGGGGCAGAAATAGTACTGGTATTGATGCTTTAAATTTTGCAAAAAAAATGGAAGATAGTGGAGCAGGAGAGCTATTAGTAACATCCATGGATAGAGATGGTACACAAGTTGGTTATGATATTAATCTGATGTCAAAAATATCATCTAAAGTAAATATTCCTTTAATTGCATCTGGTGGAGTTGGAAATTTAGATCATTTGGTTGATGGAATTAAATTAGGAAATGCTAGTGCAGTTTTAGCAGCGTCTATATTTCATTATGGAAAATATTCAGTAAAAGAGGCTAAACAATATTTGGACTCAAAAGGAATTCCTGTTAGGATTTAACTTTAAATTATAGCGATGATTAAAATAAAGAAAAATTTGAGGTACTAATATTAAAAGATAAATAATATGAATATTTTTGATGATTTAATTAAATTAGCAAGGGAAAGAAAAGATAAACCCATAGAAGGTTCTTATACAAATAAATTGCTAAACGATAAGTCCCTTAGTAAAGCAAAAGTTTTAGAAGAAATAAAAGAATTAATAGAAGCTGTAGAAAAGGATACTAACAAAATCCATGAAGCAGCTGATGTATTTTATCACCTAATTATGTATCTTGAGGGAAATAATATTAGAATTGAAGAAGTAATGTTAGAATTGGATAAAAGAAAAAAATGAAATACGACGAAAATAATATTTTTGCGAAAATTTTAAGAGGAGAAATTCCTTGTAAAAAAATTTATGAGAATGATTATATTTTATCATTTTATGATATTAATCCTCAAAAAAAAATTCATGCTTTAGTTATACCCAAAGGAAAATATATTAATCTTGACGATTTTATTACAAATGCTTCATCAAATGAGATGACTGGTTTATTAAAAGGAATTAATACAGTTGCCAAGATGCTTAAAATTTCAGTTGATACTGGAAAGGGATATAGAGCATTGGCTAATATAGGAGAAGATGGAGGACAAGAAGTTCCCCATCTTCATTTTCATTTATTTGGTGGAGAAACTGTTGGAAAAATGGTCAGTTAATGGAAAAAATTATAAGGAACTTTTTAGAAATAAAATCTCCCAATGAATTATCTGAGATAGTTAAACCAATAAATAATGCTAATATACAAATGGTAATTCCAAAAGATTTTCAGTTAAATAAATTTTTATATAAGCAAATTGGTAAAAAATATCATTGGACGGATAGACTTTATTGGTCTGATCAACAGTGGATAAAATATGTTACTCAAAAAGATTTATATACTTATATTTTAAAGGTAAATGATGATATTGCTGGTTTCTTTGAACTTATTTATCATAAAGAAAAATTAGAATCAGAAATTGTCTATTTAGGATTATTAGAAAGTTTTTTTGGAAAAAAGTTGGGTGGGTATTTGTTATCTGAAGCTATAAAAATATCATGGACTTTTAATTCAAATAGACTTTGGGTTCATACTTGTTCTCTTGATCATGAAAATGCTTTAAAAAATTATTTAGCAAGAGGTATGAAAATTTATAATAGTGAGATAATTAATTAAGTTTAGGAAGTTTAAATAAATTATCATCAATTTTCTGATTTATTTTAATTTTAGATATAAAAGTGATAACTAAATTTTGATATATATCTTCAGTTTGCCAGCCAATTATATGAAAATCTTTATTATCAAAAAAAATGTTTAATTTTTGATTTTCATTTAACATTGTAAAATAAATATATTTATCTTCTATGAATTTTGGTTCTAATTTTTTTATTTCACTAATTATATAATTTTTATCTAAAATATAATTTAATGGAGTAGATTCTAATGGATATATATATGAAATATCACTGTTTGTAATTTTGATTACTAAGGAATTTCCATTAGAAATCATTTTTTTACCTTTTATACCTTCATAACTACAGTTAATTAGTTTTGGATATTTAATAACGCATTTTCCTTTTTCTTTTTCTTCATCAATAGTTTGCTCAAAATCAAAAGTTATATTTTTAATTTTACTTAGGTTACTTATTATATTTTTTTTTTGTGTTGCAAAAACTTCAGTACAAAAAAAAATATATAAAACTAATATAAACAGTAAATTTCTCTTCATTATTATTATAAAACTTCTCTTTTACCAACATGATTTGCTTTACTTACAATTCCATCTTCCTCCATCATATCTATTATTCTTGCAGCTCTATTATAACCTATTTGTAATTTTCTTTGTAAGTATGATGTAGAAGCCTTACCATCTGTTTTTACAAGTTCTACAGCTGATTGATATAATTGATCTTTATTTTCGTTATCTGAATAATTTTCACCCGTTTCTTTTTCGTCTGCAAAATTTAAAATTTCATCAACATAATCTGGTTCTGCTTGAGATCTTAAAAAACTATTAATTTTTTCAATTTCATTTTCTGAAACATAGGGTGCATGAATTCTAACAATTCTATTAGCAGACGACATAAACAACATATCACCTTTTCCAAGTAGTTGTTCGGCACCTTGTTCTCCCAATATTGTTCTGCTATCAATTTTTGATGTAACTTGAAAAGAAATTCTTGTTGGAAAATTAGCTTTTATTGTTCCAGTAATTACATCTACACTCGGTCTTTGCGTTGCCATTATTATATGAATTCCAGCAGCTCTTGCCATCTGTGAGAGTTTTTGAATATAATTTTCGATTTCTTTTCCAGCTACAAGCATTAAATCTGACATTTCATCAACTACAACAACAATATATGGCATAACTAATTTATGTTTACTATTATATCCGTCTATATTTCTGACACCTTCTTTGGTCATTAATTTATATCTACTCTCCATTTCTTTAACTACCCAACCCAATACAGAGGCAGCTTTTTTTGCTTCAGTGATAACAGGACATATTAAATGTGGAATACCCTCATAAGTTGACAATTCTAACATTTTTGGATCTATCATAATAAACTTACATTGCTCAGGAGATAATTTATAAATTATAGACAAGATAATTGTATTAATACAAACTGATTTACCTGATCCAGTAGTACCAGCAATTAATAAATGTGGCATAGATGTTAAATCACCAATAAGAGGTGTTCCTGAAATACTTTTTCCAAGTGCGATAGGTAATTTAATATCTTTTTTTGAAAATTTTTCATCAGAAATAATCTCACTTAAGAAGACATTTTCTCTTGATAGATTTGGTATTTCTATTCCAACAGTATTTTTTCCAGGGATAGTTGCAATTCTTGCTGATTCAGAACTTGTATTTCGTGCAATATCTTCAGAAAGATTAATTATTTTTGAAACTTTAATTCCTGGTGCTGGTTCAAATTCATTTAGGGTAACGACTGGCCCATTGCTTATTTTTTTTATTTTACCTTCAACACCAAAATCCAAAAGAATTTTTTCTAAAAATTCTGGATCTGAATTTTTATTATTATTTTTCTCAGCAATATTTTTTTTAATATTAGGAAATTTTAAATATTCTAATGATGGAAAAATAAATTTTTTTTTAGATTTATTTACTTCTTTTTCTTGGAATGAAAAATTTGTTTGTTTATTTTCTTTCTCTTTTTCATATTTATCAACTTCTGGAGTCTGAGCAGAAAAATTAATCTCTTCTTGGTATTTTACTTCTTCTTTTTTTTTAAAAATTTTTATTATTATATTTATAAAAAAATTATATATTGTTGAGATTTTTAAATTTAGACTTAAGAAAAAAAATGTAGCTGTTATGATGATTAAGAATATATATATAATATTTTCATGTATATTTGATGAAATATTATTAATTATATTGCTTGAAAAATTTCCAACAAAGCCACCATTTCCACTAACTATTAACCAATAAGATTCATTGTAAAAAATATTTAAAAAAGCACATCCAAAAATAATATAAAAAATACAATATAAAAAAGTTTTTAAAATATTTATAATTTTTTTATTTTTAATAATGTTTATTCCAAGTCCAAGGATAGTGAGACTAAGTAAAAAGGAGATTAAACCAAGTGATTGAAAAAATATATCTGATGTAAAACTTCCATAAAAACCAAATATATTTTTTATATTTGTATTTTCAGGAAATATAAAGTTAGGATCTTCGGGAGAGTAAGTTATCAGAGAAAGCAATAAAAATAATGAAATACAAATAATAAGTATTCCTCCTATATCTATTATTCTATTAATAGAAAATTGTATTATTTTTTTTGAAAATTCTGAAAAATTCATTATAACGAATCTAATTTATAACTTTGTATCACTTAATTTTTCCTGATAAAATTAATTTTTATAAAAATGAGAGAAAAAGTTTGTATTATTGGTGATGGATTAACTGCATTAATGCTTTCCAAGGCATTACTCGATTTAAATATTGAGATTGATTTAATAATTAAGAATAATTTTAAAAAAAAATTGCTAGACGATAGAACAGTGGGCATTTCAGATAATAATCTTTTATTTTTAAAAGATAATCAAATTTTAGACAAAAAAATGAAAAATTTTTGGAAAATAAAAAAAATTAAAATTTTTAATTCAAAATTAGAATTAGATAAAAAATTATTGTTAAATTTTGAAAATAAAAAAAAAGATCCTTTATTTCATATGATTAAAAATAATGAAATATATCTAAATCTTAAAAAAAAACTTGAAAAAAATCCATTACTTAAAATATTAATAAAGAAAGATAATTATTTATTAAGTAAAAAATTTTTAAATAAAAATTATAAATTAATAATTAATTGCAGTAGTAATAACATAATTGATAAAAAATTTTTTTTTAGAAAAATATATAAAGATTATAAATCAACGGCTTATACATTAATTGCAAAACATTCAAAAGTTTCTAATAATACAGCGTATCAATTTTTTACTAAATTTGGTCCAATGGCATTTTTGCCATTATCTGAAAATTCCACCTCAATTGTTTGGTCTGTAAATGATAAAAACTATGTTAATAATGAAATTTTTAAAAGCAATATAAGAAAATTATTTCCATATAATTTTAAGAGAATATCTTTTTCATCAATTAATAAGTTTAAATTAAATTTTTTAATTCCAAGAGAATATTATTTTAAAAATATTTTAACTTTTGGAGATGGATTACATAAAATTCATCCAATAGCAGGCCAGGGTTTTAACATGATAATTAGAGATATTAAAATTTTACAAACAATTATTAAGAATAAAATTAACTTAGGCTTAGAATTAGAAAATTCAATATTAGCAGAATTTAACAATAGGGTAAAATCATATAATTTTCTTTTTGCAAAAGGAGTTGATCTTACGGAAGAATTTTTTTCAAATAATAATGATATTTTTAATTTATATTCTAATAAGTTTTTTAGCGAAATTGACAATAATAATTCTATAAAATCTTTATTTATAAAATTTGCAAATAAAGGTTTAAATATTTAATTTATTGAGTAGTTAGTATCTACATTACTAACAGAATATATATTTAAAATTTCTTTTAGTTTATTTTTTCTGTCATTTATTTCATTTGATTCTAAAAGTATTTGTTTTTCCTCAAGAGAAAAAGGGGCAATCATACATAAAGAGTTTATTGCTTGATCTAAATTTTGTTTCTTTAATTCATTCCAATCCAATTCATATCCTTTTTTTTGAAAAAAATCTTTTAAATCATTAAAAATTGAGTTGAGATCTGAAACTCTTGATTCGTTTTTTCCTTCTATAATATCATGTTCAAATTTACTAAAATCAACTTTGCATTGTCGATATAATTTATCATTTGTTATTTCTTCAGTTATTTCAAATCTACTTATGCCATTTAATACCAATAAAATTCTATTATCTTCTGTCTCATCAAAACTTATAATTTTACCGACACACCCAATTGAATAAAGTTCAGGTTTTTTTTCGTTCTTAACATTTTTTTTATTTTTAGGTTGTATTATTCCAATCAATTTATCTTTTTTTAGACTATCATTAATCATTTCAAGATATCTTGGTTCAAAAATATTTAATGGAACAGAAGTTTTAGGAAAAAATATAAAATTGGATAATGGAAAAATGGGTAGAATATTTGGTAAATTTTTTTGTTGTTTCATTTTTTTTATTATAAACAAGATTTTATGTTTAATTTAGTTGTATTTTGTCATACTTGCGTTTAAAAAAACCTTATTTTATAATAGTTTTTAATAAGCGGGTCTAGCTCATTGGTAGAGCGAATCGTTGCCAACGATTAGGTAGAGGGTTCGATTCCCTTGACCCGCTCCAAATTTATGGATGATTTAACAAAAAAAAAATGTGTTCCGTGTGAGGGAGGTTTACCACCGTTAGACTATGATGAAATTCACAAATATTTGAAAAAGGTAAATGGATGGGATGTTAAAAAAGATGAAAAAAAAATATTTTTTATAGAAAAAAAATTCAATTTTAAAAATTTTTTAGAAAGTCAAAGCTTTGTAAATTTAGTTGGAGAAATATCTGAAAATGAGGGACATCATCCAGATATAGCGTTTGGGTGGGGTTATGCAAATATAAAAATTACTACACATGCGGTTGAAGGTTTATCAGAAAATGATTTTATTTTAGCATCTAAAATAGATAAAATACTTAATGTTTAAAATGTCTAGTTTTTGAAAATACTAAAATAGTATTTGTATCATTAGCAAACTTAATTATTTCCTTATCTCTAATAGACCCACTTGGTTGTATTATAGCTTTTACTCCAGATTGAACTAGTTTTTCTATTCCATCAGTAAAGGGAAAAAAAGCATCAGATGCTGCAACTGAATTATATAACTCATTAGGAACAAATTGTTTAGCTTTGTTTATTGCAATATTACAACTATCTAATCTATTAGGCTGTCCAGAACCTATTCCAATTGTAGATTTATTTTTTACTAAAACGATTGCATTTGATTTTACATATCTACAAACATTTAGTGCAAAAATAAGATTTTGAATTTGATATTTATTTGGTTTAATTTTTGAAACAAATTTTAAATCTTTTTCAATTATTTTAAAGCTATCTATATTTTGAAGTAGAAATGAGTCTCTGTGGAAAACAGGATTAAAAATTGCTTTATATTTATAATTTGAAGAGTCAATTATTCTTAAATTTTTTTTATTTTTTAAGATCTTTAGAGCCCTTTTTTCAAAACCTTTCGCAATAATTATTTCAAAAAAATTTTGATTAATTTTTTTTGCTAAATTAAAGTCTATTTTGTAATTGCAACATACAATGCCACCAAATGCACTAATAGGGTCACAGTTAAATGCATGGCTAAAAGATATGATTGATTTTTTTTCAGAAGAAACTCCACATGGATTAGCATGTTTAACTATTACCGTTCCTAAATTTTTTTGAAATGTGCTTAATACTTCTAGTGATGAAAAGATGTCGTTATAATTATTATAACTTAATTTTTTTCCATGTAGTTGTTTTAATGAATTAAATTCTGAACCTTTATAAAAGGAAGCAATTTGATGGGGGTTTTCACCGTACCTTAATTTTTCGCTCAGTTTTCCATGAAATGTTTTTTTTTCAGGAAATGAAAGATTTGAACTGTGATTTAAAAAATTAGAAATTACAGAGTCATAATAAGCAATTTCATTAAAAGAATGTAAAGCTGATTTATATCGAAAGTTTATACTCGTAGATCCTTTATTTAATTTTAATTCATTAATTAGATCTTCATACTGATTAGGTGAAGATATCACTGTTACACTATTAAAATTTTTGGCAGCTGCCCTAACCATTGTTGGACCACCTATATCTATTTTTTCAATTATCTTTTTAAAATTTTTTGTTTCATTAATACTATTTTCAAATGGATAAAAATTAACAATAACCAAGTCTATTTCTTCAAAATTATTATTTTTGAGTTCTTTTATATGTTTTTTATTATTTCTAATACTTAGTAATCCGGCATGTATTTTTGGATGAAGTGTTTTAACTCTCCCGTCTAGCATTTCCTTAAAACCTGTATAATTTGATATTTCTTCACACTTAAAACCAAGTTTCTTTATTTCTTTGTAAGTCCCACCTGAACTTATTATTTTAATATTAAATTTTTTTAAATTTGTAAGAATTATTTTTAAGTTTGATTTATCTGATAAAGAAATAATTGCTTTTTTTATCTTTATTAATTTTTTCATTATGAAATTTTCTCTAATATCCAATTAATAGATAAATCTTTTTTTTCAGTAATACCAGAAATATAAATATTTTGATTTTCTATTATTTTATTCTTATTTCCTAAGTAAATTCCATTTTCAATAATTATTTTATATTCACTGCATGAAAATTTCCATCCTTCTCCGCTGCTAGTACTTAATAGTACCGTATTGGAATTTTGTGTTTTAACCATTTTAGTATCAGGCATTACATGAAATCTAATACCAAAATTAACATTAGTAATATTTTTATTTCCAATTAGAGAGTCAGTTCCTAAAAAAACTTTATCTTTTTTTAAGAATTTAACCTTTCTTTCATGAAAATATCCATATTTATTTTCATAACCATTGTGTCTAGCAATTATCTCATCAAATTCTTTACTAGTATTAATTTTCTTAGAGATTACTTTTAATCCATTTTTAATAGATGTTCCATCAATGCTGCAGGATGAACAGTCATCCATATAAAGTGTAGATTGGGCAGCAGTTGATTTAGATAATAGTGTTTTTAATTTACTATCATTTTTAAAATAAAATCCAGAGTTACAAATTAATTTTTCATTTCCCGAGGTTATTTCAAATGATAGACATCCTGCTTGATATTTTTCAGAAAATTTTTTTTGAACTGAATTACCGATATCAATTATGAAAGAAATTTTTTTATTTTTTATTATGTAGTATCCACCACATTCGTTTGCCTCATTTTTGAAAATATAACCTAAGTTATTTAAATAATTTTTAAATTCTTCATTATTTAAAGAAGAAGATCCATTGAATAAAGGTAGATGATTTAGGCTATCATTTATAAATGCAAATGTAGAACCTAGGCTGTAAATAATTTCATCTAAGAATTCAGGTATTTGATTTTGAGATTCTTTTAACCATTCTCTTATAATAATAAAATATTTTAAATTTTCGTTAATTTCTTGTGGATTTCTTGATTTTGGAAATCCATCATAATCAAAATTTATTTTTATAATCTTTTTTAAAATCTCAAATCCAGTAATTTTTGATTTCTCATATTCTTTAAATATAAGTCCTATTAGAATTAATGCAGCACAACCAATAAGCTGTTTTTCATAATTTTTTTCTTTACTGATATTTTTAAATAAATGGTTAGCTTGTTTTACAATAGATAAGTTAAATTTATTTTTATAACTCAAATTAGAAACTTCAAGTGTTAGATTAGTATTTGATAACCAAGAAATTATTCTTTTACTTAAAATATCTAATTTCCATGTTTGTTGATTAAAAATATCATTATTTTCAATCCAATTTTCAATTATATTGTGTGTAGCAATTTTAGAAGTTTTTATATCAAGAGTATTTATCCATAAAAAGTTGTGTAAGGTTTCAAATTCAGAAAAATTTTTTGAATTTACATCCCAAATAGAATTCAAGGATAATTTTTCAATTTTTATTTTCTTTTTTTTTAGAGAAATTAGACTATTAATTATATGCGGACTAGGTTTATAAACATATCTAGCTGGTATTTTTCTAGAGATTTTTTTATTATAATAATTTGTTTTAAAATATGAATATTTTAGATTATTTATTAATGAATTAAAAAAAGAGTAAAAGTATTTTCTTATACTTTTTATTTTAAACATTATTTAATTGCTTTTCAAAATTTCTATATTTTTTTTAATATTTCCTTTATTACTTTTAAATATAGTCGTTCCAGATACTAGAATATCTGCACCAGACTGTATAATTGATTTAGAATTTTCAAAATTAATACCTCCGTCTACTTCAATTTCTATTTTGAGGTTTAACTCATTTAATTTAGCTTTTAATTTTTTAATTTTATCAATAGTTTCTTGTATAAATTTTTGTCCACCAAAACCAGGGTTCACACTCATTATTAAAACTAAGTCTACTTGAGATATAACAGGGTACAATTCATCAAGAGACGTTTCTGGATTTAATGAAACTCCAACTTTTTTATTTAATGATTTAATTAATTTAATACTTTCTAATAAATTATCAGTAGCTTCTGGATGTATAGTAATTATATCAGCTCCAGCATCAGCATAATCTTTAATATATTTATGAACTGGAGAAATCATTAAGTGAACGTCAAATGGAATTTTTGTAAATTTTCTTAAACTTTTTATAATAGGTGGTCCAATAGTTAGGTTTGGTACAAAATGTCCATCCATCACGTCTACATGAATTAAGTCTGCTCCTGCAGCCTCTAATTTTTTAATTTCAGCACCAAGTTGACTAAAATCTGCTGAAAGAATTGAAGGAGATATTTTAATTTTTTGCATTTCTAGTTAGGTATTTACTAGTACCAACTTTTAAAAAAAAAATAAATTAGTTTTTACTAAAAATTCGATAAATTTCTCTTGCAATTTCACTTTCCAAAGGAAAAGAGAGCATTCCCATCACAGAATACCCCAATAGATAGGGCATAAGATAAAATCTGAACATATAAAAAAACCATGCCACATATAGAGGAACTAAAGGTTTTATAATAAATGAAGGTGTTAAAATTCTGAATATATTAATAATTGGATCTGTTAACTTTACAAAAACTCTCATAAAAAAAAAATTAGAGTCTTCTTTCTGAAAGATATTCATTGCCACTCTTCCAATTAGAGTCCACATAATCATACCCATTATATAATCTATTAAATATACTAATGGATGAAAGTTTGAAGACATAAGAAATTTTAAGATTTAATAATTAAAAGGGGCGAAATATATCGCCCCTTAAAATTATAATTATTTAGTGTTGTTTACCAAGTACTGTTTTACCACTAGGTACACGCACTTCGTCAACCATTTTTTGTGTAGCAGCATCTGGTTCTGCAGTCATTAGACTTACAACAACCATAGATACTAAGCTAACTAATGATCCAACTATTCCGAATGTAAGTTGAGTTATACCCCAGAATCCTGCTCCACCAGTTCGTACCCATATTAGATACGCTGTACCAGAAGCTAATCCTAGAAGCATTCCTGCAACTGCACCAGGTCCATTTGCTCTCTTCCACCATACACCTAGTACAAGTGGGAAGAACAATCCTGACATCGCAAAGTCAAAAGCCCAGATAACCGAACCTAAGATACCTTGTATTTCAAGTGCTGCAATAGTTGCTCCAGCAAAACCAATTATT
>MDSV01146067.1_pt1 | contig 17472 bp, 19 predicted proteins | sample 810851 | NCBI WGS metagenome assembly MDSV01 (sample SAMN05326640, study PRJNA326480) | marine metagenome | isolation source: seawater | place: Atlantic Ocean: North East | collected 2012 | reverse complement strand
TAAAAGTTTTTTATATATATCCTCGTAAGATTTAGGATTTATAAATATGCCTCCATTTTTGACTTGATCTCTCATTCCATAAACGTCTGAACAAATTAAAGGACAGCCAGTATACATTGCCTCAAGAGGGGGAATATTAGTTGGACCACAAAAACTTACAAAACAAGTTAACGAAGCTTTTTTATAAAATGAGTACATATCTTTCTCATCTACATATCCTAATATAAATATTTTTTTGGATAAATTTAAATTAATTATCTCTTGTTTTACATTTATTAAATTATTTTTTTCAGTTCCAACCAAAACTAAATTAACTTTATTCATTTCTTTTTGTAAAAGATTAAAAGCTTTAATTAAATTTATATGATTTTTATGTTCCCAGAATTGAGCCGGATAAAAAATAAATTCATTTTTTGGAATTTTATACTTTTTGTATATGTTTATTATTTTTGATTTATTTAAATACGAAGGTGGTTCAAAAGGTGCTAAAATTATTTTTTTTTTTGTCAACTTTAAAACTTTCAACAACGTGATTTTTTCCAGTCTTTGAATCAACAATTATATTTTGAGAGTTTCTGCATATTTGACTGTAATAATAATCTCTTTTAAACCTCTCAAATAAATTATATTCTTTAAACTCTTTCTCATATCTATGCATTAAATCATGTATGGCTGTTATTGACTTAATTTTAATTTTTGAAGATAAGTTTTCTTGTGATGGAAATAAAATATAGTCACATTTGCTATTATTAATAATTTCAATATTTTGACTAAATTTATCGTATAAAATTTTACCTATATTACTAGGTAAAAAAATTGATAAATAATTCAATACTTTATCTAAAAATTTGCTCTTATTTAATTTTACAATTTTAATTTTTTTATTTAGTTTCTTTTTCCATACTTCATTAGTAATGAATGCTATTATTTCATAATTATTAGAGTCAAGATTTTGTAAATATTTAATTACTGACAAGCAATATTGATACGAACCTCCAGCCCGTGGACCAACTGATAAATACAATCCAATTTTTTTCATTATTTACAAAGTTTAAATAATATTTTTTTAAACTCAGAACATATGTAGTCAACGTCACTTTTCCGTAATGATAATCCACTTGGTAAGTAGAAGCCATTGTTTGACAGATACTCTGTATTAGGAAGAGAGTATTTTAACTTCAAATTTTTTTTTAAAGAAGGTTGTTTATGAAGTGGCCAGAAAAATGGTCTTGTTTGAATTCCTTTCTTAAGTAAAAGTTTCCTTAACTTATTAATATTAATTTTACTCTTTTTTTTTAAAAGAACTCCAAAGACCCAAAAAATATTTTCACTACAATTATTTTTTATGGGTTGTAATTGTATCTCGTTTATATTTTTAAGATTTTTATAATAATAATTTCCTATTGACCTTTTTAAAGTTATTGTCTTATTTAAATTTTCAAATTGTGCAACACCAACCGCTGCGTTTAAATTTGACATTCTGTAATTCCAACCAATTTCCTCATGATAAAATCTTCTTTTATTATCAAAGAAAAGATTACGTAGTTTTTTACATCTTTCTGCAATTTGTAAATTATCTGTTAAAATCATCCCCCCTTCACCAGTTGTGATATGTTTATTTGTGTAAAAACTTAAAGTGCTAATATCTCCAAATGAACCACATTTTTTTTTATTAATTTCTAACCCCAAAACTTCAGAAGTATCCTCAATAATTTTTAATTTATATTTTCTACCTAATTTTAATAAATTTGGCATATCAACTGCCAGTCCATAAATGTGAACTGCGAGAATAGCTTTAGTTTTATTTGTAATTTTCTTTTCTATTTCTGAAATATCAACGTTCCATGTATCAAAATTACAATCAACGAAAACTGGCGTAGCTCCACTTCTAATTATTTGATTCATACACGAAACAATTGTGAAACTAGGAAGTATAACTTCATCACCTTTTTTTATTTGAATAGAAGCAAATGCAATATCTAATGCAGCTGTACCACTTGATACTGCTACCGCATATTTTTTTTTTGTATATTTTGAGAGTTTTTTTTCAAAATCTGTAACATATTTGCCGTCAGAACCTATCCATTTTGTTGAAATACAATTTTTTAAATATTTAATTTCATTCCCATTAAAAATTGGCTCGTTTACTGGAATAAATTTCTTTTTCACCTTACTTATTTTTTAATTTTTTTTTTTGAGGGTTAAATCTAATTTTATCTGATTTCGGATCATAAGGCCCTTGTTTAACTTCGATAATCTCACTTTCTTTTAAAATTTTAAAACCATGACCGCCCTTAGATAATAAAACAATATCACCTTCATTCAAAATTTTACTTTTAATAAAAAGTTTTTTATTATTAAAAAATTCAACTTTTACTTTACCAGATCTTATAAATAATACTTCTTGAGTAAATTTAATTTCTTTTTTAACTTTTTTATGAATATGTGGTTGAATAATATATCCTTTAGGTCTTTTCATGTAGGCAAGTTGTTGAGAAAATTTATTTGGTGTAAAAAATTCAATTCCTGAGCTTTTATATTTTTTTCTTAAAATTATTGCGTAAATTTCTTTTTTAAATATGATTTTTTCTAGCATTTATTTATAATTATTAATTAAATTTATTATATTGTTTATATTTTTATTTGAAAGTTCTGGATAAATAGGAAGACTTACCTGAAACTTAGAAATTTTATTACTATAATTTAATTCACTCTTTTTAAATTTACAAAATCTGGAGTAACCTTTATTCTGATGAGCAAGAATTGGGTAATGAAAACCAGGAAAAACTTTATTTTTAATTAAGTATTTAACGAATTTTTTTTTATTTTTAGTTAAAATTGAAAATATGTGAAAAACGTGTGTTGTATTTTGTTTTACTTTAGGTAATTTAATGTTTTTGTTCTTAATTTCACTTAAATATTTATTTGCAATTGATATTCTTTTTTTTTTTGAAAAAGAAAATTTTTTTAATTTAATATTCAATATAGAGGCCTGCACCTCATCTAATCTAGAATTTATACCAGGGTTGTCTGCGCGTCTTTGATGATCCCAACCATATTCACGAAACTTTCTAATTTTTTTTTCTAATTTTGAATTATTTGTTAAAACTATACCTCCATCACCGATTGCACCTAAATTTTTAGTCGGATAAAAACTAAATGTTGAAATGTGGCCAAATGATCCAACAGATTTGTTACTAATCTTTGCTCCATGAGCTTGCGCACAATCTTCAATAACAAACAACTTATACTTTTTTGCTATTTTACATATTTTTTGCATATCAGCACATTGGCCATATATATGGACAGGAATAATTACCTTAGTTCTATTTGTTATTTTTTTTTCAATTAAATTCGTATTAATTGTGTAAAAATCTTTATCAATATCAACAATTACTGGAATTGCTCCAGTACTTATGATTGCTGCTATTGTAGCAAGAGCAGTATGAGAAGTAGTTATTACTTCATCACCTTTTTTAACTCCCAAAACTTTCAATGATATTGAAATTGCATCAGTTCCATTTTTAACAGCAATACCATATTTTGCTTGATGCAAAACACTAAATTTTTTCTCAAATTTTAAAACTTCTTTACTTAATATATAGTTTCCACTCTTAAAAACTTTTTTAACAGCATTTATAATTTGATTTTTTTGATTTATAAATTGACTTTTGGGTTCAAAAACATTTATAGGCATGTTAGTCCTTTAACACGATGAATAATAAAACAAAAGATAAATTAAGTATCGTTGTAACAGGAGGGTCAGGAAGATTTGGCTCTGTTCTTCGCAAAATCAAAACAAAGCATAAAATCTATTTTCCGAGTAAAAAGGAACTAAATATTCTTAATCTAGAGTCAATTAACAAATATATTCGAAAAAAAAAAGCTAAAGTTTTAATCCATTTAGCTGCTTTATCTAGACCAATGGAAATACATGAGAAAAGAATAGATGAAAGTATAAAATTAAATATTATTGGCACTTCTAACGTGACAATCGCATGTTATAAAAATGATACAAAGTTAATTTATGTTTCAACTAATTTTGTTTATCCTGGTACTAAAGGTAATTACAAAGAAACTGATAACTTAAAACCTTTTAATAATTATGGATGGACAAAATTAGGAGGAGAGTGTGCCGTTACTGTTTACAAAAATTCTCTAATTTTAAGAATGTGCACTACTGAGAAACCATTTCAACACAAAAAAGCCTTTACAGATGTGACTACAAATTTTGAATTTCATGAAAATATAGCTGCTAAACTTTTTAAGTTAATTAAAAAAAAAGGTATCATTAATATCGGAGGAAAATCACAATCTGTCTTTAAATTTGCAAAACAATCTGGAGCAAAAGTTAACAAAATAAAAGCTAGAAAAATTTTTGGAAAAAAATACCCTTTAAATCAAGATATGAATCTGAGTAAATTAAAAAAAATTATTAAACATTAAATTCTTATATACAGTAAATTTATAGTAAATGGTATTCTATCCTTTTTTGTAAAATTTTTCATAGGTAATTTTGTTAAAGTGTCTAATCTTTTTGTTCTCATTTTAGTGGTAGAAATAAGTTTATAACCGTTTTTAACCACTTCTTCATTAAATTCATCATATTTTAAGAACCAATGTGGAATTTTGTTACCATAGTAATTTTGTAAAGTCACATAAGATTTAATATTGCCAATAAACATATCTGAAAAATATAAATATTTTGGTTCCACCTTTGCGAATTGTTTAATAGTTAATTTCCAATTATTGATATATTGCAAAACTGAACAACAATTTATGAAATCATAACGCTTTTGATTTAATTTAGTTATAAATTTATATTTTTTAGTTTTTTTTGATAATATTTTAACTAACGATGGAATTTCGCAAACAGTATAGTCAAATTTAATTTTTAAATTTTTTTTAATATAAAAATATCCCAAACCATATCCTCCACCATAATCAAGGATATTTAACTTGTCGTTAACTTTAATTTTTTTTAAAATATTTAAAAAACCTCTATATCTATAAGTTAACTTATGAGGTATATTTTTTTTGTTATTAAAAAATTCTTCACACTTTTCAAAATTATTAATCTGTTCTTTAATCCATTTATCACCTGAAAAACCTTTACCAATTAATTTTTTTTTTGCTGACTTAAAATTTTTAAATTTACCTTGCCAAATTTTCATTTAATTAAAATAATATTCTTAAAAGATACTGCTATTGATTTAAAAAGTTTATAAAAATTTGTATTAACATGGGTATCGCTATCTATTTTACTTAAATTTACATTCATTTTTTTAGTATCATTTATATATTTTTTAAAATTTAATATGTTCAGAAAAGGATTTCTTTTTCTAATGACATTTAACCTATTAAAATAAAACCAATTTTTAAAATTCAAAATTATTGATTTTTTATCTTTAACTTTTTTTTTCATTACATTATTAAGTTGATTAATTATATATTTCTCAGCAGAAAGATATACGTCATACTCTTTAGTAAAAGACGAGACAGAATTTTGATCTGTATTTAAGTAGATTAATCTTTGATCAACCCAGATAATTTTCCCAAAATTTGACAGTAATATTGGTATTAATGTGTCACAATAAGGATAATGGTGAGTTATATTACCATCGATAGAAAATGATTTACCTGTTGCGTGTATACCTTTTATTTTTTTTAATATTTTAGTTTTTATTAATCCAAATGTTCCAATCAATCTAATTTTTTTTTGACTAAATCCATTAAGGAATTCCTCTTTATCATATATTGAAAAAATTTTTTTTTTAATCGCTTTGTCTAATTTTAATCTACTATAATTGCTAAAACAAGCAACTGGATTAGATTTTTTATATATTTGCATCTGATAAAATAAATGTTCAATAAATTTTTCATGAAAAAAATCATCGTCAGCTAACCAGGTAAACCACTCTGTTTTTGCTTTTTTAAGCAAAAAATTCATATTATTTCTTTCACCTTTATTTTTTTTATAATTGAAAATTTTTACTTTCTTTGTTTTTTTTATGTTTAGAGACTTATAGGTTATTTTTGACTGAGTATAATCATTACCTATATATATTAAAATATCTTTGAAAGATTGTTTTAATAATGAATGAAGTGCACGTTTTAATAGTTCTGGTCTATTATAAGTTATTAAGCCTATAGTTATTTTTGGCATTAATTAATTATTTTTGTAATTTTTTAAATTTTGAATAATCTCGAATATAGTCCTTTTCCTCAAATTTTTTATTGCATATAGATAATAAAATTGTGTTTTTTTCTAGATATTTTTGAGCACACCATGTCATAGTAGGAATTACTAAATAACTTTTTGAATTATTTAAAATAAAACTTTTTTTTCTACCGAAAATATCTTCACAATTTATTTCTATCGACCCAAACGGACAATTAATTAATTGTATACATTTTTTATGAGCGTGCATGCCTCTTATTTGATTTTTATTAGCTTTTACAATAAAAAGTCTTTCAATTTTAAATTTTATCTCTTTACTTTTTTGAAAAATAGTAATCGATCCATTTTTATGTTTAATTTTTTTTGTTTTCAGTATTTTCATTTATTTTGAAATAGATCTTTTAATTTAATTTTAATTTTAACTAACATATTTGCTCTTGGGTCTATTTTTGAAATTTTACTATCATAAGCCAATATATCATTATTTAAATTATGATTAACATCTAATGGATGAACTATTTTATCTAAATGATTTATTTCGGTTTCAGAAAAACTAATAAAACTTTTATTTCTCACACTTGTTCCACTACCATCAAAACCAATATTTTGAACCAAATTTTTAGTAGGCGTAATACACAATCCATTATTTTTAAGTATAGAGTACGCCCAATTTATAGACCAAATATTATCTGCTCCGCTTTCTGACTTATCAAAATATTTCATCATCCAATTAGTGATTTTGTTATCAATAAAATATTTGTTGAATGATTTATTTTTTTTTAAAGTTTTATAATCTTTAAATTCATTATCGAATAACATCCAAGATCTTTTCCAAGTTGCCCATCCCCAAACATGATTCAACTTAGAAAAAAAATATGTTTCTTTAACTTTATCTGAATAATCTATTCCTAAATTTGTACCATTTATTTGCATTATTTTTTCATTACCTTCATACTTAACTAGTAATTCTTGGCAAAAATTAAAAAAAGATAATGAAGGTATGCAGTCATCTTCAATTATTATACCTTTTTTAACTTTAGAAAAGAACCAATCAATTGAGCTCTTTACATTTTTTTTTAAGCCTTCGTTCTTAGAGTTAAATCGTTTATAAATTTCACATTTAAAATCTATATTATCAAAAATTTTTCTTACTTTTTTGCAATTATAAATATCAGATTGTTTTTCCCTAGGACCATCTGCAGCAACAAATAATATTTTTGGTTTTATTTTTTTTATTATATTAAATAATTTTTCTGTCTTTTCAGGTCTATTAAATACAATCATTAATATGGGTGTATCAAAGCTCATAGTAGGTTTTTATTCTATATAAAAAAATTTAATCAATGATGATTAATTGTTTATATTATTAATTTTTTTTATTACACAAGTATTTAATAATATTATTTATATTTTTAGTAAATAATAAATTTTTTGATTTATATTGACTAAAAAATAATTTTTTGTTTGAATTGAAAACTACAGCTGGTTTTTTAAAATAACTAGCATCATATAAAGTAGAGGAATAATCCGTTAAAAATACATCTGAAATTTTAATTAGATAATTTAAGTTCGATTTAGTTGCAAAATCTGTGTCATAATTTTTTTCATTTAAAATAGATTTATATAATTTATTATTATTTTTAATATCAGAATGTCTAGGATGCATTCTTATTAACCAAAAATAATTATTAGGCATTTTATTGATAATCTTAATCAACTCTTTGGGAACATCTATACTCCCACAAAACAAAAATATTTTCTTAAATTTTTTTAGATTTTTAAAAAACACTTTATTTTTTTTTTCAACATATTCTTTTGTATATTTTTTATTTTTTAACCAAAAATCTATCGAAAGTTTTTTTGAAACTTTATAATTTTTACTTTTGTGATTTGGTAATGTGTTTTGATCCAGTAGTTTTTTATCCCAAATTAAATATTCCTCTGGCAATAAATTATTTTTTTTTAAATTTTGATGTTTCCAATTAGAATACATGTAATGAAATTTTCCCATACCTCCGTGCTGTATATCTACTGTTTTGATACCAAGTTTTTTTGAGGCTAATATTAATGAAAAATTTTCTAATGAATAATAGCAACTTAAATAAATAATTCTTGGTCGAATTTTTTTTAAAAGTACATAAAATAATTCTGATTGAAGTTTTATTTTTAGAATAGTTTCTAAAACCGATTTTTTGTCAATTTTACATTTATATTTATTTTCAATTATTTTTATTTTCGAATTTAAGTAAAAATAATAAAATAATTTTTTTATAAAATTTATTCTGTAAAAAACATAAAATAAAGGATTTAAACTAATTAAATTTATATAATTTGGTTCAAAATATTTTTTCTTTAAATCTTTAAAATCACCTCCAACAATTTCTATTTTTAATTTATTTTTTCCAATAAAATAAAAATAAGGATCAATTAAGTTATTTATATATTTGTTGCGATATTTTTCGTAATAAAAATTTTTGTTTGAAAAAAAAATTTCATCATTTTTTTTGTCTTTAATTTTTTTAATTATTTTTTTATTTTTAAAAAAATTACTTAATAAATTGAAAATTATACTTAAGAAATTAATTTTTATGTTTTTTCTAACTTTTTTTTTATTAATTTCTTTATTGTCTCCATCCTGTTTCTTAAAAAGCTCTAATCTAATAACAGGCCATATGTTTAAATTATCAACTAAAAATAATTCTTCCTGAAAATTATTTTCTATTTTTTTTATTAATTTTATGTCTCTTAAGATATTTCCAACTAAGTTATTCAAATTATTTAAATTTTTTAATCAATATCTCTTCGGTTTTTTCTAATATAAGATGACCTAAAAAAATATGGCATTCTTGAATTCTAGCAGTATTTTTGCTACCCACTAATACTGATTTTTCGGTAAATTTTTTTGCAATTCCACCGGTCTTACCATAAAAACCGACAGTATTCACACCTAGCTCTTTTGCTTTAATTAAAACATCTTTTATATTTTTTGAGTTTCCAGATGTAGATATAGCCCATAAAACGTCCCCGGGTCGTGCAAGTGCGCTTAAAGATCTAGAAAATACATGCTTAAAATTAAAATCATTAGAACATGCAGTAAGATAAGAATTGTTCATACCAAGATTTAATATTTTGTATGGTCTTCTATTATTTTTTGGTTTTAATCTAACTAAAAACTCAGTTGAGAGATGCTCACTGTCACTAGCAGATCCACCATTTCCACATGTAAAAATAGTATTTCCGTTTATGAGTTTTTTACTAAATAAGTCTACTATATCTTTAATTTTATCATAATTACTTATTAAATTTTTGTGGACTAAGATATTTTCAGTTAAAGTTTTCTGAAAATCTTTTTTTGAAAAATTCATATTAAATTATTTTTTAATTATGATGTTGTTTCTATACACTTTTTACAAACTGGATTATCATAATATCTTCCTTTTTTATGTAATTCTCTTAACTCGTTTGCTAAAGGGCTGTGCCATGCTTTGTGAACACCATCCTTTAAATATCCCAGTGGAAGTTCATTACTACATGTTGCACAACATGGAGTAATTAGATCATTCCTTATTACAACTCGATGAAATGGTTGTGGACATCTATATTCCTCCTTACTTTCTTTGAAATGTGATGAATCTGTGTCTGGGAAAAAATCAGTAAAATCTTCCTCAAAATTAGGTGGCTGAAAAGCTTGAAAAGTTACCATATCAACCTTATCTAACCAAAAATTTTCAAACATTTCTTTTTCATGCTGATTTCCTTTTAAAACACACATACTTACACCGGTTACTGGCAACTTATATCCACCTTTCTCTTTAAGTTCTAAAAATGTTTCAATATTTTTAATAACTTTTTGTAATGGTAAACTTCCAACTCTCACTTTTTTATATGTTTCAGGCGTTGCTGCATCTAAGCTAAATCTTAATCTAGTTATTCCTGAGTCTAACAATTGTTGAGATCTTTTAGATGTTAATGCTGAAGCATTAGTATTTATCATAATATCCATAAAACCTTTATCGTGTGCATACTTCACGTATTTATGAAAATCTTTAATTAATAATGGCTCATTCACTCCTTGAGGTTCGATTGAGGGACATTGATATTCACTTCCTTCATCTACAATTTTTTTATACTTTTCAAAGTCCATCTTAGTTTCAATTTTTCCATTGTAAGCCTGAAGTAAAGTTCTCGTATTTGCAATATTACAATGAGGACATGAATAATTACAAACTTGAAACATATCTAGCTGCAAAAAAAGTGGAAATTCAGTAACATACTCTAACCTGTTTACAGCATCCCATTCTTTTCTATAATCAGAAAATTTTTTACCTATTATTTTTGCAAGTTTTAGATTTATTTCCTCATCTCTTGATTTATGAACGACTCTATTGTCAGTAGTATAGATACCAACATTATTATTAATTTTATTTTTTATTTTTTGATTACTTTTAATATCTAGTCCCATTCGTGATACATCTATTTTAGTTTATATTTTTCGTCAATTTATTTCTCTTAAAATCCTTATCTTTATTTAAAGAAAACGCGTACAAATTATAATTTCTTTTAGAATTATTAAAAATTTTTTCAATAATTTTTTTTTTCACATTTTTTACTTTTTTTGCTTCTATTATTAAAGAAGTGACTGGATCTCTATCGAAACCAGAAACAGTAAAATTGATATTATATTTACCGTTAACTAATTTATGAGTTAGTTTTTTTTTTTTATAAAACTTTTTATTTAAATTTTGCCATTTTTTTTCTAAACCATTTACATGTAACGGTTCTCTCATTTCAATTAATTTGGAGTCACAAAATTTTGCTTTCCTTGTTTGAAATCCACACTTTTTCAACATTGTTGAAAGCATATTGTAATCATATGAATAGAGATGTGCATAACCTGCAATAAACTTATTTAATGACCTATCAAGTAACGCTGTGTCTTGCCCAGGTGATACAATAAAATTCATAAACATTCCACCTATTCCAAGATCAGTTCTTATATTTTCATCTTCCTCTTTTGCTCTTTTAAAAAATTTATAATCTTTTTTAACGTAAGCTTTTGCAATTCTTTCTAAATCAGGAGTTAATATTCTAACTATTCCATTTTTTTTTAGCACTCTATTAAATTCAAATAATACAGCAGGTAGTTTTGTATGAGGTATGTGTTCAAAAACATGAGAACAAAATATGGCTTGGCAACTGTTACTTTTAAGGTTTATTTTTTCTGCATCACCAGAAATTTTATTTTTAGAATTTTTTTTGTATTTATGATCTAAAGTATACCAACTATGATTTTTCCAAATAGGGCTAGCTCCAACATTTAATTTAATACCGTTATTTTTTTTCATTTTCCCAATATCTGAGTTTTCGAGCAACTTTGTCTTCACCTTCAACAAAGTCTTTATCATTCTCTCCATATACTGTTGGGAACTTTCTTATTATTGTGACAAGCTCTTTAAAGCCTCTCTCTTCAAGTGAAGCGGCTTGATCCGACCCATACATTGTTCTATCTAATGTTAAGTGTCTCTCAATTGAAGTTGCTCCTAAAGAAACCGCATATACACTTGGTGATACTGTTGCCTCATGCCCACTGTAACCAACCTTACAATTATATCTCTCTGACATTTTATTAATTAAATGTAAATTTAACAAATTTTCTGGACAAGGATACAAAGAAACGCTGTGCATTAGTTCAAATGGACAGTTATATTTTTTGAATATTTCAACAGCTTTATCAATAATTTTATAATTGCTCATTCCAGTAGAAATAAAAGTATATTTTTTCCTCTTAGCAGCCTCTTCTAAAAATTTTTCATGAGTTATCATGGCTGAGGCTATTTTATTATAATTTAGATGGTATTGATCTAAAAATTGAAGACTTTTCACATCCCAGGCAGATGCAAACCATTCTATGTTTATTTTTTTACAAAATTCATTAATTTTGTCGTATTCATCTTTTTCAAATTCTAATCCCTTTTTCTGCTGTGCAAATGTAGTTCCCCATGGACTTTCTCTTAATGAGCTCAATTCTTTTTCAGAATAAACTATATTTATTGATCTTTTTTGAAACTTTACCGCATCACATCCACAGTTTTTTGCTATTTGGATTAATTCTTTTGCTATTTTTAAATCACCATTATGATTTATTCCAATTTCTGCAATAACAAATATTTTCTTAATCATTATTTAAATTTATATGGGCTTGGTCCAGGTTTTAATTTTTTGTTTTTTATATCCCAGACTTTAATCTGTTTTTCAATATCACATTTCATTTTTTTTGACCATGTTTTAATTAATTTATTAAATATAGGACCTCTTTTTCCATTTCCTATAGGAATATAATTTAAAGAAGTAACAGGCAGCATACAAAAAGGCGTTCCTGTCATAAATGCTTCATCTGCATCATAAACATCGTATTGCTCAATATTTTTTTCAATTACTCTTATACCTATTTCTTTAGCTAAAGTTCTCATTACATATTCCCTAGAAATACCTCTCAAAATATTTCTTCCTTCAGGTGTAATTAAAGTTTTATTTTTAATGATAAAAAAATTGTCACCTGTTCCTTCTGTGATAAAACCATCCGGATCAAGCAATAAGGCCCAATTATTCTCACCTTTGAAATTAGCTGTTTCTATGTTTGCATTCAAATAGAAAAGTCTACTTCTATTTTTAATTTTTGGATCCATTAGATGAGATGGAATTGCTCTTTGTGATGTAATTACTGCATTGATACCTTCATCAAAAAATTTACTCATTCCATTTACTGTCCATTTTAGTGGAAAATCAGCAACAATCAAATTACTAGATTGGTGTTTGATATTTGTATTTTTATAAATAGATAATAAACCTCTAGTTATATCAATCATCAATCTATGTTCGTCATCCTTTTCAAAATATTTATCATTTAGTTCTATAGTTTTGTGGCAGATTTTAATAATTTCAGATTTTTTATACTGTAAAGGTATTTTTAAAATTTTCGCCCCGAGTAAAAGTCTATCAACATGCTTTTCTAATAAAAACTGTTTTTTATTAAACGACCTTGTCATTTCAAAAACCATATCACCAAACATCAATGCTGAGTCATAAATGGATAATTTTGCGTCGCTTTCATTAACGAACTTTCCATTAAAAAAAACTTTTCTTTCGTTACTCATGATTTTGTTTTTAAATATTTAATTACATCTTGGGTTTTAAAGTAATTATTTTTATAATATAAATTATTATAAATGTCTTCTATATAATTAAAGTCTTTAATATTATTTACATCTAACTTCAAACTGATATCACTTATTTCCTTTCGGCACTTAATAGTATCTATATTGCATATTTTTTTATTTAAATTTTTAGAAAGTTTATAGTTTATAAAGTTTTTATGAATATGTTCTTTTTTGATTTTACTTAATTTAGTTTTTTGTATTTTTTGTAGAAGATTTAAACTAAAAATTTCTGCACCTATTCCGTCTGGATACTTATTATTTTTAAAATTACATATATTGGAAGCAAATAATGATGGATCTTTTTTTTTTAAATAAAATTTTATAATTTTATCAATCTCATTGGGGTCAGGGATACAATTGTCCCCTGGAAATCTTACTATTATATTTGAATTGAATTTTTTAGCAGTCAAACTATATCTTTTGACAAGATTATTTGTTGGACCTCTAAAAACTTTAAATTTTTCAGAAATTAATGTTTTATATAAAATATCATCTTTTTTTGTTTTTGGTATAGAGGCAATTAATAAATCATTATTTTTGCAATGTTTTAATCGTCTCATTATATGAATACATAATGGTATGCCACAAATATTCATCATAGATTTACCTGGTAGTCTAGAAGAGCCCATTCTGAATTGTACTATAATTGCTATTCTATTCTTTTTTCTAGATAATAGTTTTTCCACCGTCTACTAAAATATTTTGCCCCGTGATAAAATTAGACTCTTCTTCTGCTAAAAATTTTAATACACCAAAAATATACTCGGGTTTAGACATTTTTTTCATTGGTATTAAATTTTTAATTTCAGATATTAGTTTTTTTTTTTGTATATTTTTTACAGGACCTGGGGATACCATGTTTACTCTCACATTTTTACTTGCAAACAAGCTTGCATAATATTTTGTAAGTCCCAATAAACCAAATTTTACAACTGAGTATGTCGGTGGTTTATAATAATTATTATAAGATGATTTGTAAATGTCCTGATTTGGAGCCAAAACTGAAAGATCCGAACCAATATTTATAATAGATCCAAATTTTTGTTTACACATATGAGTGCCAAAATATTTAATCATTAAAAACGATGCTAACAAACCGACATCAATTTCTTTTTTCCAAACATCTAAAGATGGGTATTCATATTTGTTAGAATTATTTTTCGGTACAGCATCAATAGCAGCATTATTTATAAGACAATCAAAATTTTTGAATTTTTTTAAAAATTTAAATGTTTTTTTTACATCAATTTCGTTAGTTATATCTAAATTAATAGTTGTAATATTTTTTTTATTTTCTAGTTTTCTTAATTTTTTATTATCTTTATCTATACAGATTACATGAAAGTCATTTTTTGAAAAAAAATTACAAAATTTTGCTCCAAGAAAACCTGCACCACCTGTAATAATACAATTTTTTTTTTTCATAAAGACTGACCACCATCTATTATCAAATTTGATCCAGTGAGTGAAAAAATATTTTTATTTAAAATATATTCACACATCTGATAAATCTCATTTGGCTTAATAAATATTCTTAATGGTACATTTTTATTCAAATATTGTGTTGTTTTTTTTTTATTCTTATTAAGCTTTAAATCCCAATTATTATTTCTAATTAAAATATTTCCTGGAGATATTAAGTTTAATTGAATTTTATATTTTGAAAGTTCTTTAGCTTTTATTTGACTATAATGATTTAAAGCACTTTTCGTAATTGAGTAATTAATAGGAGCATTTATAAATTTTGATCCTGCAATTGAAGAAATAACAATAATTTTAATTTTTTTATTTTTATAAATTTTTTGATAACTTTCTAATAAATTTGAAAAACTTAAAAAGTTATCTTTAAAAGACTGAATAAAATTTTCATCACTTATAAAATTTTTATAATTTTTTTTACTTTTTCCAGCACAAGAAATTAAAAAATCTAATTTGAATTTTTCTTTAATTTTGACTAAGGATAACTCCACTTCATTAAAATATTCAAGATTGCATTTGTAGAAAAATTCATTTTTTAATAACTTTTTTGGCTTAGATCTGGACAAATTGATTATATTATAATTTTTCTCCGAATATTTCTTGATTAAATATCTTCCTAAAGATCCTGACCCACCAGAAATTAATATATTTTTTCTCATAAATTTTTTGTAACAAAGTTTCTGTTTAAATTTAATTCATTAATGTGATCATTTTGTGAAGCTCGTGCGGTTTGTAAAATAAAATTACCTTTATATTTACTATTTTTTATAAATTTAAAGAATGCTTTATAGTCCCAATTACCTTTTCCAAGCCTAACCGTTTTTGAAAATTTCTTTCTATCCTTTATATGTATATTTTTTACATATTTAAAATATTTTTTTTCTTCTTTAAATGGATAGTTTAAACCAGCACTATTGCCGGTATCATAATTGATACCAAATCTTTTCTTGTCAAAATTTTTTATAAATTTTAAAACTTTACTAGGTGTATAATCTGTTTCAAAAAGAACATTCAAATTTTTTAAATTTGGTATAATTTTATTTATTTCTTCAATAAAAATAATTTCCTCATTTTTATTTGATATACTAGACTCATCAACGAGAGGAAAAATTATAAATTTAATTTTTAAATCAATACAATTAGATATTACAATCAAAAAATCATTTATAATTTTATTTTTACTTTTTAAAAACTTTTTTTTAAAAAAAGGTTTTTGCATTAAGAAATCACAAGTTACTGAACTACATTTAATTTTATATTTTTTTAAATAAAACCTTAACTCTTTAGTTCTGCCATTATATAGTGGATTTTTATTTATATTTTCATAATTTATTGTCCATTCAATATTTTTATATTTATTTTCATTAGCTAAAGATAATTCTCTTTTCCAATTTTTTTCTGGAAAATATTGAATCTTATTGTTTATTAAATCAACAAGTCTGCCTTGCATAAAACCTAACCTTTTGTTCAATCTATATATATTTTTTTTTTTCACTTTAATTTATTAATTTTAGATAAAACATTTTGAGTTATCTCATAATGTCTATTTTCATCAATTTCGTTTAAGAAAATATTTAAAATATTTTCATTCTTATTTTTTTTTGTATTTTCATAAGATTTGAATATTAAATCGTCTTTCGTATCCATTTTTTTTATACAATAGTAAAACTCGTAAATTTTATAGGGATCAATTTTTTTTTTTAAATTTGGCAAATCATTAATTATTTTTTCATATTCACTAATTGTTTTTGGTGTCCAATTAAAATCATAAGCAATATGAGGATGATTAGAGTCTGCATTTACCACTTGAATACCTAAAAAAGGACATTCATGACCAACTGTTCCATGGCAAGTAAAAACAAAATTTAATCCTTCATCTTTTAATTGAAAAAATGATATTTTTTCATTTACAAGTTTGATTGATGGATATTTTTTTACAAAATCGTTTACAATTGTTTTTGTCCATTTATCACAATCAGGATGATTTTTTATATACCATTCATAATTGCTATTCTTAGATTTGTCTGCAAGAAATAATAACCATTCATAAAAGTCAGGAAATAAGAGACCACCTTGAGAATGTGGACTATCATGAAACTCATGAGTGCAAATTAAAATTTTTATATTTTCACTTTTTTTTAATGCTGTATTTAATCTTTTATTAGTAAATGCACTTTCCTTACTGTACTGCATATCAACACCTATCTCTCCTTTAAACCTTTTGTCTAGTTGATTTTTTGACCACTCAATAGCAATTTTTTTTTCATTATCAGATAAGGCAGAAAATTTTTTAGGAATTAGTAAAAGTTGTTTTCTCATCCATTCATTATGGTCATATAAAATAGTATTTTTTTCAATATAAGTGTTTGTGACAGAATAAACTGGAATATTAAAATATTTATTTGCAACCTTTCCTATTATAGCTGTTAATCTTAAGTTTGGATGACTTAATGAAACACCAATCACATCATTTTTTTCAAAATAATTTTTCCAATAATCAATAGTAAATACAAAATCATAAATAAGATATTTCAATCTTTTATCATTTAAATTTAATGTTTTCTTTTGAAATCTATACAAATACTCATCATATAT
>MDSV01161737.1_pt1 | contig 17473 bp, 18 predicted proteins | sample 810851 | NCBI WGS metagenome assembly MDSV01 (sample SAMN05326640, study PRJNA326480) | marine metagenome | isolation source: seawater | place: Atlantic Ocean: North East | collected 2012 | reverse complement strand
TATTACAAAGTTTTTAAGAATGCTTTAAAAAAAAACGTTAAAGTGCTTTGTTATGATTGTAAATTTTCTAACAAAGGATTAAAAATAAATAACAAAATAAACTTTTTTAAATGACAGACGAAATTTTAGAATCTTTTGAAGGTGCAAGAAAAGCAGGATCTATAGCTGCTGCCGCTTTAGATAAAGTAGCTGAGATTGTTAAACCTGGTATAACAACTGAAAAAATTGATAAACTTTGCTATGAATTTATAAATGACTCCGGTGCTTATTCTGCACCTTTATTCTATAGAGGTTTTCCCAGATCGTGCTGTACATCTCCCAATCATGTTGTTTGTCACGGAATACCAAAGGACAAAATATTAAACGAAGGAGATATAGTTAATGTGGATGTGACTGCACTTAAAGATGGTTGGCACGGTGATACAAGTAGAATGTTTTTTGTTGGAGAAGTTTCTGTAAAAGCTAAAAAATTAGTAAAGACCACTTACGATTCTATGATCAAAGGTATCAAAACTCTAAAGGACGGATCGTTTGTTGGAAATATTGGTTCCACAATTCAAACGCATGTTGAAGCACAAGGTTTCTCTGTAGTTAGAGATTTCTGTGGCCATGGAACTGGAAAAAAGTTTCATGAAAGTCCAAATATATTACATTATGGAGAGCCTCAAACAGGTGAAAAATTGAAAACTGGGATGATATTTACAATTGAGCCAATGATAAATGAAGGTGAATATAATACAAAGTTATTAAAAGATGGATGGACAGCAGTTACTAAAGATAAAACTTTATCCGCACAATTTGAACACACAGTTGGTGTAACAGATAAAGGCTATGAAATATTTACTTTATCAAAAAGAGGATTAGACTTCCCCCCTTATAAAATATGATAGAAAGATACTCTAGAAAAGAAATTAAACAAATTTGGGAAGATCAAAACAGATATAAAATCTGGTTGGAGATTGAGCTTGCTGCCGCTCAAGCTATGGAAAAATTTAATATAATTCCTAAAGGAGTTTCAAAAAAAGTAAAATCAAAATCAAAAATTGATGTTAAAAAAATTTCAAAAATAGAAGGAAAAGTTAGACATGATGTAATTGCTTTTTTAACTTCAATTATGGAAAAATCAGGAAAGGAAGGAAGATTTTTACACAAAGGTATGACATCCTCAGATGTATTGGATACTTGTTTTAATCTACAATTAAGAGAATCCGGTACAATCCTACTAAAAGATATTGAGGAATTACTAAAATCAATAAAAAAACAAGCCCTTAAACATAAATACACTTTGTGCATTGGAAGAAGTCATGGAATACATGCTGAACCAACAACATTTGGTTTAAAACTTCTAACCTTCTATGCAGAATTTTCAAGAAACTACAAACGTTTAGAAAAAGCAATTGAAGAAATTTCTACATGCGCAATTTCAGGTGCTGTTGGAACTTTTGCAAATATCGATCCAAGAATTGAAAAATATGTTGCAAACAAATTAAAATTAAAAATTGAACCAATATCTACTCAGATTATACCTAGAGATAGGCATGCTCAATTTTTTTCTATTTTAGGAATTATAGCTAGCTCAATAGAAAGGTTTGCTGTTGAAATAAGAAATCTACAAAGAACAGAGGTTTCAGAAGTTTATGAATTCTTTAATAAAAAGCAAATGGGTTCTTCTGCAATGCCTCATAAGAAAAACCCAGTGTTGAGTGAAAATCTTACCGGTCTAGCAAGACTAGTTAGGTCTACTGTAATGCCGGCTATGGAAAATATAGTACTTTGGCACGAAAGAGACATTTCTCATTCAAGTGTAGAGAGAAATATAGGTCCAGATGCCACTGTAACTTTAGATTTTGCCCTAAACAGATTGAATGAAATAGTAAAATCAATGAAAATTAATTCAAAAAATATGAGAAAAAATTTATATTTAACAAAAGGTTTATTCTTTTCACAAAGAGTATTGTTGGATCTCACGTCTAGAGGTCTAAAAAGAGGAGATGCTTATAAATTGGTACAAAAGTGTGCTATGAAATCCCTTGAAAACAACTCTTCTTTTTATGATAATTTATTGGAAGATAAAAAAATAATGAAGATAATACCTGTTAATAATTTAAAAAAATTATTTGATTTTAGTTATCACACTCGAAAAATTAATGTAATTTTCAGTAGAGTGTTAACAAAAAAATGAACAAAGGTAAGAAACTTTACGAGGGAAAAGCAAAAATCATCTACGAGACCAAAGAAAAAGGTCTGGCAATCCAACATTTTAAAGATGATGCAACTGCTTTTAACAATCAAAAAAAAGCTAGTATTGAAGGAAAGGGAGTTTTAAATAATCGAATTTCTGAACATATACTACAAAATTTAAATCAATCCGGTATCAAAACACATCTAATTAAAAGAATAAATATGCGGGAACAGTTGATTAGGCTTGTTGAAATTATACCGATAGAATTTATAGTTCGAAATGTTGCTACTGGCTCTTTAACAAAAAGGCTTGGAATACCTGATGGAACCATACTAGAAAAACCTTTATTAGAATTTTGTTACAAAAACGATGAGTTAGGAGATCCTTTGGTAGCTGAAGAACATATTTTAGCATTCAATTGGGCCACAAATATGGAATTGAAAATAATAAGAAATATGACTTTAAGAATTAACGATTTCATGACAGGAATGTTTAGAGGTATTGGAATTAAACTTGTAGACTTTAAATTAGAATTTGGAAGAGTGTGGGAAGGTGAAAAAAAAGAAATACTTCTTGCAGATGAAATAAGCCCAGATACATGTAGATTGTGGGATGTCAAAAGTGAACGTAAATTAGACAAAGATAGATTTAGAAAAGATTTGGGAAATATTATGCAGGCATATCAAGAAGTAGCTAGAAGACTTGGAATCATGCCTGAAGAAACCAACATAACCGAAGTAAAGTTCAAAAAGCCTACATCGATAAAAATTAAAAAAAAATAACTTGAAATTTTCAGTCACAGTCACTTTGAAAAAAGATGTGCTAGATCCTCAAGGAAAAATTGTGGGTCAAACACTTAAAAATATGGGAATTAAAAATCTAAACCAAATAAGACAGGGAAAATTTTTTGAAATAGATATGGATGAAAAAGATTCTATAAAGGCTGAAAAACAAGTAAAAGAAATGTGTGAAAAGTTGTTGGCAAATCAAATTATTGAAGATTTTAAAATCAACAAAGCAGAATGAAATCATCTGTCATAGTTTTCCCAGGATCAAATTGTGATAGAGATGTTGCTATAGCTCTAGAAAAACTACAATTTAAAAATTCAATGATTTGGCATAAAGAAACTGAATTACCAAAATCAGATCTTATTGTGGTACCTGGAGGTTTTTCATATGGTGACTATCTAAGATCCGGAGCAATTGCAGCAAAATCTAATATACTATCAGAGGTAATCAATGCTGGGAAAAAAGGCGCTTTAATTTTAGGAATTTGTAATGGCTTTCAAATTTTAATTGAATGTGGTTTGTTAAAAGGAGCTTTATTAAGAAATTCCGGATTAAAATTTATTTCAAAAAATATTCTTGTAAAAGTTCAGTCAAATAATAATAAGTTTTTCAATAAATATAAAACTAATGAAATATTAAAATTAAACATTGCACATAATGAAGGTAATTATTTTACTGATAAAAAACACTTAGAAGAATTAGAAAATAACGAGCTTATACCACTCAAGTATTGTGATGAAAAAGGAAATATAAATCTAAAAACTAATCCAAATGGATCGATAAATAATATTGCAGCTATTTTTAATAATAATAAAAATATTTTGGGTATGATGCCTCATCCTGAAAGAATGGTTGATAAAATTTTATCTGAGGAAGATGGATTGGGTTTATTTCTAAGTTTAATGAATTAGTATGACAATTACAAAAAATCAAATAAAGACTCATGGTTTAAAAATAAATGAGTATGAAAAAATAAAAGAACTTTTAGGTCGAGATGCAAACTTACTAGAGCTAGGAATTTTTTCTGCTATGTGGAATGAGCATTGTTCTTATAAATCATCTAAAATCCATTTAAAACGACTGCCAACAAGAAGTAGTATTGTAATTCAAGGCCCTGGTGAAAATGCAGGAGTAATTGATATAGGAGATGATGATGCAATAGTTTTTAAAATAGAAAGTCATAACCATCCATCATTCATTGAGCCATATCAAGGCGCGGCTACTGGCGTAGGAGGAATTTTGAGAGATGTTTTTACCATGGGGGCAAGACCTATTGCGTTAATGAATTCCATTCACTTTGGTTCACCTCAAAATAAAAAAACTCAAAATCTATTAAGTGGAGTTGTGTCTGGAATTGGTGGCTATGGAAATTCTGTTGGTATACCTACTGTTGGTGGAGAGACCAAATTTAATAGCACATACAATGAAAATATTTTAGTAAATGCAATGGCAATTGGTCATGCAAATAAAAATAAAATCTTTTATTCAAAAGCCAAGGGTTTAAATAAATCTGTAGTCTATGTTGGATCTAAAACAGGAAGAGACGGTATTCATGGAGCTACGATGGCTTCAGCAGAATTTGATGAAAATTCCGAAGAAAAAAAACCAACAGTTCAGGTGGGAGATCCTTTTACAGAAAAATTATTATTAGAAGCCTGCCTAGAATTAATGAAAGATAATTCTATTATATCTATTCAAGACATGGGTGCCGCGGGTTTAACATCGTCGAGTGTGGAAATGGCATCAAAAGGAAAATTAGGCATTGAGTTAAATTTAAATAAAGTTCCTTGCCGTGAAAATAATATGACACCCTACGAAATGATGTTGTCAGAAAGCCAAGAAAGAATGTTAATTATACTTGATGATAAAAAAGAAGTAGAGGCAAAAAAAATATTTGATAAATGGGACTTGGACTTTGTTGTTATCGGAAAAACAACAAATACCAATAGATTAGTACTTAATTTTGATAATCAAAAAGTGGCAGACATTCCTATAGCTGCATTATCTGATGAGGCTCCCTTGTATGATAGAAAATGGACCAAAGTCAAACTATCAAAAAATAAAATAAAAATTAAAGATTTAAAAAAAATTAAAATTGAAGACGCTCTTATAAAAATATTATCTTCACCAAATCACTCGAATAAAAGTTGGATTACAGATCAATACGATCAAGTGGTGATGTGTGATACCGTACAAAAGTCTGGTGGCGACTCTGCGGTCATTAGAATTCATGATAAAGACAAAGCTATAGCTATTTCAGTAGACTCTTCAGCAAATTACTGTAAAGCCGATCCTAAATCTGGAGGAAAACAAATCGTTTGTGAAAATTGGAGAAATTTAATTTCAGTAGGAGCCAAACCATTAGCTATTACAAACTGTTTAAATTTTGGAAATCCAGAAAAACCAAAAATTATGGGTGAATTTGTTGAATGTATTAATGGAATTAAAGAAGCGTGTGAGTTTTTAAATTTCCCTGTTGTCTCAGGAAATGTATCTTTTTATAATGAAACGAATTCTAAAAGTATATCTCCCACACCAGTAATTGGAGGTATAGGTGTATTTAATAATATAAAAAAAATTCTAAATATAAAAACAAAAAAACCTGGAAATTTAATTCTAGCTATAGGAAAAACACTTGGGCATATAGAACAAAGTGCTTTTCTTAAAGAAAATTTTTCAATATCTGATGGTCCGCCTCCAGAAGTAAACTTAACAAATGAAAAAAATAATGGTTTGGCTGTTTTAAAACTAATAAAAGAAAATTTTGTATTATCCGCTCATGATATTTCTTCGGGAGGTATGCTTGTTGCACTAGCTGAAATGAGTATGGCATCAAAATTAGGTTTAAAAATATACAAACCTAAAAAATTAATAAACTCTATTGAATATTTTTTTGGTGAAGATCAGGGAAGGTATTTACTTGAGATTGATAAAACTAACCTCAAAAAAATTGAATCTTCGTTAAAAAAAAGCAATATTTTCTTTGAAGTGATTGCTGAGATACAAAATGACATGTTTGAAATTGAGAAAACTTTCAGTATAAAAGTGAATGATCTTTATAATCACAACAATAAGTGGTATCATGGGTTTAATGCCGTTAACTAAAAATGAAATTTCAACTATGATTATGAATGCCTTCCCTGATGCGACTCTTGAGCTAAAAGATATTGCTGGAGATAGTAATCACTATTCTGCTAAGATCTCTTCTAAAATATTTAATGGAAAATCTAAAGTTGAACAACACAAAATGGTTTATAAAGCGTTAAAAGGAAAAATGGGAAATGAATTACATGCGCTTGCATTAACAACTGAGGAAAAAAAATGAGTGAAATAAATAAAAAAATAAAAGATATCATTGACTCAAATAACATTGTGCTTTTTATGAAAGGAACTCCTGAATCGCCACAGTGTGGTTTTTCAATGGCAGTATCAAATATATTGAAGCATTTAAAAGTTGGTTTTGAGGGAGTAAATGTTTTAGAAAATAACGAAATTAGACAAGGTATAAAAGATTATACTGATTGGCCAACTATACCTCAATTATATGTCAAAGGTGAATTTGTTGGTGGATGTGACATTGTAAAAGAAATGTTTGAAAAAGGTGAATTAAAAAAACTTTTAGAAAATAAGTCTCTTTTATCTTGAATAGTACTCAATGACTAATTTTGGTTCCATTAAAGTAGGATAAGGTATTTCAGCAAATTTAGGAACTCTGACTAGTTTGGCACTTTTATTTTTTGTGTCTGACTGAATATATTCTGGAACTTCTCTCTCCTTGCTGCTCAGACATCCTTCAATTATAGTTAGGGATTTTGATTTATCCTTTACTTCTATTAAATCATTTTCTTTAACTATATAGCTTGAGATATTTACTTTTTTCTTGTTAACTTTAAAATGGCCATGGTTAATCAATTGTCTTGCTGAAAAAACTGTTGGTGCGAATTTTGCTCTATAAATAACAGTATCTAATCTAGTTTCCAAAAGACCAACAAGATTTTCCGTTGTATCTCCTTTTTTCTTTATAGCTTTTCTATAAACATTCCTAAACTGTCTCTCATTAATATTTCCATAATATGATTTTAATTTTTGTTTGGCATTTAACTGAATTCCATAATCAGTTGGTTTGCCTTTTCTCCCTTGTCCGTGCTGACCCGGAGGATAGTTTCGGGTATTAAATGGACTTTTAGGTCGGCCCCATAAATTAACTTTAAGTCTTCTGTCTACTTTATGTTTAGCATTTAGTCGTTTAGTCATAAAAAAAACGTTTATAATCCATCTTATGTGTTTGTCAATTACTCTTATAATTTACTAAAAACACTAGACAAAATCCTCAATTCTTTGTTGCTTAACTCAACTCTTCCAAAAATATTCCTTAGATTCATTAGCATTATTTTTTTCTTTTCTTTTGGGGTAAAAAACCCCTTTTTCTCTAGTCTGTTTTCTAAAAAATCAAAAAATGTATTAAATTTTTTCTTACTTGTAACATCTGTCAGTTTTTTCTGCTTTTTTAAGTAGCCTGGCTTTAAAACTTTAAATAGTTCAAAACAAACTATGATTAAACTGTGGGATAAATTTATTGATTCAAAATTTTTACTGACCGGAATCTTAAAAATATAGTTTGAATGGGCGATGTCATCGTTTGACAAACCGGAAGCTTCGGGACCAAATATAATACCGATTTTTTTGTTTTTATTCCTTTTTATACTCTCAATAAACTGTTTAAATGAAAGATGTTTTTTATTGATATCTCTTTTTCTTGCTGAAGAAGCATAAATAATTTCATAGTTATTAGTAGCAGATTTAATATTAGAGTGTACTTTAGTTTTTTTAAGAATATCATTTGCTCCCACAGATGTTGCGACTGCTTTTCTGTTTGGCCATTTTTCTTTTGGATTAACCAAATCTAATTTTTTAAAACCAAAATTTTTTAAAGCTCTGGCACAAAAACCTATATTTTCAGGAAGTTGTGGCTTAACAAGTAAAAATCCAACTTTGTTAATCATTAGCTGGAGCTTTGCCTTTGTATAATTTGTAATCCAAACTATCTATTAAAGCTTTAAAGGATGCATCGATTATATTTGGTGACACTCCTATGGTAAACCAATTTTTTCCATCTTTATCGGTACTTTCTATTGAAACTCGCGTTGTTGCGTTTGTTCCAGTGTTTAAAATTCTTACTTTATAATCTACCAACTTTAAATCTTTTAAATATTTTGAATATTTTCCAACTTTGTCAACATTAGATCTAATAGCATTATCTAGTGCGTTAACAGGTCCGTTACCTGAACCTTCGCAAATAATTTCTTTTCCATCAACTACTAAGTGAGCTTTAGCGAAAGAATTTATTTTATCTTTTGAATCTCTTTTTACAGAAACATCGTATTTTGAAATAGTTAAATATTTTGGTATTTCTCCCAAAAGACGTCTAGCTAACAATTCAAAGGAAGCATCTGCTCCATCATAAGAGTAACCAGCAAATTCTCTATCTTTTACTTCATTAAGTAAACTTTGAACCTTTGGATCGTTTTTATCAATTTTAATTCCATATTTTTCTAACCTAGACATAATGTTAGACTTGCCTGATTGATCAGAAACAACAATGTTTCTAAAGTTCCCAACTAAATTTGGATTTATATGTTCGTATGTTTTTGGATCTTTTGTGACTGCTGATACATGAAGACCACCTTTGTGTGCAAAAGCCGATGCTCCTACATAAGCCGAATGTCTGTTGGATTTTCTATTTAATATTTCATCTAATAACCTAGAACACTCTGTTAACGTTTTCATTTTATCTTTAGAAATTCCGATTTCAAGATTTTTGGTAAATGATTCTTTTAAAACTAAAGAAGGGATTAAAGACATTAAATTTGCATTCCCACATCTTTCTCCTAATCCATTAATTGTACCTTGAACTTGCCGAACTCCTGCCAAAACAGCTGTCAAAGAATTAGCCACTGCATTTTCAGTATCATTATGTGCATGTATTACGAGATTTTTACCAGGAATAATCTTCGTTACTTTTGAAACAATTTCTCCAACTTCATGTGGGAGTGTTCCTCCGTTTGTATCACAAAGAACAATCCATCTTGATCCTTCGTCATATGCAGTTTTTATACATTCTAAAGCATATTTTGGATTATTTTTGTAGCCATCAAAAAAATGTTCGGCATCAAACATAAATTCTTTTTTCTTTTTGACAAATAAATTTGCGGACTCTTTAATATTTTCCAAATTTTCTTTGTTAGTTATCCCTAAAGCTACATCGACATGGAAATCCCAGGACTTTCCCACCAAACAAACTGCTGGGGTATTTGAATTTAAAACTGCAGACAAACCAGGATCGTTTTGGGCGCTTCTTCCTGATTTTTTTGTCATTCCAAAAGCTGTTAGTATAGTACTTCCTAATTTTGGCGGTTTATTAAAAAAAGTTGTATCTAAAGTGTTGGCTCCGGGCCATCCACCTTCTAAATAATCAACACCAAGATCTGACAGTGCTTTTGCTATTTTATTTTTATCATCAAGAGAAAAATTAACTCCTTCTGTTTGAGCTCCATCCCTTAAGGTAGTATCAAAAATATATATTTTTTCTTTACTCATATTTACTCAACAAAAGTTCCGTTTTTATAATCTTGAACAGCTTGAAGAATTTCTTCCTTGGTATTCATAACGAATGGGCCTCCCCGAGCTATTTGCTCACCAATAGGTTTTCCAGCGATAAATAAAAACTCACTGTTTTTTGTAGCTCTGACCTTAAGAATATCACCTCTATTCAAAAGGATTAAATTTGAATTTTCAGTTTTTGAATGCTTTCCGTTACCTACTTTTAGTTCACCTTTTAGTAAATAAATAAATGAGTTATGTCCTGAAGGAACACTTGTTTTAAACTCTTTATCTTCATTTAATTTTATATGAAAGTAAATTGGTTCAACATTATGCCCCTTTTCAGGACCTTCAGCATTTTCATATTTCCCGGCAATTACTTTAACTATTTTTTCATTATCTTTATGAACTCCAATTTGATCAGCATTAATAAAGCTATAAGTCGGCTTATTTTTTTTTAATTTAGCTGGCATATTAATCCAAAGCTGGAATCCTAAAAGTTTACCAGCAGACATTGCTGGCATTTCAGAGTGGATAATCCCTCTTCCAGTTTTCATCCATTGCACTGCTCCAGCAGTCATTTTACCTTTAGAGCCTGTGCTATCCTCATGTTCAAATGCACCATTAAGCATGTAAGTAACTGTTTCAATGCCTCTATGTGGATGAGGAGGAAATCCTGCAATATAATCATCTTTGTTTTGAGATCCAAATTCATCGAGCATTAAAAATGGATCAATATAATCTGCTTCAGGAGTGCCAATACTTCTCTTTAATTTTACACCAGCACCATCTGAAGTTTCAATTGCTGTTATAATTTTTTTGATTTCAATATTGCTCATTTGTATCTCCAAGTTGTCTTATTTCCTTTGTCTTCAATAATTACTCCAGCACTTTCTAATTCTTTTCTTAGACTGTCCGCTAATTTATAATCGCCTTTTTCTCTAGCATTTTCTCGATCTTTGATTTTACTTTTAATTGTTTTTTCATCAATTTTTGACTTCGTTTTTTTAAATTTTTTCCATGTTTCTAGGTCTTCGTCTAATAAACCTATGAGCCTACATCCTGAAAGAAAAAGTTTTTTTGAAGATTTATCCCCTTTAGAAGCTTTATCGTAAAGCAAATGTAATTTTGATATATAGCCAGGAGTATTTATATCTTCCAAAAGTGGTTTTAATAAATCATTATCTAAATCATCTTGTGTGGTTTTTTCAAACTGAGTGTACCATTTATCAAGAGTATTTTGACTTTCCTTAATTAAATTTTCATTCCAATCCAAAGGTTGTTTGTAATGAGTGCTCAACAACGCAAGTCTAATAACCTGCCCATTAATTTTTCCTCTCATTTTTTCAATAGAAACAACGTTCCCTAGAGATTTTGACATCTTTTCTCTATTAAAAGTAACATAACCATTGTGTAACCAATAGTTTGCAAATCTATCTGTTTTGTTAGCACAACATGATTGCGCAATCTCATTTTCATGATGAGGAAATACAAGATCTAATCCTCCTCCATGAATATCAAAATTTTTTCCTAGAAATTTTTCGCTCATAACAGAACACTCTAAATGCCAACCGGGCCTCCCTCTTCCCCATGGTGAATCCCAACCTGGATCTTCTGCTGTTGATGGTTTCCAAAGAACAAAATCAAGTGGGTCCTTTTTTAATTTTGAGATTTCTACTCTTGCTCCAGCGACTAATTCTTCTGGATTTTTTTTAGATAATTTTCCGTAATTTTTAAATGAATTTACAGAAAAATAGACATGCTTATCTTTTTCATAAGCATTTTTATTTTTTAATAATTTCTCGGTCATAGCAACCATCCCTTTGATATGCTCTGTCGCTTTCGGTTCAAAACTTGGTTTAAAACAATTCAAATATTTACAATCATCATGAAAGCTTTTTGTAGTGCTTGTTGTAAGCATATCTATAGGTACCTTATTTTTTTTTGATGACTCAATAATCTTATCGTCAATATCAGTTATATTTCTGACATAAATCACTTTGTTTTTTCCAAAAATCTTTAATAGAAGTCTGTATAAAACATCAAAAACAACTAACGGTCTTGCATTTCCTATGTGTGGAAAGTCATATACTGTTGGACCACAAACATACATGCCTACTTTGTCTTTGTTGATTGGAACAAATTTCTCTTTTTGTCCAGAAAGTGTATTAAAAATATTTAATTCTTTATTCATCATCCATCAAACAAACAGGTATAGGTTTCATTTTATGTAAATTTCTTTTTCTAATCTCGAGATATTTGTTGTAATCTTTACTTGTCTTATCTTTCATTGCTTTTTCTAATTTTTCATAAGACATTCCTAATTGCTTAACATCTGTTCTGCCATCGTCCCAGAGTCCGTCCGTTGGTTCTGCATCTAGTATTTCTTTTATAATACCAAGTGATTTACCCATCTCCCAAACCTGAGTTTTAGTACAATCGGCTATAGGAGAAACATCAACTCCACCATCTCCATATTTTGTATAAAAACCAACTCCAAAATCTTCTACTTTGTTACCTGTTCCCACAACAATTCCATTGCTGGCTGCCGCTACTTGATAAAGAGTTGTCATTCTTAATCTGGCTCTAGAATTTGCCATGCCATGCTCATTTTCAAATTTTAATAAACTTTTTTTAAACGATGAAAAAACTCCATTAAGTTCTACAGTGTACCCTTCAACATTTTTAAATTTACTTTTTAACCATTTTTGATGTTTCAAGCTTAAATCATGTTGTTCCTTGATTTGTTTAATGGGCATTGAAAGAACAATGGTTTTTTTTCCAGTCAAAGCGCAAAGTGTGCTGGTTACAGAAGAATCTATACCTCCAGAAATTCCTATAACCAATGTGCTTGCTTCTTTTGGCATTGATTTGCAATAAGATTTTATCCAGTCTTTAATTTTATTTATTCTGTCTAAAGTTTGCATAATTTTACTATCATCTAATTAATAGACCTTAGTAATTATTTTTCAATTACTAAGATGCTGCTTGAATAATGTTTTTTGAATATTGAGAATTTTTCTTAATTTCATCGGAAATTAAGAAAGCAAGTTCTAGCGCCTGACTTGCATTAAGTCTAGGATCACAATGAGTGTGGTACCTGTGAGAAAGATCTTTTTCAGATATCTTTTGAGCACCACCTGTGCATTCTGTTACGTTTTGCCCAGTCATTTCTATGTGCAAACCACCAGCATATGTTCCTTCTGACTGATGAATAGCAAAAACTTTTTTAACTTCTTTAACAATATTGTTAAAAGGTCTCGTTTTAAAACCAGTTGCAGATTTAATAGTATTTCCATGCATCGGATCACATGACCAGATAACATTTAAACCTTCTTTTTTGATCGTTTTAATAAGTTTTGGTAAAAACTTATCAACATTCTCTGCTCCAAATCTTGAGATCAAAGTTAATCTTCCAGGTTCATTTTCTGGATTAAGAATATTACATAACTTCACAAGCTCTTCTGGTTTTAAAGATGGTCCACATTTAAGTCCTATTGGATTTTTTATTCCTCTACAAAATTCAACATGACCTCCATCTGGTTGTCTAGTTCTATCTCCAATCCATACAAAGTGAGCTGAGGTATCATGATATTCTCCTGTTGTAGAATCAACTCTCGTCATAGCTTGCTCGAAAGGCAAAAGAAGTGCTTCATGAGAAGTATAGAAATTAACTGTTCTTAATCGTCTGTTATTATCTGCATTAATTCCACAAGCTTCCATAAAAGCTAACGCGTCACTAATCTTGTCTTCTATCTCTTTATACTTTTTTGCTTGAGAGCTTCCCTTAACAAATCCAAGATTCCATAAATGAACTTGTCTAAGATCTGCAAAACCACCTTGTGAAAAAGCTCTTAATAAATTTAAAGTTGATGCTGCTTGAGAATAAGCTCTAAACATTCTTTTGGGATCAGGCTTTCTAGCTTTTTCAGAAAATTCAATTCCATTTATATTATCACCTAAATATGTAGGAAGTTCTTTTCCATTCTTAACTTCAATTGGCGAACTTCTTGGTTTAGAAAATTGTCCGGCTATTCTTCCTACTTTAACAACAGGTAAAGAAGCTGAAGAAGTTAAAACCAAAGCCATTTGTAATATTACTTTAAAAGAATCTCTTATATTATCTGGATGAAACTCTGCAAAACTTTCTGCACAATCTCCACCTTGTAAAAGAAAAGCTTTTCCTTGGCAAACATCCCCTAAATTTTTTTTAAGTGAACGTGTTTCACCAGCAAATACCAAAGGAGGAAAACCTTGTATTTTTTTTAAAACAAGGTCTAATTCTTTTTGGTCCTCATACTCAGGAATGTGTTTTACCGGATAGTTTTTCCAGTTATTTAATTTCCATTTTTTCATGTTCAACCTGTGCTATATATATATTGGTCTTTGGAAATTTCCAAGATGATTTAGTTATTAATTGTTAAAATTATGAGAATTATAAGAAAAAATAGCGAAAAATTGCTCATAGAGTCTTTTATACGTGAATTCAAAAAAATATCGAAAAATAAAGAACTTAAAAAAAAAAGACTGAGTTTTGTTTTAACTGGGGGCTCTAGTCCTGTAAATCTATATAAAAAATTATCAAAAGTAAATTTAAATTGGAAAAATATTGATTTTTTTTGGGGAGATGAAAGATATGTTTCAAACAAATCTATTCATTCAAATTATTGTTTAGCCAATAAAACTTTATTTAAATACATAAATATTAAAAATAAACAAATCTTTCCTGTTAATACAGCAAAACCTTCGGCAAAAAAATCATCTTTGGATTACTCAAATAAAATTAAAAGATACTTTGGAAAAAAAAAGATAAGTTTTGATATTTTTTTACTTGGAATGGGTAATGATGGTCATATTGCTTCTATCTTTCCTAATGACTTGAAAAAAAAATCTAATAAAATTACAAGATATGTATTAAGAGATGATTTTAAAAGAATAACTATAAATTTGAAAAAAATAAATAATTCAAAATTTATTTTTCTTTGGTTAAACACAAAAAATAAAGTTAAGAATTATTCGCTATTTCAAAATAATAGAAATAAACAAATACCAGTAAATAATATTAAAAGAAAAAATACTGTTCTTTTTTTACTGAAGTAAATTTTAATCCAAATATTTTTTTACTTTAGAATTTATAAATTCAGCTATTATTTTATGAGCCTTGTCATTGGCGTGAGAATCAGCTTTAGTTACCCAAAGATCGCTTTCTTTATAATTTATAAGAGCATCATGAGAGTTTATAAATTCAATATCATTATTATTCGAAAATTCTTTAATGATACGAGTTTCGTTTTCAAATTTATAATTTTTTAAATCTCTTAATTCAGGAATATTGTGTATAATTAGTCTTATATTATTTTGATCACAATAATTTTTAAGTTTTAATATTTTGTTAAAAACTTTTCCTTTGATTTTTTGATTCTTATAGGACTCAGAATAAAATTTATCCCATTTTTTATTAATTTTAAATTTGATTAAGATGGTATTCAGACTGTTTGAAAAGTACGTATATAAAAAAGAATATCTTTGAAAAAAATTTGGCTTATTTAATTTTATATCTTCAAAATCATTTATAAAAAAATTTAAAATAATTATTTTATAATTATACTGGTCTTTAAAGTTTACAAAGAAGTTTTCAATTTGCATTATTGTGTTTGTATTCCCAATGCCGGCATTTATAACTTCATAATTACTAAATTTATCATTTAGAATATTGGCAAAAGGTGTTCTTGCACCCCATCCTAATGTCATTGAGTCCCCTAACATTAATATCTTTTTTGAATTTTTTTTGAATTCTCTATTGTTCCTAAAACCTTTGGAATTAAGATTTAATTCTGCACCCATAAAAATGCCTTTTTTATTTTTTTTGTGCTCAATTCCTATTTCTTTATTTTTAGAAATAACCTTAAGTTGATTAGCATACTTCATCATTTCAATTTCATAATTCATACCATCATCAATATAAAACCTTACAAAAAATTCTAAAAAGATAATGGAAATTAATATTGATAAAATTAATGAAAAGTATTTCATTTTAAATCGTTTGATAAATAATTGGCCAAAATTTTATGTCCATATTTACTCATGTGTGCAGGATCTAGGGTTAAATAAATTTTATCTTTTTTATCTTCATTACAAAATAAATCTTTAATTTTGTAAAATTTAATCTCTCTTTTGTATAACTCATTCTTAATTATATTTTCAGCGTAATCATCTGATTTACAATTTTGATCCTTGATTTGATAACTGTAAGGTATTACTAAAAATACGATTTTATTATCAATTTCATCATTGTAATTTTTAATCATATCTAAGTATTTTTTCATATAATCTATATTTTCTGTTTTTCTAAATGTGTCGCGCGCTTGAATATAATAGCCTTTTTGAGAACCTAAAATAAAACTTTTGGAAACAACATAGAGCACAGATTTTGACCTTATAAAAATATTCACTTTACGAATAGCTGGATTATTTTTAATTTTTTTAATAAAATTATTTTTTTGTGTCTTATTCATGTCTTCTTTATCTATTGCATTTACTAATATCTCTGAAGAAGAAATATCGTCTAAGGAAAAATTAACATATATTTTTTTTAAATTTTCAGTTTTTACTTTATTTTTAATAATGTAATAATTATTTGCAAGATTACTTCCCATTACCCCAGCGTTATAGATGTTTAAATTTTCAAATTTTTTATTAATTATTCCTGAAAAAGTTTTTGATTGATCAACACCACTTCCGAATGTCACACTTCCACCAACAAAATATATATTTTCTTGATTTTTTTTATCTTTATTATTTTTTTTATTTTTGGCTACTCTAAAACCATTTTTATCCGTGAAGACCCTTTTGCCAAAAATTTTTCCTTTTTCAACATTTGTGTAGTTGAAAGTAGGTTTAGATGAATTTTCATTAATTATACCGCTAGATATGCCCTGTGGAGTGATGTTTAAAAAAAAACGCAAAAAAATTTCTATTGATAAAATGATTAAAAAAAAGATTAAAAAATTTATAAAAATTATTTTTTTCAAAAATTTATTCTACTGTAACAGACTTTGCTAAATTTCTTGGTTTATCAATATCACATTTTTTAAATAATGCCACATGATAAGAAAGAAGCTGAAGTGGAATAGTAAATAAAAAAGGAGTGAGCGTTAAATCAGAGTCCGGCAAATCAATTTGGAATCTTATGTTTTCGCTTATTACTTTTCCGCTTGAGTTGCTCAAAAGCAAAACCTTGCCTCCCCTTGCTATTACTTCTTGCATATTAGATAAAGTTTTTTCAAAATATTTATCTTTCGGAGCAATAACAACAACTGGCAAACCGTCTTCTATCAAAGCTAATGGTCCATGTTTCATCTCTCCAGCAGGATAACCTTCCGCATGTAAGTATGAAAGTTCTTTCAATTTTAACGCCCCCTCTAAAGCGATTGGGAATGAAGAGCCTCTGCCCAAAAACATTGATCCTTTTGATTTGTAAATATCTTTTGCTATTAGTTGTATTTTTTGTTCTTCTTTTAAAGACTCAGATATAAGTTCTGGTATTTTTTTCAATTCAATTATTTTCTTTTTATACTCTTTTTGATCAATATCTTTTCTCATTTCTGAAATTTTTAAAGACAACAAATATAATACAAGCATTTGGCCTAAAAATGCTTTTGTAGATGCAACTCCAATTTCTGGTCCAGCATGAATTGGTAAAACACAATCAGAATTTCTGGCTATAGAACTTTCAACTACATTTACAACTGAACATGTTTTTACATTTTCTTTTTTGCAAAGGTCTAAAGCTGCATATGTGTCAGCTGTTTCACCAGACTGAGATACAAATATGTACAAGGCGTTTTTATCAAACCTAACTTTTCTATATCTAAATTCTGATGCAATATCAGTTTCTATACT
>MDSV01172621.1_pt1 | contig 17478 bp, 17 predicted proteins | sample 810851 | NCBI WGS metagenome assembly MDSV01 (sample SAMN05326640, study PRJNA326480) | marine metagenome | isolation source: seawater | place: Atlantic Ocean: North East | collected 2012 | reverse complement strand
TTATCAAAATTATCAAAATTATCAAAATTTATTATTTCATTACAAAGTTTATTATATTTATAATATGAACCAGAAAAAAAACTTGTATATTTTTTTTCTTGAATAACTTTTTCCAAAGATTTCCAAAAAATATTAATTGTTTTTTTATTTTTTTTTCCAACCCAATATATCAAATGAGGTGAAGAACATGCATTTTGATCAACTAGAAATGTATCATTATAAAATGCATTACAAATTTTTATTATTTCTTTTTCATTTTTTTTAGAAAGTTCATTTAAATTTAAAACACAAAATGAATTTCTATTTGGAAAATATAAATCTCTACACCTTTCGCTCGTTTTTATTTCTTTCAATTTATTAATAGTTTGGTTACCTCCCCAAATTACTCTTAAATCACTTATCTTTGATATTTTTTTTGAAAAAACTTCGCTACTTTCAGTTTTTACAATTAAAATAAGTTTTTTAATTTTTGGAAATTTCTTTAAAACTTTGTTAAAAATAAAACATAACTGCTCTATTTCATAAAAATTTTGACTAGGAAGTTTTATAATATTTGAATTTCCACATAACAAACCAAATACAAGCGAATATGCAAAATTTGTTGGGATATTTGATGGAGTAATATGAAAAGCTAAACCCAAACCTAGCCTAATCGTCCCACTTTTTTCTATAAAATGAATTTTTTTCAATTTTTGAAGATTTTTTTTTCTACAAAAAAAACTAAATGTACTTAATTCACTATTAAATTTTGTCTTATTATTGTTTTGAATTTCTTTTGAAATTAAATCCAAAAAATTTATCACACTTGAATCAAATGGTTTTATTGGAGTAGTTGAAATATTTGTAGAACCTACAAAAACATTTTCATTATCTAATTTTATCATCAAATATTTGCACAACCTCTAATTTCTGATTCTTTTGATCGGCCTATTATTTTAAATCTTTTTCCTTTAAAATTACATTTACAAGTTTCACTAGAACAAATTAATCCTAAATCTTCTGTTAAAATATTATTTCCTGGATAGCTACTTGGTAAAAGTGACATTAATTGTATAAGTCCTTCTTTATTCTTTTGTTTTTCAATTTTTAGGTTTTCATCTCTCACATATACATCAGAATAAATAGAACATTTAAAAGAATCACACTTATTACACTCAACAAAAATGGAACCTGTTTGCTCAATTAATCCGTAATAATTAACAATTTTTTTAAAATTATATCTTTTTTTTAACTCAGATTTAAATTTTTTTGGATCCATAGATTTTGATTCAATTTTTTTCCACCCACCCCCATGTAAGAGTGTACAATTTTTAAATTGTATATTTTTGGGTAAATTATGTTTTTCAAGAAAAAACTCAAATATTTTGTTTGTGAAACCAAAAACAATTTTTTTTTCTTCAGCAAATTCTTCCATAAACTTTTTTATTTCTTTTAAATTTATTTGGCCATTACTATGAAATGCAAAATAAGTTTTTTTTGCCAAAATTGAAAATCCATTTACTGCTGCTTGACTAGCTAATAAATTTGTTCTGTCTTTATATTCAAATTTTTTATCAATTATCAACATTGGCATTCTTTTTTTACCAAAAAAGTACTCCATAATTTGGACTAAAACTTTGGTTTGTACTTTTGAATTAGTTGCATCTAAAAATATTTGTGATTGTTTGTTTCCTGTTGTGCCTGAAGAAAGAAGTTTTTTTACAATATTTTTTTCTTTACAGCTATATAGTTTATTATCTTTAAATATAGATACAGGAATCGGAGGTGCATCAGAACTTTTAGTTTTTTTATTAAGCTGAAAACCTAATTTTTTTAAAATTGAAAAATAATCTTTACAATTTTTTTGATGAAACTTTATAATTTCAAAAAAATTTTTTTCAAAAAAATTATTTCTCTCTTTTTTTTTAAAGTCAAAAACTTTTTTAACGTCTACAATATATTTTTCCATGACTTTTTTTTTTTATTATTCAAATTAGAATTATGTGAACAAACTATATAATTCTTATTTAAATTATATTCTTTTGATAATATATTTTTAACTCTATCTATCTCAATTTTTTTTTGCAAATTTATTTTTAAAAAATTATTATCTATTATAGCTTCAGAAATAATTTTTTTATTTTTTAAAAAATTTTCTACATCATCTAAATCTATCCTTAAACCATGAATTTTTGCAAATCTTTTAACTCTCCCTGTGATATAATAAAATCCATCTTCATCTTTATAACCAACATCACCGGTATATAATTTACCTAAATTTACATCTCCTTTTTTCAAATCCTCTAATTTTTTTGAATAACCCAAACAAACATTTTTACCAAAAAAAACAATTTCTTTATCCTTAAAACCCCTTAATTTTTTTGTTTCTATTAATTCTATATTTGTTTGTTTAAATGGTTTGCCTACACTGTATTTTTTTTTAAGATTATTCATAATATTAAAACTAGAAATTCTTGGACTTGCTTCAGTTTGACCATACATAACATAAAATTTTTTATTTTTTTTCTTTGAAAAAATTATTAATTCTTCAATAATCTCATTATCTAGTTTACCACCTGCCTGGGCGAAATATTTTACATTATTTGGTATTTTGTTATAAAGTTTCGAAATACAAATAAATTTAAACATTGATGGTACTCCATATAAAGATGTAATTTTATATTTGCTTAAATTATCCCAAAATTTTTTTTCTACGATTGAAGATTTTGAAACAAAGATTTTTGCACCAATACTTAAATGTGTGTTTACTATAGACAAACCAAAAGAAAATCCTGATGGTAAAGAGGTATAAGCTACTTCATTTTTGCTTATTGATAGAGCCCCAATTATTTTTTTAGAGTTGAATGCTAAATTGTTTTCCGACAATCTTACAAATTTTGGATTAGCTGTTGTTCCAGATGTTGGCAATAAAACTAAATTTTTTTTATTAATCTTATGATTAAATTTATTTTTCGAAATAAAAAAATAATCACCACTTTCATTTAAAATGTTTTTTTCTTCTGAAAGATTAATTAATTTTTTTGGTATAAATAAATAATTTACCTTATATTTTTTTATCAAATCAAAGACATATTTTTTACCTAAACTTTCATCTATTATTATAGTTGTTGTATTATTATAAATTAAAGAACTATAAATTTTAAGGCCTTCGAGAGAATTAGAAATTACTAATAAAACAAGTGAATTTTTTTTTATTATTTTTGTTAAATTATTTGAATGATCCAAAATCTCTATATATTTTACTGCTTCTTTATCATCAAAAAAAGCAACTTTATTCTTAAAATTATTAAAATTTTCAAACATAATCTCAGTTATTGTATTTTTTTCGGAAAAATAAATTCAAAATTTTTTTTAGATAAGTCCTCTAAAATTAAATTATAAGTCTCGTTAATTAATAATTTATCTACTTTAATATTTAAAATTTTTCTACTAATTAATAATTTTTTTTTTAAAAGTTCTTTATCTAATTTAGAACTAATTTCAGTTGATCCTATTCCCATTTTTAAATTTCTTACATAAAGTTTAATTTTTTTTTTTTTAATTTTTTTACTTTGAATAACTTTCCCTGTGAATGTTTTTAAATATCTATAATCTACATTAGCCTTTTGTTCGGCAACATGAACAAAAGTAAAGGCATTTTTATAATCAACTCCAAGAAACAAATTTACTGCTTTTTTTGCAATTAAATATCCAAAAACAGATTTTATACTAAAACAATTATTATCATTTATTTTCAAAAAATTTTTAGCTTTTTTCCCATAAATAAAAAAAGAATATATTGGATTATTTGTTCTAATAAAATCATCTCTGGACATAACAGCCTTAGCTAATGAACCTGTTTTAGGTTCTGTTTTTTTTGGATCATAAACTTTTCCTTGACAAAAATCCCAATTATATGCGGGTATAAATAATGTGGCTTTTGAATTTAAAGATTTAACAAGATGATCAATAAACTTTGAAATTTTGAATATTTTTTTATTTTTTTTTTGATTTATTAAAAATTCTAAAATATTTGAATTTATTAAAATATTTTCATATTTATGAATATTTAACTTTTTAAAAAAAATTTCATATTCAAATTCTTTAAAATTATTTTTTTTCAATTTCTTATTAAAAGTATATCAGGTTGATAAAATTTTAATCTTTTTACTATTTTATATTTTTTTTTTCTTGTTTCATAAAATTCTTTCAGAGCTTTTGCCTCTCCTTTTTTATTATCTCTTAAAGCCTCATCAAAAGCAATGATCCCACCTTTTGACATTTTATTGTCAATAAAATTTAATATTTTGAGTGTTTCTTCATATAGATCACAATCAACATAAGCTAAAGAAATTTTTTTAATTTTTTTTTGATACTGATTAATATTGTTAAAATTATCATCAATTAATTTTATCTTTTTAAATTTAAAAAATTTTATAAAGTATTCTAAAAGTTTTTTATCTCCTGAAAAATAATTACCATTAGTTGAAAATGGCATTCCTTTAAAATGATCAAAACCTATAATAGTTTTATTTATATTCAGATATTCAATTGTTTTTTTTAAGGTCAATAAATTATTTCCATTCCAAACACCAAATTCAATTATATCTCCATTTAAAGATTGAATTTTTTTGACTATTTCAAAAATAGAAAAAAATCGAAAAGTTGTTTTGTCTCCTAAAAATAGTCCAAAATTTTTAAGAATAAATTTTTTATCAAACTTTTTAGAATATTTTAAAATTTTAAAATATTCTTTTGCAGATAATTTGTTGTTATAAAATTTTGTTTTCAATGATTTTAGTAAAATAAAATAATTTTTAATCTATCCTACAATTATATCTAATGCAATTAATTGTGGTAAATAAATTAAGAAATTTCTCTTACATTTATTTTTGAGTAATTAATATTTTACTTGCTCATATTTTGAATATGGATAGTTGTTTGATTGCTTTTACTATCTGGTTTTAATCAGGAAACTTATAAGGGCAATATAAAATATTAAAAAAGAAATAATAATACTTAATAAACTAATATTAAAAATTTTAAAAAAAAGTATAGGTAAAAAAACCATTAAAAAAACTACTAAATTAGTTTCATTAATTGTTAATTTTTTAATAAGAAGATGATGAATATGTTCTCTATCGCCTTTAAAAGGATTTTTGCCTTTGACCAATCTTAAAATAGCTAATCTTATCATGTCTACACCTGGTACCATCATTAATATGAATATTTCATCAGCAAATAATATAGTTTTAAAGTTATTGTATTCACTTATAAAAATAAATGATGATATTGAAGAAAGTAAATATATCCCAGAGTCACCTAAAAAAAGGAAATTTTTATAATTCATAAACAATAAAAAAAATAATGAAATTATAATTATAAAACAAAGTATTTTAAAATTTGAAAAAATTAACAAGTACGAGAAAACGACAATAAAATATAATATTGATTGTAAATTAATTCCATCAAACAAATTTGATGCATGAATAAATAACAATATACATAGAATTGAAAATACTAGACTTAATTCATTAAAAAAAACTCTATTTTCTACAAAAGAAATACTAATTGACCTAATCACTAAAAAATCATTTATAAAAATACATACAAAAATAATAATAGATGCGAAAATTAATTTGGTAAGTGGAAATAAATTTTTTTTATCGTCATAGATTCCTAAAATAAAAAGTAAAACTGAAAGAATAAAAAAAGAAAATTTTTGTTTTAAATCTAAATCTAAAGGAAAAATGTCTATATTTAAAAACAACAGTATAGTAATACAAAACAAGAGATTTAAAAAAATAAATATTCCCCCTATCAATGGTGTAGCATTTTCATGTTTTTTCAAATTTTTATCTGGATAATCAAAAATATTAAAAAAATTAGATATTGGTTTGATAAACGATAATAAAAAGAAATTTAAAATTATTTGAGAAATTAATAATATAAATATATGTTGCAAATTCATTATAAATTAAGATGATATTAAAAATTTTTGGTTAAATAAGTTAAAAATTATTTTTTTATTTTTTTTTAAAAAAATTTTATAATTTGATATCGTAAATATTTCTAGTTTTATTTTATCCATTCTGATAATATTTGATTGTACGAGTTACACCTTTAAAAAAATTTATTTTAGGCTTCCATGATAAAATTTTCTTAGCTTTCCTGATTGAGGGATATAATTTTATTGGTTCATCTTTTCTAAGTTTAATTGAACCATATTGAGGTTTGCCTAATTTTAAATAATTTTTAATAAATTCAATTATATTTCTTAATTTAATTGGTTTTCCACTTCCCAGATTTAATATTTCACCTCTAGATTTCTTTTTATTAAAAATATTGAAAATTGCACTGACAGCATCATCTACATAGATAAAATCTCTTAATTGTTGACCAGAGGAACAATTAAATTTTTTGTTTTTTAAACATCCATCAATTATTAATGGGATAAATCTGTTCTTATCCTGCCTTGGTCCAAAAACTAAATAGAATCTTATTATGGTAATTGGAAAATTTAGATCGTTAAACTTTTTTAATCCTAGTTTAGAAGATAATATTTTAGATTTCCCATAAACAGAAGTATTTTTATTAATTTCAAAGTTCATTTTTTCATTTTGAGGTGCTTTATTAAATCCATATTCGACACTACTCCCTGCTTGGACAAAAGATTTTATATTTAATCTTTCAAAATATTCTAATAAATTTTTAAAACCTATAAAATGACTTAAATAAGTTTTTTTTTTTTCAGAGTGATTTACGTATCCTCCTAAATTAATTACGTAATCAAAACTTAAATGTTTAAGAGTTTTTTCAATATTTTTTTTTTTTGATATATCACATTTAAGATATTTGACTTTATTTAATTTTCTAATTTTTTTTGGTTTATTCGTGGAAAGACTTGTTACTTTCCATTTTTTTTTCAAAGCTTTGCATGCAACATGGTATCCTATAAAACCTGTACCTCCTATTATTAAGATTTTTTTCAAAATTTAATTTTTTTGTTTTTAAAATAGTTTTCTAGCAATTCTTTATCTCGCAAGGTATCCATACACTGCCAAAATCCATTATGTTTGAAAGCATTTAATAATTTTTTTTTTGATAAAATTTCAAACGGTTCTCTCTCTAAATAAGTTTTATCATTTCTAATAATTTCGAATATTTTAGGATTCATAATCAAAAAACCACCATTAATCCATCCTTCATCTAAGTTAGATTTTTCCTTAAAATATGAAACTCTATTGCCTTTAATTTTAATTGCTCCAAATCGTGCTGGAGGCCTAACAGCAGTTAATGTTGCAATTGATTTTGTTTTTTTGTGAAAATTTACTAACTTATTAATATTAACATCACTTAACCCATCTCCATAAGTTAGTAAAAAGGTTTCATTACCAATTATTTTTTTTAATCTTTTTAGTCTTCCGCCTGTCATAGAATTTAAACCTGTATTTATTACTTCAACATTCCAATTCAAAAATTTTTTGTTAAAGTATTTTCTAATGATGTTTTGTTTATAACCACCAGCAATTATGAAATTATTAAATCCATAATTTGAATAATGCTTCATTATGTAATAAATTATCGGCTTTCCAGATATTGTAACCATTGGTTTTGGAATTTTTTTTGTATACTCAGATAATCTTGTACCTAAACCACCTGCTAAAATTACAACTTTCATTATCTTTATTTCCTTTATTTAAAATACCTTTCCAAACTAAAAGTTTTTAAAAAATTTTTTTTCGTATTTTTGTATTTGTTTGATTGTAAATAAATACATGTTTTTTTTATTATAATATTGTTTGTACCATTCAGCTAAATAATTAATTGTCTCTTTGAATTGCAGAATACATCTCCACTTCAACAAATTCTTTGCTTTATTAGAATTAATTTTAAGTAATTTAGACTCAATATTATTTTTTTCCTCTACTATCTTCCATTTTAACTTAAGATCATTTTTTTCTAATTCTTTAATTAAATTAATAACTGAAAAATTATTTTTGTTATCTGGACCAAAGTTAAAAACTTCACCATTAAGTGAAGCGTTATTTTTAAGCTTACAAGCAAAAATTAAATATCCACATATCGCTTCAATAACATGCTGCCATGGTCTTGTAGAATTAGGATTTCTTATTTTCACAATTTCATTTCTACTCCAAGATTTTATACAATCAGGTATTAATCTATCATCAGCCCAATCTCCACCCCCTATAACATTGCCAGCTCTTGCAACTCCGAAAATAATATTTTTTTTATTATTTTTAAAAAAAGAATTTATATAAGATTGAAGCGCTAACTCAGCACTAGCTTTTGATGCACTGTAAGGATCTACACCTCCCAATCTATCCTCTTCTACATAACCTTTATTTATCTCTACATTTTTGTAACTTTTATCGCTTGTAATCATAATTGCTACGATCTTTTTTTTTATTTTTAAATTTTTTAGTACCTCTAGAATGTTAATAGTACCCAATGAATTAGATATCCATGTTAAATAAGGATTCTTAAAAGATTTTTTTACTAAAGATTGTGCTGCTAAATGAAAAATAAAATCAGGTTGAAATTTTTTAATTTCTCTTTCTAAACTTCTAATATCTTTTAAGTCAATTTTCTTATCAATTATTTTTTTTTTCAATTTCAATGTTTTGAATAAAGATGGTTCTGTTGGTATATCTTTGGAGATACCCATTACTTTTGCGCCATGAGAAAGAAGCCATAAAGTTAACCAAGATCCTTTAAAACCAGTGTGTCCAGTTATTAAAACTTTTTTATTTTGAAAAGTTTTTTTAAAATTCATAATATTTGATTAATTTTCTATTTCCTTTAAAGATTTTAATAATCTAAAATTAAATTTAAATCAGTATCATTTTTACCAAAATCTATTAATTTTCCTTTATTCTTTAGTTTATAAGAAAATATATTTTTTGAAATTTTAGTAGTTTTAATACTTTTCCATATTTTACTCGTAAAACACTCAAATTCTGGATCTTCACATATGTGTAGCAATGAATAATCTCTCTCTAATAATTCAGAGATTCCACCAGAATTTCCTATATAAATCAATTCATATAAACCTTTCTTCATAGAAGATTTGCCATCTATTATTTTTTTCATTTTTGAAATTAATTTAAGGTTTGATTTAAAATTTTTTGCTGCTGGATGATTTTGTATAATATAACCATTGAGATTTGATACTTTTTCGTGAATATATTTTACTCTTGATAGTATTTGTTCATTTCTTTTCACTAGATAAGGAATAAAAATTTTTGTTTTGTGTTTTGTTGAAGTTTTTTTAAATCGAAGTGATGGAATATAGTTTAATTTTTTTTTGGGCCATCCTAAAATTTTTTCAAAACAAAATAGTTGATCTTTACCATTTAAAAAAATTCTATCTGGAGAAAACTGCTTATGTATAAAATTTGTAGGAACAGGAAGCGGGGGGGAGTGTATATATCCTGTTATCAAAACCTTTTTATTTTTACTCTTTAAAAATCTTATAATTTCATTTTGAAATGGTTGACCTTCATAAGGTATTATAATCTCTTTAAAATTTTTAATTAAAATTTTATTTAAAGAAGATGTAATACTTTTAGAAAAGTAATTAAAGCTTGAGATATTTATTAAAAAATAATCTAAACCTTTAAATATTTTAGATAAATTTAAAAGTAAAAATTTAAACCAATCTAATAGATTAAAAAATTTTTTTCCTTTTGATTTTATCAAAATTATATTAGATTGAAAATTTTTTGGCAAATCTTCATCTAGATAAACTATCAACCAAAGTATTTTTTTTTGTTTAGATGAGTAAGAATTAAAATACTTATCATAAAATATTCCTTTGCTATCAAAGTCTTTTTTAGATCCCCAAGTTAAAACAATTCTAGAAAAATAATTATTTAAATTTTTTTTTTTTATTATTTTTATGGAGTAACTTAATCCAAAATATATATCTGCAATTATATAAATAAAATTTTCTAAAAAGTTTTTACTTTTTACATTAAAAATTTTTTTTAAAAGATAATATCCAATTGATTTCGTAAACGAAGATAAATAAATATTGGAATTACCTTCAGGTTTATATTTTTCATATGAATATTTTTTTAAAAATCGTTTTGTTTTAAAAATATTGTTTCTTGTAGAGCTTACCATTTTTCATCAATAGATTTTTTTAAAAAATCTAATCCATTCTGTTGTTGTTTCTTTATCACTTATTTTTTTTGATGCTAATTTTTCAAATTTTTTTCTGATTTTCTTAACTTTATCGTCTTCCCACCACTCATCAATTCTATTCCAAACTTTGTTTATATGATGACATGCATCAGAACCACTGTTAAATAGAATTTTTGCTTTTTTTAATTTATTATGAATATCCTCAAATTCAGGTCTAATACGATAAAAGTTACTATTTATAATAAGAATTGTTGGACCAGACAGCATTGACTCTATAAATGCAGTTTGTGGATATAAACAAATATTTATTTTAGATATTAAAAATATCTCTTCAAATATTTCTTTACCAGTTATGATTTTATCTTGTAAAATTATTTTTTTAAAATCCTTATAACAAGACCACTCCTTGCTTGCGAATTTATCTGGATAGGTCTTAAGATATAAATTCTTTTTTATTTCGGGGTAAATTTGCTTTGTAAAATCGTATATTAATTTGCTTTGAAAAAAATTTTCTTTGCCAATAGGTGACCATAAAACGTGATGGGGGTATTTATCTACGCCGTGAGATATGATTAGAGCTTTAGTTCTTTGTTCGGGTCTTATTCTTTTTTTTAAATTTTGTAAAATTGGAAGTTGAATACTATTTTTTGCTCTGTATTTAAACCACCTTAAAGAAAAATTCGAATATTCTTCATGAGTCATATCGTCAAGATTCGACATATAGGAGCCGCCATGATCACTTCTTATAAATTTTATCTTTTCAGATTTATTTAATGATACCCAAAATTTAAAAAATAAATCAAATTCTTTATTATCCGAAACAACTATTTTAGGTTTAAGTTTAATATTCTTTATCGATTCGGATATTTTTTTAAAATCTTCTAGGAAAACTTTTGGTAGGTCATCATATATATTTGAAATTAAAAAATTAAAAAAGGTTTTTTTTTTGTATTTTTTTTTAAAGCTATCTCTTAACTGCTCATTTGTATTGGATCTTTCTTTAAATAGTTTATCATAAACTTTAAAGTTATACATATACTCAATCCAACATGGGAGTTGATAAAAATTGAAATTTAATTTCAATTTCTTAAAACCAATATTGGATAGATCAAAAATTATTTTGTTGTTATTCAACACTGGTGCTAAAATTTTATGATAAAGTATTTTAATTACACTTTTTTTTTCGTTAAAATAATTTTGAAAATTAAATTTTTTATAAACATTTATTTTAAGTTTAGCAAAAGCTATTTGCTTTTTTCGTGAATAAAAAATAAAATTTTTAATTTTTTGAATCATATAATTGTTGTATGCATCGTCACGCTTACTTAATTCTAAAAAATGAATTGTATCAAAAGGTGGTTCTAATTTTTCTAAATCTCTGTAAAAAATAAATTTTTTTTTACTTTTATTAAAATTTATTAAATTCCAATAATATAAATTTTTTGAAATATAAATTGTCAACCATGGTTCTAGCAATATTTTCCAGCATAGTTTATTTAACTTGATTTTAAGGTGTTTATTTAAGTTTAATGTCAGATCTATAAATACTTTATTTTTAAGATGCAAAAAACTTGAATTAAAATTTTTCTGATTTCTTATTTTATAAAATTTAAAATCTTTTTTATTTTGATTTAAATCATTAGAAAAATTTTTCATATTTATTTTTTTAATATAAATTTAAAAAAAAAATTTTAAAAATTGTATTTATCTTCAAAAATTATACCAAAATTTGATTATTTTTTTTCTGAAAATGATCTCTTCTGGCTTGGTTTGCGCTTCCTCCTGAATCTATTTGTTGGGTAACATCTTGATCTCTAATCGCCAAAATATATTTTTGACTTTCGCTCATTGATGCTTTTACATCATCAGTTAAAAATTTTTTATAATTTAATAATTGATCATATTTTCTAGACTTTACATTAATCATAATTACTTTTCTTTGACTTCCGTCTATATTATTTGCTCCTCCATGCCACAAATTTAAATTCGCAACAACTATACTACCAGCTTTGACCTCTATTCTTTTTTCCTCATCATTTTTTTTATTTATATTAATATGATCATCTGGATAGCCTAATCTTTTATGAGAGCCTGGTATAACTCTCATTGCTCCATTGTTTATGTGGCTATCATTTAAATACAAAAAAGCTACAATTCCAGCATAAGGTTCATTCTCCTTAATTCTTGAAAATCCATCTATATGGATTTCTTGGTTTCCTTTATTTTTTTGAGGGTTTCTTAAATTGAAGCCACAAATTTTAATATCTTTCTTTCCAACAACTTGATAAGCGCAACTTAATATTTCAGGACATAATAATAATTTTCTAAATATCTCATTTTTTTGAACTAATGCACCAAGTCTATCTGCGCCATCTTCAAATTTTTTATTTTTTTTATAATATTGCATTTTTCCCTCCCAACCGCCAAGATCACCTTCTTCATTTATCAGTTTATTGGATTGGAAGTTTAATTGCTCTAGATTATTTAGTAATGACGGAACACTTTCAAAAACATGGAAGCCATTTTCTTCCAAATTTTTACTCGCTTGTTTAATTATGTCTTCATATTGAAAGTTATTTTTTTTAAAAAGATCTAAAGTATTTTTAATTATCATTTTTTATTTCTTCTAATTCAGATTTCAATTCATCGTATTCTTTCATTTTTTTCTTCATAAAATTATAAGTAAGTTTTCCTTTTTCTATAATACCTTTTGGAGTTAATAAGTAGATGTATGTATTTTTATTTTCATTTTTTTTAAAATTTTTTATTTTTATTAAACCCTTGCTTTTTAGAGCTTTTAAACAATAATTAACTTTACCCAGACTAAAACCTGATGTTTTTGAAATTTGTCTTTGAGAATTTGAACTTTTTTGACTTAATGCCCTAAGTATTTCTAGTTTATCTTGACTATTAAGCATAATATAATATAATTTTGTTCAACTATTGAACATTACCATTAAATAGAAATAAGTAAATATAAAATTACTATTAACTATGAAATTCAAAATAGGATTTGATAAGAAAGATAAAAAAAAATTATTTAATTACTGGAATAATATTTTAAATAATAATGTTTGGTCTGAGGGAAAATATACACAATTATTTGAAGATAAATGTAGTTCGTATGTTGATCAAAATTGTTTAAGTTTTTCAAGTTGGACTGGTGCTACCGAACCAATTATTGAATTCTTTAATTTAAAAAATCAAGTAGTTTTATGCCCTTCAAATACATTTCAAGCTACTCCTCTGATATCAAAACAATTAGGATGTAAAATTAAATTTGTTGATTGTAATAAAAACGATCTTTGTATTTCTTTTGAAGACTTAAAAAGAAAGGTTAAAAAATATAAACCAAAAGCTGTCTGGGTTGTTCATATAGGAGGACATATAGCTTTTCAAATTAATGAAATAGCAAATTATTGCAAAAAAAATAAGATTCTTCTTTTTGAAGATTGTGCACATGCTCATGGTGCAAGCTTTAATAAAAAAAAGGCTGGAACATGGGGAGATGCTGGAGTTTATTCTTTTTATGCCACTAAAACTATTTCAACAGGTGAGGGTGGAATTTTAGTATCAAAAAATAAAAATCTTATTAAATTTGCTAAACAATTTAGAAATTATGGAAAACCAAATTTGAAAACTATTGGAAAAAATTTTAGAATAAATGAATTTAATGCAGCCCTAGGATGTATTCAAATTGACAGATTAAATGATATTGTTGAGTGGAAAAATAATTATGTAAATAAAATTAAAAGCAATTATTCAAATACTTTAAATTTACCAGATAAAATGATTTCTGGTTTTTATAAGTTTATTGTTTTTCAAAAAATTAAAAATAGTACAGGTAAAGTTTATGAAAAAGGTTGTCATAAAATTTTTAGAGAAAAAGTAAATCTTCCAAATACTGATTGGGTAAATAAAAATCACTGGTGTGTTCCGGTATATTATAAAGGTTAAAATTATGAAGATATTAGTTACAGGTGGTTCAGGATTTATTGGAAGTTTTATTGTTGACCAACTTGCAAAAGATAAAAATAATCAAATTCAAATTTTTGATATTGCTGCTCCAAATTATAAAATTGGAGATAATGTAAGGTATATTGATGGTGATATATGCTACAAGACTGCCATTGATAAAGCTATTATAGATTGCGAAGAGGTATATGATTGTGCAGGGGTTTTAGGAACAAGTGAACTAGTTTTTCAAACAGAAAGAGCAATAGATACAAATATCAAAGGTGCTTTTAATGTAATTCAATCCTGTTTAGAAAATAGTGTTAAAAGAATTTTTCATCCAACTAAACCTTTTTTTAAAACTTATTGGGAAAACACTTATACAATTTCAAAAATAACCGCTGAAAATTTTGCAAGAATGTATAGAGAAGTTTATAATATGGATTTAACTATCCTAAGATGGTTAAATGCCTCTGGTCCAAGGCAACATTTGTTTCCTGTGAGAAAATTTATACCGCTGGCAATATGTAATGCTCTTTTGGATCGAGATATAGAAATTTACGGCACTGGTGAACAAACTATTGATATTATTGATGTAAGAGATATCGCAAATATTGCAATTGTTTCAACAAGAAGTGGCATTGGTAAAGATAAAAAAGTTTATGATGTAGGCGCTGGACAAGCTCTAACTTGTAATTTTGTTGCCGAAAAAATTATTAAAATGACAAATAGTAAATCAAAAATCAAGTATTTACCAATGAGGGTCGGTGAAGCATTAAATACAAAAATTGTTGCAGTAAATCATGAAGAACTTTTTAAAAAATTAAATTTTAATTTAAGCTTTAGCTATGAACAAACTTTAATAGACTCGATTGAATTTTATAAATCGTTAGGTAAAGATTATTTATTCAAATCATCCAATTATTTTAAAGTTTGAAACAAATAACAATTATAATCTGCAATTATAATAATAAAAAATATTTAAAAAAATGTTTAGACTCAATATGTAATCAATCAGTATTAAAAAAAAAATATAACATCATATTTATAGATGATTGTTCAACAGATAATTCTATTCACATTGCTAAAAAATATCTCAAATATGGAAATTTTAAATTAATAAAAAATAAAAAAAATATTGGTTTAGTTAAAAGTTGTAATAAAGCTGTTAGACTTTGCAAAACAAAATATATTATAAGATTAGACTCCGATGATTATGTAAAAAAAAACTTTATCGAAAAATTTAATTTTCATATAAAAAAAAATTATGATTTTATTTTTTCTAATTACATTCTAAAAAAGAAAGATAAGTTTTTGAAAAAAAATCTAAGAAAAAAAAATTTAAAGCATTTAATTTCCTGTTCAGTCGCTCTGAAAACTTTATACCTGAAAAAAATTGGATTATACAAAAATTTTTTTTGGGAAGAAATTGATCTTTACATAAGATATTTAAAATCTCATAATAAAATTAAACACATAAAAAACTATCTTTATATTTATCGACTACATAAAAATAATATGACTAACTCTCTTGAAGCAAAGAAAAAAGGGTGGAATGAAATAAATGACAAATACAAGAAAGAGGATATAAAATTTATTAATAATATATTAACCAATTAAAATGAGAAATTCAAAAATTACATTAATTGCAGAAATAGGCGAAAACTATTTAGGTAAAATTAGTTTGGCAAAAAAATTAATTGAAAACGCAAAAAAGTCTGGAGCTGATTATGCTAAATTTCAATCTTATAATGAAAATTGTTTAAAGAAAAATGATCCTGAATATAATTGGTTTAAAAAAGTTTCTCTGAAAGATAGTGAACATATCCAACTTAAAGATTATTGTAAAAAAAAGAAAATAAATTTTCTAAGTTCACCATTTAGTTTAGAAAGAGCTGAGTTTTTATGTGAAAAATTAAAACTTAATGAAATAAAAGTGGCCTCAAGCAAAATGACAAATATAAAACTTTTAAAATATTTAAATAAAAAAACAAAAAAAGTTTTTTTGTCTACAGGTATGTCAAATATTAAAGAAATAAATCAATCACTAAAATATCTCAATAATACTGAAGTTGTGATAATGCATTGCGTTAGTGAGTACCCTTTGAAACCACAAAATTCCAATTTACTTGCTATCACAAAACTTAAAAAAGAATTTCCGAAATTTACAATAGGTTATTCAGATCATTGTATTGGAAATCTTGCAGTTGAAATTGCAGTTTCATTAGGTGCTGTTGTTATTGAAAAACATTTCACATTAAATAAAAATTATAGAGGGACAGATCATATTTTATCTGCTGATTTTAAGGACTTAAAAAAGCTCAGAAACAATATAGATTTAATCTCTTCGATGCTTGGGAGTGAATCCAAAAAACCATCAAAAAAAGAGTCCACGATAAGAAATTTTATGAGAAATAGATTTAAAGATTAAAAAATGAGTAAAGCAAACATAGCTATTATTCAAGCTCGTATTGGTTCGTCAAGATTGCCAGGAAAAATGTTTAAAAGATTAGGTCGTTATTATTTGATAGAGTGGGTTATTATGCGTTTGAAAAAATCTAAAAAGATTAGTAAAATTATACTTGCTACTACAACAAAGAAGTCAGACAAAAAATTTATTAATATTTGTAGGAAATTTAATATCACCTTTTTTTCTGGGAGCGAAAATGATGTTTTGGGACGATTTTATAATTCTGTAAAAAAAATCAAGAATGCAAACATTGTAAGAGTTTGTGCAGACAATCCATTTATTGATCCAATAGAAGTAGATAATTTAATTTCTTTTTTTAATAAAAATAAATACGATTATGCATGTAATCACCAAAATAAACTTAAAAGTGGATATGCAGATGGTTTTGGTGCTGAAATTTTATCAATAGATCTGTTGAAAAAACTAAATCAGATAGTTAAAGAAAAAAATTTGAGAGAGCATGTTACACAGTATATTTGGAAAAAAAAAAATAATTTTAAAATACATTCTATGAAACCTAGCAAAGATTTGTCTTATCCTAAATTAAGGTTTGATGTAAATACTTTGAATGATTTAAGGTATCTAAGCAGAATAGGAAAAAATAAAATAAATATTAATACAACTGCAAAAAAAATTATTAAAATTGCTTTGGAAGATATAAAAAATAAAAATTAAATATACTTTAGGATATATTTAAAAATAAATAATCATAAGAATTTAACTTTAGCAAAGATAGATTATGCAAAAAATGTTTTGGTCGAATATTTTTGTTATTCAAGCTAGTACAAATAATTAATTATAATATCCAATAAAATACTAAAAATTTTTTTCAGTGCATAAATCAAGCCAATTGAGCTATTAGTACTGGTCAGCTGCACGCATTACTGCGCTTCCACATCCAGCCT
>MDSV01002897.1_pt1 | contig 17482 bp, 15 predicted proteins | sample 810851 | NCBI WGS metagenome assembly MDSV01 (sample SAMN05326640, study PRJNA326480) | marine metagenome | isolation source: seawater | place: Atlantic Ocean: North East | collected 2012 | reverse complement strand
GCAGCTAATTCATCTGATCTATCTTCCATAGCTGAAAACATTTGAAGCATAGAAGAAGCTATACGTGGATCCCACATATGAAACCTTCCAGACCAATCTTTTTCAGTTAATTGCCACAATGATTTTATTGGACAGCTATCTCCATAAGTTTCAGAATTATAACCTATCACAAATGGTTGCCACAAATATATCAATGGGTTTTGACTATCTGCTGGTATGTCTTTAGCTAAAGATGGTGGTACATAATTTTCAACCATTCCTTTAGGTGTTAAAACAGTATCTAAAAACGGTCCATCATCATATCCAACTAAATCAACTATGACATTTCCTGATGAAACTTCTCGTACTATTCTTTCAGTCATTTCAGAGTCTTTCATTTTAGTAGCATTTACTTTAACACCATATTTTTCCTCAAAAGCTTTAGCTACTTTTTTGCCCATTCTACTTGAATGCCAGTAAGTATTTACTTCTCCTTCTTTTTGGGCTGCTGCAATTAACTCATCCAAAGTCATCGCCAGTGAGACTGTTGGCTGAAATAATAAGGCCATCAAAAAGAAGAATGATGCAAATAAGCTAACTAATTTAATTTTAACTTTATTCATAATCCTCTCCTCTTTTTTAATTATTATTAATATCGTATCGATACTAATTTATAAATTAAACAAAAAAACGCACAAAAATAATATTTATCCACAGAATTTTTAATAAAAAAGTATTATTTTCTGTAACGATACTAAAAATTAACTTATAAAGCGAAAAAATGTCCAATATAACATTAAAAACTTTAGCTAAAAGAACCGGATTTTCAGTAACTACTGTATCAAGAGCTTTAAAGAATGGTCCAGAAATAAATATCGAAACCAGAAAAAAAGTAGTCGAAGTGGCAAATATACTAAATTATCAGCCAAATTTGTATGCTTATAGATTAAAGATGGGAAAAACATTTCAATTATGTTTTTTTTTAAATCAACTCGATGACATATCAAATTATGAAAAACAAATAATTAAAGGAATTTTTAAATCTTTAAATAATTCCAACTATGAATTGATTGTAAAGCCAATTTTTAGATCAAACCAAGTTGATGCTATCAAGGAGGTTGTGGAAAAAAAATTAGCGGATGGGATAATAATTTCTCATACTACTTTAAATGATGAAAGAGTAAAATTTTTATTAGAAAAAAATTTTCCCTTTGTTACGCACGGAAGAACAGAGCTTTTTAGTGAGCATCCATATTTTGATAATGATCATGCTGATTTTATTGATAAATCTCTAACATACTTAAAGAAGAAAAAATGTGAAGAAATAATATTTATTAAACCAGCTAATAAATTTACATATAATTATATTTCTATGAAAACATTTGAAAAAAAAATAAATGAACTTAATCTGAAAATATCTCAAAACATCGAATTTTCTCACGAGGATTCTTTAGAAGAATTAAAAAATAAAATTATCAAAAAATTTTCAAAAAAAGATAATTTAAAAGGTATTATTTCTGGGAGTGATGTGAGAACTTTAGTGGTCAATTCAACTTTACAAAAGTTAGGTTATTCAATTAATAAAGATGTTTTTATAATATCTAAAAGTTTTTCTAAAGCACCAGATTATTTTTTTCCTAAAATTCCTTACTTTCATGAGGATATGGAGCTTACAGGCTATAAACTTGGTGATTTTTTATTAAAAAGAATTTCTGGTTCAAATATAAATGAACTACAACAAGTAGAAAAAAATAAATTTATTGAAAATAATGAAATCACCTCTTCTTAAAGAAAATATTAGTACATCACAAAATCTTTCAACAATAGATATATTTGAAAAAGCAGCTAGAAAAGCAGGTCAAACATTAATAGATGATTTTGGAGAAATTGAAAATTCTCAAGTTCAGTCAAAAGATGTGGGTGATTTTGTTACTACATCAGATATTAAAACTGAAAAAATTTTATTAGAAATTCTTCAAGATTCTTATCCTAATGCTACATATATTACAGAAGAGTCAGATGAAATAAAAGGAGACAAAGAAATTATAGTCATTGATCCTATTGATGGTACTACTAATTTTATTCATGGCATACCTTTTGTGGGTATTGTAATAGGAAGAGTATTTGAAGGGGAAATCACAGATGGTATAATTTTTAACCCAATTCTTAATGAATTATATTGGGCTACAAAAGGTGGTGGCGCTTGGTGTAATGATAAAAAATTGCACGTATCTAATAGAGATAATATGTCTAACTGTATAATTGGAACGAGTGTGCCACATGCTAATCGAGGATATAAAAATTATCTAAACGAAATTGACAGTGTTGCAAAAAATTGTGCTGGATTAAGAAGTACTGGTTCAGCTGCAATTGACCTTTCATTAGTTGCTTCAGGAAAAACTGATGCTTTTTGGCAAAGAAATTTAAATTTATGGGATATATGTTCAGGTGTATTAATTGTAAATGAAGCTGGAGGAAAAGTTACACAGCCTAATGGCAAAGAATGGACCGTTAATTCATCTGATATTCTGGCATCAAATCTTTTTGTTCATGAACAAATTGTCGAAAAACTTTAATTACATTATTAATAATTGAAAAATTCTAATTCCATCTAACTTAGATGCTATAATTGAATTTGAAGAAAATAAAAAAAGTATTAGAAATAAGACTCTTCTTATTCTCACCTTTTATTAATCCAATTTCTATTAATTATAGAAATCAGTTCTGCTAAAGTTTGATTTGATTGTTTTATTTTTGATATTGAGTCGATGACTAATAAATCTGCATCTGATCTAGAAATCATATTTTCACTTTCCATTAATCTAGCTGAAAATATTGTAATCATTCCATTAAAAGCTTCACCAGCATTTTCTGCGTTTTCTTTAATTGATAATTGTAATGCACGTTGTTCATCAATTGCCAATTTATAGTCATCATAAACTTTATTAAAATTTAAAGATAATTCAGTTTTGATCTCTTCAACCTTTATTACAAGATCTTGTTGAACTTTAATTTTATTATTTAAATAAATTGCATAAAATATTAAAAAAAAAGTTGCTACAATGGACAATAATGTAATTGAATAATTTCTAATTTTTTCTGAGTTGTTTTGCATAACTAATTATATTATTTTATAAAAGTATCATTAAATTGATTAGATACTCTAACAAATGTAGTGCATTTACTTAGTTGTTTAAGAGAGGGAGCTCCTACATAAGTACAGCTACTTCTTATTCCTCCAAGAATATTTGATATAGTATCTCTTATTTTGCCTCTATACTTAACGCTCACAACTCTACCTTCGCTACTTCTGTAATTTGATAAGCCGCCATAGTGTTTTTTGTTAGCTGTGAGTGAACTAGATCCATAAAATTCTATATATTTATTTCCATTTCTTTTTACAACTTTGCCTTTACCTTCATCATGACCTGCAAACATTCCACCTAGCATTACAAAATCTGCACCTCCACCAAAACCTTTTGAAACATCTCCGGGACAAGTACAACCACCATCAGCTATAATATGTGCTCCTAAACCATGAGCTGCATCAGCACATTCCATAACAGCGCTTAACTGAGGGTAACCAACTCCTGTCTGAATTCTAGTCGTGCAGACACTTCCAGGTCCAATACCAACTTTTACTATATCGGCTCCACTTAATATTAATTCTTGGGTCATATCTGCTGTAACCACATTTCCAGCTATAATCGTTTTTGTTGGATATTTATCTCTAACAGATTTTATGAACTTACTGAAGCGTTCAGAATATCCGTTAGCAACATCTATGCAAATAAATTTGATAAAATTAAATTCTTTTAATAATTTATCAAGTCTATCAAAGTCTTCTTTTTTAATACCAATACTTAAGGCAATATTTTTGTAAATTGATTTAATTTTTTTATATTGTTTTAATTGTTTAATATCATGCTGCTTGGTTAAACAAGTAATCATATTAAATTCAGATAGCTTTTCTGCAACTCCCAATTCACCTACACCATCCATATTAGCAGCCATAATTGGAATCCCTGACCATTCATTATTGCTATATCGAAATTTATAAGTTCTGTTTAAGTCTACATCTTTACGACTTGATAAAGTGCTCCTTTTAGGTCTAAAAAGCACATCTGTGTAATCAAGTTTTACTTCTTCTTCAATTCTCATTTTATATATAAGTTATTGTTTTAAAAACAAATTTCAAATTAATAAATAGCCTGTGGATAAGTTTTAATTTATCTATTTATAGATCTATTAATTATATTTTCTAAAAGCTTTGAGACGTTATTATTGAATTTATTCCAAGGCAAACTTCCACAAAAGGTAATAGAACCTGTAGAAAACACTGAACCACCACCAGGAACCTCAAAAAAAACCATATCAGCTTGCAAAATTTCTTCCTCTGGAAGATGTTTGATATTTGATAAATGAGTTAATTGTGACTCCGGTACAAGTATAAAGTTTTCTTTAGGATCTTTTGATGCCTTTGATTGTGCTAATAATGTAATGTCTTTTATTGAAGTAAGATCTGAGTCAATATGGTCTAATTCAAATCCAGCTGCACCATTTCCACTAAAACCAAAGTCACCGATTTTATTTTCTTTTATTCCTTCAAATACCCATTCAAACTTTGAGTCAAAACATTTACGTTCATAAGGATGTCCATAAAAATTACCTTGTGCAGTAAATCCAATACCAACAAGTTCTTGTGGAGCCCTACCACTTCTTCTCCATAGACCTCCATACGTTCCATCGAATGCGTTATAAGCTTCACCTGGTTCAGATGCCCAAGCACGAATTCCACCCTCAGGTCTTCTTATTTCTAATATACTTTTATTTTCTTTATGAATTGCAATACGCCAATAAAAACCATTACCTCCTAAATAATTAAGAGATCCACCACTATCACGGAATTCACGTAAAGCATCTAAAGTTTCTTTTGTATGATATTCGGGATGTGATCCAGTAATAACAGTCTTATAATCTTTTATAGCTTTAAAGCCATCTTGATGAAGCTGTTCATCAGTAATAATTTCATATTCAAAACCTTTATTATGTAACCAACTAATTAAATGACTATCAGCTTGAAAATGTCTTAAACCCGAACATGGAATGTTTGAACCTCCAAATGTTACATATCCTGGTCTTAAATTAAATAACGGTCTACGATGTGATGAATGACAGATTCCAGATCCATCTGAATGATAATTATATGTTGAAAGACCATATTCTTTATAGTTTGCTGGATTGTAAGGGTAAGCATTCCATTCTTTAATACGATTTAACCAACTATCTTGATAATCTACACGAGCATGATTTCCATAGATTGAGTAAGTAAAAGTAGAAATTAAAATACAAATTTTAGTTTTTATTTTTGTTATAGCTGGAGCAACAAAAAAAGGCATTGCATCTTCACAACCTTCACAGTTAATTCTCATAACATAAATTCCTGATGGTATATTTTTAGGAATTGTTAATTTAAAATCTGTTTTCCACTCAAAGTCATAAATATCATCATCATGAAAATGAATAGCAGCATAGTGTTTAGGTTTATGTTTCCAATTCATTTCTGAGCCATCCCATTTAGATCCGGTAACAGCTCGTGTTGGAAAATTTTTTAATAATAGCTTTGGACCTTTAATTGAATCTACAAATGTAGAACTTGTATTTTTAGATAAATCCCATTCGCCAATTTTTTTACCATCTACAATTATTTTTGGAGACTCAATCTTACCATTAAAATGATTACAACTAACTCCTTTAGAAATGATTGTGGCTAGTGACACATTGCCAAAAATAACCTTATTAAGAAGTATTTTTCCTTTATTAATTAAGTCTTTTTCATTTTTATTTTTTAGATTTGATTGAGAAATAGATACATTTCCATCTAATAAAATATTAACTTTAATTTTATACCAAGTTCTTATTGTTAGAGGTTGCTTTAATGAAATTGACTTATCGCCTATTCCTATAGTTATAGCGCCATTAGAATTTATATAAATTTCAATATTATCAAATGATAATATTGTTTGTTTTTTTGAAGAAAAAAAAGTTGGAAAAATAATGACAGAAAAGTTTAAATTTTTCTTAATAGAAACCTTTAATGGTTTTTTGCTTATTGCATACGAGCCTGGATTAAAAGATTGTTTTCTTGATTTAAAAGATGATGTTTTAAAATATTTTGATGCATCTTCTTCAACTATACCCATTCCTTTTGGATTAGGATCTGCACTTATAGATCTTTTTAAACTTGCAATAAATGGTTTTTTTAAAGTTGAGGATACCTTAAATGATATTGTTTCTCCCGGCCGTAAAGATAATTTATCTGAATATCCAATTAATGAAATATTCTTCATCGTGATGGACCATAAACCAAGTCAGGTAGATATGTTACCCAATCAGAAAAGAATACTAAAATTAAAACCATTAAAATATATGGAATTAAAAGGGGTAAAACACCTATAGATATTTCTTCTATAGATATTTTACTTATTCTGGCTGCAACAAATAAATTAATTCCAATAGGTGGGGTAAGAAATCCAATTTCACAGGTCATGACGGTAAATATTCCAAAAACAACTGGGTCTATTCCAATTTGTGTTATTAATGGAAAAAAGACAGCTGTAAAAATTATAATTTGAGGTATACTTTCTAGCCACATTCCAACTATTATATAAAGCATTCCTATTAACAACATTACTAACCAAGGATAATTTATTATACCTTGAAACAAACCTAGTATTGACTCTGGAATATCATAAATTGTTACCAGCTGGCCAAATGCTTTTGTAGAGCCTAAGATAAATAATACTGTTCCAATAACGATTGCTGTAAATTTAAATGCTTGAAATAATTTGCTTAAAGTTAAACCTTTATAAATAAAAAAACCTACAAATAAACCATAAGCAACTGCTACAGCCGCAGCTTCAGATGGTGTAAAAATTCCAGCATATATCCCACCTAATATAATAATTGGAGCAAACACTGCCCATTTTCCATCCCATAAAGCACAAAGTAATGGTCTAAATATAAATTTTTCTCCTTCTCCTCCATAATTATTTTTCACTGAAATAATAAAAACAACAATCATGAGCATAAAGCCAAGAATTATTCCTGGTAGAATTCCGGCTAGAAAAAGTCTTGGTATAGAAATGTCAGTTACAAGTGCAAAAATAATTAATAAGTTTGAAGGTGGTATCATGCTTCCTAGTGCTCCTGCTGCTGCAGCAATACCACCTGCGAATCTAGAACTATAACCCTCTTTTTGCATGGCAGGAATTGTAATAGAACCAATAGCGGCTGTAGTAGCCGGTCCAGAACCTGAAAGTGCTGCAAAAAACATACATGCTACAACAGTAACTAAACCCAATCCACCTTTATAAGCTCCAACTAATTTTTTTGCTATCGTAACTAATTTTTCAGACATGCCGCCATGTTCCATTAACTGACCAGCCAAAATAAACAAAGGTATTGTAACTAGAGGAAAAGGCTCGAAAGCTGTCCATGCACTTAACGCCATAAGTGATAATGGAATATCGGCAATTATTAAACCTGCGACTGTTGCTATGCCTGCTGAAAATGGTATTGGCACACCAATAGCCATTGTAAAAATAAAAATTAATCCCATAGCTAAAGGTCCGGTCATAAAGGTAAACCTTTCCATCCAGTATTTTTCCATTCCCAATAAACTTGTAAAATTCTAAATAACATTAAAACAAATATCATTGGAATAAACATCTGAAGCCATTTTAGTTCTATATTTAAGCCAGGAAGCACATAGCTAACATCAAATAAAAGTTGTGTATAAATTATTGTTTGAAAAATCATAAAACCTACAAAACTAAGCCAAAAAATATCTGCTAAAATAATCGAACCAATTTGTAGTTTTTTAGGTAAACGAAATACTAAAAAAGTTATTCTAACATGAGCTCTTTCTTTAACACCTAAAGAAGCACCCAGATAAACAGCAAAAATTAAACCATAAACCGCTGTTTCTTCTGGCCAGGCTGCAGCTGATGAAAATCCAAATCTTAATATAACTTGAGTTATTACTGAAATAAATACAACGCTTAAAAAAAATGTACACAACACTTCTTCAAAGTATTTATTCAATTTTTTAAACATCAATCAAAATATATAAAAAAATAAAAAAGGGCGCTAGAAATTTTCATACTATGCGCCCTTTAAATTCAATTAAAAAAGTTTAGTTTCCAGCCGCTCTAATTGCGTTAACAAAAGCTGTAAATTCTGCACCTTTTTCAGTTGCGTAACGATCCTGTACACGTTGACCTGCTGCTATAAAGTCAGCACGTTCAAAATCAACAGTTTTCATTCCACCTTGTCCCTCAGTTGTAAGGAATTTACGGATTTCAGAAGTAGCTGCACCCATCACTTCTTTTTGATAATCACTAGCTTCTTTAGCTGCTCTACGAAGAGCTTTAGTTTGATCCGCATCTAATTTTTTCATCAATCTTGGACTTGCCATCAATGGTGAAAAATATGTAAAATGTTCTAGTACAGTAAAGAAAGGCATAATTTCATAAAATTTTGCAGATTTGATGAAAGAAGTTCCATTATCAGCACCTTCAACTGTTCCAGTTTGTAATGCTGTTGGTGTATCTGCCCAAGGAAGTGGTATTGGAGCAGCACCAAATTCTTTAAACGTATCTATCATCACTTGGTTTTTTGGAACTCTAACTTTTAACCCCTTCATGTCCGCCATTTTTGTAATAGGTTGTCTTGAATTGTAAAAATCACGGTCTCCAACAAAACCAAAAGCCAAAACATGAATTCCAGTAGCATCAAGTAGCTTCTTTTTATAACTATCTCCAACAGGTCCTTCTAACACTTTATAAGCATGTGCTTTATCTTTAAAAATGTAAGGTAAAACAAAAGCATCTGTTAAAGCAAAGTGTGGTGATAAATTGTTACCTGTAATAATACTCATATCAACAGTACCTAGTTGCATTGCTTTAAAGGCTTCATCCTCTTTTACTAACTGCGCACAACATCTAACTTTTACTTCTAAACTACCGTTAGAATATTTTGCTGCAAGTTCAGCAAATTTTGTAGCTAATGGTTGGTAGGCACTTTTTTCTCCACCACCGTGTCCTAAATTAATTGTAACTTTTCCCGCATTAGCACTTTGTAACGATAAACTCATCGTGAAGATAATTGCTAAAAATGCAAGAAATAATTTTTTTAATCTATTCATGTTTTACATCTCCCTCATTTAATTATTTATTGTTACAATCTGACTTAATTTTTAATATAAATCAATTAACTAAATTTCTAAGTCCATAAAATACAAGGTTTAACACTAAAAAATTAATTAAGTACAATTTTTAATTGCACTAATTTATTTAATAAATTTATTTTCTTTAAATTCACCAACTAACTTCTTTCCATTTGCAAAGGTATAGGTTCCTTGTCCATTTTTTTTATCATTTCTAAATTCACCAACATAATTATCTCCATTAGAATGGGTAAGATTACCATGTCCATTAAAAAGGCCATCTTTCCACTCACCAATATATTTATCTCCACTAGCGTATGTTTTAGTTCCTACTCCATTACGATTGTTATCTTTAAATTCCCCAAAATATACAGATCCATTAGCAGAGGTATAAGTTCCTAGTCCATTTTTTTTATCATTTCTAAATTTACCAACATAATTATCTCCATTAGGTTCGGTAAGATTGCCATGTCCATTAAAAAGGTCATCTTTCCACTCACCCAAATATTTTGCTCCACTAGCATATGTTTTAGTTCCTACTCCATTACGTTTGCTATCTTTAAATTCCCCAAAATATACAGATCCATTTTGATAGGTATAAGTTCCTATTCCTTGTATTAAGTTATCTTTCCACTCACCAATATATTTATCTCCTTTATTGCCTGTAAAAATTGCCTGTCCATTAAGCTTACCTTCTCTCCATTCACCAATATATTTGGATCCATCTTTGTATGTTTGGCTACCTTGACCATTAGGTTTGTCATCTTTAAATTCACCAACATAAGACAATATTTTTTTTTTATTTCTATAAACTATAGATGAACCTTTGCCATGTCTTATACCGGCAATACTACCAAACTCTCCTGAATAATCGCGAGTTTGATTATTATTAATTTTTTTTTTTAGATATGTTCCATAACAATTAGTCCATTTATTTTCATCTTCGCCTTCACACTTAGGTTTAGATGACCAGTTATGAGTGGGCATAATAATTTCTGCAAAACTTATATTTGTAAAAAAGAAACTGAAAATAACTAATTTAATTAAAGTTTTCATAAAATAGATTACCAAATCTAATATAATGAGTCTAACTACTTAAATTCTATTTTTTTAGCTTCTAGTTAGTAAGAATTAGTTAGGTTCTATTTTCTAATATTAATTGAAAATTAAATTAAAGTTATAAGATTTTATAGGAAATTTAGACTTATCAAAAACCATCTTAAATTCATCAAAGTATTAATCTAATAATATTTATTCTACAAATTAAACCTCAAAGGATTTAATGAATATCTCTTAGTATTTAGAAAAAAATTATAATAAAATATTTGTACTCAAAAGTTATTACAATAATTTTAAAATTGCGATAGATGGAGTAAATTCAAATATTATAAAAAATAATTTAGTTTCATCATCATATTTTATATCTCTAATTCTTTTTGAATGGAAATATATCCTATCTTCTTCTAATATTTTATCAAAACTATCATTGATATTATAGACATATATCGATCCAGCTCTTAAAGAAGAGACATAAAGATATTTTTTATTATCAGGGCTTTGATGATCAGAAAAATACTCAACCTGACTAATTCCTATTGCAGGAGTATACCATTTTAATGGTTCATCAAAACCATATTTCGAATGGGATTTTTTAAGTGTATCTGGACCACTATAATTAACACCATAAGATGATACTGCCCAACCAAAATTGGGAATCCTCCCATTATTTATTGTTAAATTATTAATATTTATTTCATCTCCACCCTTGGGACCATGTTCTGTATTAACAATTATATTCTGATCTTTAATATATTTTAGTCCTTGTGGATTTCTATGACCTATTGAAACAAATTCAAATTCTTTAGAATCTTTATCTATTGCTATAATTTTTCCCAATCTACTCTCTAAATTTTGAGCTGCAGGCCAAACACCTTGGAATCCAATTGAAAATAATATTTTATTATCCTTATATTTTTCAAGTCGTCCACCTGAGTAAACATTATATGTTGGCCAATAATGATCTGTTTTAAAAAATATTTCAAATACTAATTTATCAAAGTTTAAATCAGCTTGATATGCATTTATTGTAATTCCTTTTTTATTTTGTGAAAGCATAGAAATATAAAGCTTATTATCTTCATAAAATAAATCTCTTATGCCAATTAATTTTGAATTTGTTTCGTTTAAAATTTTTTTTAAATTATTTGGTATTAATGTTTGATCTAATTTTTCATTAAATATATTTTTTTTATTAAAAAAAATTGTTTCGGCTTCTCCAGAAATTACAATGATTTTATCATTTACTATTTCAAAATGATGGGCTCTTCTTGAATTTTCCTCACCATGCCAACCTAGAGTTAAATCAAGACGTTTGAATGGTAAGAAGAATTCTTTTAATTCAAACTTTTTTTTATGAATTTGTGAAATAAAAATTTCAGTATTAAATAAGTTCCCGTTTAAACCTTGTTCATATTTGTCAACTTGAGTTTTATAAAATTTATTCCTTTCTTTTAAAGATGGTATTATAAAAATTGTATCTCTTGCTTTTTGATATATTGGTGTAGGAATAATATTTTTAAAGAAGAGTATAACTTTATTTTGTTTATCATGACCACCACTTACAGCGGACCAAGCACCAATAAATGCTAACAATCCAAGTAAACAGATCAATAAAATAAGAGTTTTTACTTTATTTCTATTAATTAAGTTCAAAAAATTATTCATTGTAAGTTTAATTTATATTTAATCCTTATTATCTAATTTATTTGATATAAAATGTAAAATTCATTTTCATTAACTTTTGTAAAATTTAATTCATGTCCTTTTTCAGTAATAAAATATTTAAATGAAGGATATTTTTTTCTTAAAAAGTTAATTTTTTGATTATTAATTTTTAAATATCTAGTTCTAAGTTCACTTTGTAGCAAACCACTTGAGTCAGAATGAAGATCTTTATGATCTACATCAATAAGATCTTTCAATCTTAAAGATACAATTGACGCACCTACCCTTGAACCTAAACCTAAATTAGCATCAGCTTTTTCAAAATAATAATAATTATACTTAGGCAGAACATCTCTCACATAGAGAATATAAGGAATCATTATAATACTTGAATTTTCTGGTATATTGTTTTCGATCATCGAAATTAAACCATTGTATACACTTTTATTATTGTATTTTTTTGAAGTCTCATCAATAAGGTCAGGAAAAACTGCATTATCGTGATATTTTTTTAATTCAAAAATATTTAAATTTTCTTTTATATGATTGGGTTTTAGACTTTTTACATCAATATAAAAACTATCTTGAGCAAAATTATTGTCCCCAGTACGAAATGATCTAGCATTTAAATAATCTAAATAATTACCATTTCTAACTTTTTTTAAATTTTTAACAAATTTAATTTTTTGATTTACTATTTCTATATCTGCAAAAACTAAAATAGCTGGGATTAATACTAAACTAATAAAAAAAACAAATCTAATAATTCTAATTTCTAATAATTTAAAATTTTTAAATAAATCGATATCTTTTAAAATTAATGCTGCAGCAAATATTAATGGAAAAAAAGAAAATTTTAAAATTTTATATCCAGCTTGACTTTTAATAATAGGATCTATGAAATAAAAATTTTCTGTAATAACAGAAATATATTCTAGTAATCCAAAAATTAAAAAATAAAAAACAGGACATAAAAGAATAGATAATAAAATTTTTTTAATATCTAAATTTAGATCTTTCTTTTTATAAATAAAAAAAGATACTAATAGGATTGTAATTATAGCAAATAAATCTTGTTTGAGATGATAGGCCAAATGATATAAAATTGAAAAGTCATCAGGTTCATCATGAATTAATCTTAAATACCAATCCTTTTTACTTAAAATATTTTCACCGATATTAAAAGTATTAACTTTAATTAATTTTATTAAAGATGGAGCTAAACCAACTATCGATGCAGCAAAAAAATTTAATATGTATTTATAATCTGCTCTTACTAAAACAATTGTAGTAAGTAAAAAAAGGCCATTTAATAACCCACTTGAAGGATGGGCCATCATAGACAGAGCATAAAAAATTAAAGCATAATTATATTTCTTTTGAATTAGAAAAAATAATGAGAATAATGACAAAAAGCCAAATATATATCTTGTGCTCAACATGTAACTTGCATATCCCATTACATGAATCACTCTAAATCCTGGGTCAATAAATATTTTAGAAAATAATGCTAGGAATAATGGTGAAAATATAAAGGCAATTACTAAAGATGTGAAATGATCCTTATTAAATTTTAATATCATATAGTAAAGAACAAATGAAAAAACTATGTTTATAAAAAAAGATAAAAATAAATAAATATAAGCATTGTTAAAAAAAGGTTCTAAAAAAAAATATGAAGGAGTTTTTAAAAAACTATAAAAATATAATAATTGATCATTAAGCTGACTAAAATCAACTTTCGATGCATACCAATGATCTTCGTATGGAACTGGATATCTGTTTACAAATATGCAAGCCAATAACTCCAGAATGAAAATTAAGCCATAATAATAAAATAATTTATTGTCTCTTACCATGTAAACCTGAATTTAAATTATTTGGGTAAAATAGAATTCCATACTTAGCGTAAATAAAACCAAATACAAAACTCATAATTGATAAAATTGAAAATTCCCATCTAAAAATAACCAAATATTCTTATGATCACTATGATAATTTCCACTATATCTGAAAAAAATTAACAAAAGTACTATTGAAATTATAATAGTTATTAAAATTGTGTTTTGTTTATTATCAAAAATTTTATTAAACATATTTATTTATAATAATATTTAGTTTTTCAGCCTCATACTTAAATCTTTTAAAAAAATTATTTAAAACAATTTTTTTTTTAAAAATAAAACTTCCACTGTATTTTGATTTATTAAATGTTTTTAACACATAGTAAAGGTCATTTGCAGCTTTATCAGGATGTTGACCTATTAATTGCCTAATATAAAAAATTATTTTTCTCAGATATCTCGACGTAGATCCTAAATTGGACTTAGTATACCCAGGTGACCATGATAAAAAATTAACCTTATATAAAAATTTATGTGAATAGTAATTTGTAAGAATTGAAAGCATTAATTTACTATTTTTATATGAATTCCATCCATTGAAATTTTTTTGCTGTTGCAAATTTTTTAAATTTATTTTTCCAAATCTTGATACAAAAGACGAAGTGTTTATTATTAAAGGAGATTTTGATTTTAGGATTTTTGGCATCAGTATTTTTATCAAAATAAATACTGATAAAAAATTTGTAAAATATGTTTTTTCTACCTTAATACTATTAATTTCAAGTTTATCACTAATTAATCCTGCATTATTAATCATTATATCTATATTCTCAACATCTTTAAAACTAGATCTAATTTTTTTAATAAAAGAAATATCTGAAAGATCAGCCTTTATGAATTTTATTTTTTTTATTTTTGGATTTTTTTTTTTTAATAGCTTCCATTTTTTTTCAGATCTCCCAATAACTAGAATTCTGATTTTTTTTTGAACTAAAATCTTTAAAATAGATAATCCTATTCCAGATGTTGCGCCTGTTATTAAGCAAGTAATCATATTTATGCTGTAGATTTGCTATTAAAAGATTTGTATATATACATGTGATTAATTATGAATAAAGTTAAATTTTGCATACTAGATGTTTATCCTAACGATAATTTTAGAATATGCAAAGATACAGCTGGTGGTTATGGAACTGGAAATAATTTTGGAAGTTCTTTTTTTTCAAAAATTCTGAATATTTTTACTGCCACACAAATTCATCAACCAACGATGGGTATTGGATATTTAATGTCTATATTAAAAAGTGAAAAATCTGAAATTCACTATACTAATGATCAGAACAGCAATAAAATAAAAGATTCTGACTTTGTTATTCTTAATAGTTCAATAGTTGCACATGAAACAGAATTGAAGGCTCTTGAGTTTTTACACACACTTAACAAAAAAACATTTGTTATAGGGATATTTTCAACCATTAAAAAAGAGGAATATTTAGAATTTGATCCAATATTAATTGAAGGTGAGGCAGAAAAGTTTTTTATGACTGAAGATATGTCCTTAGAAAATTTAAATAAATTTTTTAAATATGATAATAGGGTTGTTAAAGTTGGGTTTGTAGATAACCTTGATGAGCTACCTTTTCCAGATTGGGAAACTTATACAAAAATTCATAAGTTAAAAAATAATTTTTTAAATTTTGATAATAGAACTGCGATACCCATTTTAGCTACAAGAGGATGTCCATATTCATGTTTTCACTATTGTACTTACCCTCTACAACAAGGTCGTAAAGTTAGGGCCAGAACTCCAGAGAATATAGTTTCTGAAATAGAATATTGGTGTGAGAAAATTCGAAATCCTAAATTTATTTTTAGAGATCCTGTTTTTAGTATCAATAGAAAGCATACAGTGGCTTTATGTAATTTATTAATTGAAAAAAATATTAAAGTAGATTTTTTAGTAGAAACACATCTTAAAAATTTAGACAATGAATTGATGGACTTGTTAAAAAAAGCTGGACTTAAATTAGTTTATGTAGGTGTAGAGAGTAAGCATACCGATGTTTTAGCAAACATTAATAGAGCTACCATAACACAGGATGATCAGTACGAAACTATTAAAAAATTAGAAAAAAAAGATATATTTGTAAAAAGCATGTTCATGATTGGAAATCCTGAAGATAATGAAGATAAAATTAAAGAGACTATAGATTATTCAGTAGAATTAAAAAATACACTTGCTCAATTTAGTGTATTTACACCTTATCCGGGTACCCCTGTATTTAAAAGCTTTGAAGATATAGTGACCGCTCAAAAATTTGAAGATTACAACCAATACAACCTTGTTTTTAAACATAAATATTTAGATAGTCAGAAGATTAGTAAACTTAAAAGTCTTGCTTATAGTAGATTCTATTTAAGAATAAGCTCAACTAAATTTTTATTCCTTTTTATAAAAAGTTTTTTTTCTAATTTTTTACCATTTAAAAACTAATAATTAAAAATAGAGCTACTTCATAGATATTAATTTTTATTTTAATTAGTTAGTGCATCAGACAGATATTTTTTATCAAGACCACAATCTTTATATCCTCTTTTTACAATATTTAAATATCTCTCAGTTGGAAATTTAAATACTGATTTTTTAACCATAGTATAAGTCATTACTTTTTTTCCATAATGATAAAAATAATATTTTTTATAAAGAACTGGATAATCCTCATAAACATCTAATTTTTTTTCATCACTTTTTGAAATTTCAAATAATGCACCTTGTACAATAGAATTTTTTTTGGGCTCAATATCTGCGGCTCTATATTTGCTTCTAAATGTTAATTTAAAATCTTTAAGATTAATCTTCTTCAAAAAAACACTATTCTTGCATCTTCTTTTCATTTGAAAATGATGCAAATTACTGCCATAAGCAAAGTAAAGCATTTAACGATCCACTACTTCAATATTTTTTTCATTAACAAACTTTAAAATTTGTGAATTACATTTGTCAATTTTAGATTGATCTTCAGATCTAATTACTATTGAAACTCCTAATTTCCCTGCTTGAAAAAATGGATAACTTCCAATTTCAACATCTGAATTATATTTTTGGACGATTGTTAAAGAATTTGCTATTTCGCTTTCAACTGTTCTTAAACTGATTGTAAAACTTAAGATAGGTTTTCCTCCTATTATGGAGTTAGTTAAACCACCGAGCATTGATTTTAAAATTGATGGAACTCCTGGTAAACAAAATACATTTTCAACATTAAATCCTGGTGCACCACTAGTAGGATTTAATATTAATTTTGCATCTTTAGGCATCCAAACCATTTTTTGTCTTCCTTCATTAAATTCTCCTGGTTTATAATATGCTTCTAAAATTTTATAAGCTTCTTTATGTATCTCATAATTTAAACCAAATGCATTTGATACAGACTCGGCTGTTATATCGTCATGAGTTGGACCTATACCCCCTGTTGTAAAAACATAATCATAACTAGTTCTTAATAAATTTAATGTATCAATAATCTTTTTTTCAATATCAGGAATTACCCTTACTTCTTCTACCTGAACTCCTAGAGAATTAAGCCAATTTGCTAAAGTTGAAGTATTGGTATCTTGAGTTCTTCCAGATAAAATTTCATTACCTATAATTAATATTGCGGCATTAACTTTTGTGTTTTTATTCATTTTAAATGTATAATTTAGT
>MDSV01094611.1_pt1 | contig 17484 bp, 38 predicted proteins | sample 810851 | NCBI WGS metagenome assembly MDSV01 (sample SAMN05326640, study PRJNA326480) | marine metagenome | isolation source: seawater | place: Atlantic Ocean: North East | collected 2012 | reverse complement strand
GTTAACACAATTAAGACTCTAATCTTATCCTTTGGTTAGGGACTCCTCTGTTCCCGCTTACGCTTCACAGAGTCGATTCCCAAATTAAGGATAGCGAGTCTAGTTGGTGATTTGTTTTGATTGCTATCAAAATTTATAATAATATTTTATCACACTTTTTATCATAATGCAAGTAATATTTTTGGTAGGTATTTGAATGGTAGGATAGGAATGGGTTTGAGTGTCGTAAAAATATTTAAAAGTTTCATTTGGTGTATGTTTTTTGTGAGTTGATTTTATCTTCGCTTTCTTTTGACCTTCGACTGTTGCCAAGATGGTCGCCTCTGCATCGGTAGCATCATTTCATTGTGCAACTTTTTTTGTTTTCTTACTGCTATGGACTTCTTTCTTTTCCTTTTGGCAGTTGGTTTTTCATAATACTGTCGTTCTCTTACTTCGGGAATAATCCCTGCTTTCTCTACTTTCTTTCTGAAAATGCGAATCGCTTTCTCAGTAGCCATTCGAGAACATTCTATACTAGGCAAATGTCCACCCCCGTCTTCTCATATAGTACACTTTTGACCGAATGTTGGCAGGTGATTTGTTGACCTGTTCTGCAATCTCTTCGATTGGTATTCGGTTGTAATACTTTTTTAGATAACGAAGTTCTCCGTCTGTCCAATGTTTATAACTCTTTCTCAATGAATTCTCCTATTAGTTCTATTTCTTCTGTTGTAAGCTGACCAGCTTGTGCCCACATAGTGCTAGACATGTTGCCGACTTGACCTCTATTCTTATAAGTAGTTAACTTATCAGTAATATAGTCCTTGCTCTGTCCTGCTAGCTTAGGGAATACTGCCATGCCTTCTCCTTGTTGTCCGTGACATGCAGCACAACCACTCCATAAGCTCCTAATAGAGCTAAATTCATCAGTGGCGGCTAGTGCTTGTTTTGCTTTAAGTTGTTCCACTACAGTACCAAACTCTGCTACATGTTGCTCATAACATTCGCCAGTGCAAGATGATGTTCTTGGGTAGCCCTTATATTCAAGGTTGCTATGCGTATACGCTATGGTAACGACCATAAACGCAGTGATAAGTAGTGGATAACCTAAATTCATGCTTCTCTATCTATGTCCCATGTGACTAAGTTCTTCTTACGAGGGAACATTCTTCTTTTTTGTTCTTCACTCATTGCGTTGAGATACCATCTATGTCCATCTCGCTTTGCATCTTCAAAGATTGCATGAGTAAAGAAAAGTGGTATTAAAACAGCAAAGTGTACAATCAAGCTAGTGATAGTTGAGTATCCCAACCACCCCATGTAGAATGTAGCGAAAAATCCAAAGTATATACTCCACATAGTAAATAGTACTAAAGTGAAGTATGCTCTCAAAGAAGGCTCTGGTATAAATCTCAATGGGTTATATCTGGCGTCCATTACTAGATTCCAGCAGTTAAAAACCCAAAGTCCTGTTCTTATTAATAATTTTTTCATATTACATATTATACTCGCTTTTTAACCTGATGTCAAGAACTATTTTTAGGTAGCATAAAATAGTTCTTGACATATCCTTAAAAAGTTGCTATAATATATACTATGATTATAAAAGGAAGTTTAAATTATGACCAATTTGGTCGCAAACGAAAGAGAAAAAGCAGTGCGGGGCGTTCGTCTAGTGGGACTAGGACAGCACCCTTTCAAGGTGCAGACGCTGGTTCAAGTCCAGCACGCCCTACCAAGAAGAAGACGATACCGTCTGCTCCAGTGGGTGAGTATAAACCACCACGAGATACTTCATGGAAGGTAGAAGCAAGTAGGAAATACACAGTAGCACCAGCATATAACAAAGGTGCTTACCAAGTTATTCCTAGAGAAGATATAAAACATATAGGAAAATAAATGAACGAAATAGATTTAGCATACATAGTTTTTTTGGTGATAGCAGTAGCTATGAGTTATCAAACAGGCAAAGGAGATGGCATACGCAACACCATTGATTATTTAGAGCAGGAAGGTTTGCTTGAACTAGATGACTGAAAATAGTTCTTGACACACGCCTCCAAATTTGTTATAATATACCCATGTAAGTAATAATACTTACTAAGGCGCTGTGACCGAAAGGCACAGTATGATTTCAACGAAAGTGAGATTTGGAGGAAAATATAATGAGTGTTGATTTTAGTAAATTTTGGCTTGGTATGGATACCAGCTTTCTGCCGACTTATACAGAAAGTAGTTATCCTAGATATAACATAATCGAAAGTGGCGGCAGTTATCGAATAGAGATTGCGGTGCCAGGTTGGAAGAGAGAAGAACTGGAGATAGTCGTAGACGGAGAAGAACTCCAGTTAAAAGGGAAAAAAGAAAGTAAACTAGAGACAGGTGAGCAGTTTGTTCATCAAGGTCTAAGTCTTAAATCTTTTGAACGAAGATTTATTCTAAACGGCGATTTACAGGTAGATGAAGTAAATCTACAAGACGGATTGCTAACAATAACTTTGTCTAGAACTCCGAACTCTAAAAGGAAAATTTTGGAGATAAATTAAAATGACCAGTATGGTTAGAAAACTAAGACAAAGTATATTGATTAATAGTAGGAGCTACGCAAGGAAACAATACGACCTCGATAACCTAACAGCAGTAATGATGTTATGTATGTGTGGAGGTTTTATTTACTTGGCACTTGAACCTATTATATAGGCTATATACTAAGTTTGGGTGGGGAGTGCAATGCTCCCCTTCCATTACAGGAAATAATATGAAAATATCACAAAACGGATTAGAACTAATAAAATTTTATGAAGGATTAGAACTTCAGGCATATCAGTGCGCAGCAGGAGTGTGGACAATAGGTTATGGACATACCAAAGGCGTGCAGCCTGGCGATGCATGGAGTGAAGACCATGCTAACCATATGTTAGAAGTAGAGCTAGAAGAGTATGAAAACTATGTAAATACAGGTGTTTCAGCTCCGATAAATCAAGACCAGTTTGATGCTATGGTATCATGGGTTTACAATCTTGGAAATGGAAACTTTAGTAGTTCAACAATGTTAAAAGTTTTAAACGCAGGTGACTATGATGGTGTGCCTGAACAAATAAAAAGATGGAACAAAGCAGGTGGCAAAGTGCTAGAAGGATTAGTAAAAAGACGACAGTCTGAAGCTAACCTGTTCATGGGCATGGAATGGAAACTGTAAAGAAAATACTTACAGCTATATGGGAATGGTTAAAAGAAACATGGCTTACATGTTATTACTACCTGTTCCCTAGATTTAAGTTGACAGTTAGCTATAACCAGACATGGGGCGACGCAGATGATAAGACCTATGTTGTTAAAAAGTTCCACAAGAAACAAGATAAGTATTTAAAGTTCATAACCGATGATGACGAGTTAGTCGAAATCAGAGGAGCAGAAGGACTTAATTACCGAGTAGAGCAACTATAGTGCCTAGAAACCCTTTGCCACAGTATGAAAACTCAAAGACATGGCAAGAAACCTCAGATGGTTGGGTAAAGAGTATGCACGAAAGCAATAGAAGAAAACAAGCAAAGTATGGCTCATGTGACCATGGTGACTATGAGTGGTGCGATTCTTGCTTGACCACAGTAGATGGAGAGGAATTATGCAACAATTTTTAATAGGAATCATTATAGTATTAGGGCTAGGTGGATATTGGTTATACCAAGAGAATGTCACGCTGAAAGCAAATAATATAGCGTTAGAGGGAGCAGTAGCTACTCAACAAGAAGCCCTAGATACAATGACTAATGATTTTAAACTACAAACAGAACAGTTGCAGACTATGACACTAAAAAGTCAAGCTGCACAAAGAGAACTGAATAGATATTCAGATTTTATTAAGAACTATGAACTGAGTGCAAAAATAATAGGCGACCCAGTTGAAATGCAGAGGAAAATAAATAATGGAACAAAACATATCATGGAAGACATCGAGAAACTCAGCAATGTTGTTGATGACCTTGATGATGGTCTCCAATTGCAGTCTCCTTCCGACTAAACAGATAGAAGTAGTAGCAAAACCAATGGAGAGGACGATAGTTCAACCTATCATGCCTCGTGAGATAGACTTAAAATCAGTTAAGTGGTTAACTATTACACCTGAAAACTTTGAAGAACAGTTTAAAATAATCGAAGAACAAGAAGGAGAGCTAGTATTTTTAGCTATGACTATTCCTGATTACGAATCAATGGCATACAATATGCAAGAGTTAAAAAGGTATATCACCGAACTCAAAGATGTGGTAGTATATTACCGAGAGGTTACCACAGCGGATTTAAAAAATGAAAGCAATACCAATAAGTAATATCCTATGGATAGAAAAGTTAGATGGATTGGCACAGGCATTACTTGCTTGCCCACATACATTCGTAGATAACCCAGACCCAGATTGTACATTTGCATCTCTTAGGAGACTACTAAAGGGAACAGATAGTCACAATGGTGGTCCGTTAAAGCATAACTACAGTGATTATACTTATAGAGAGTTTCAACCATATAAGTATTCAAATGATGGAATGAATAATCACTATACTAGACAGCTACCAGACTTTGCGAAAAGAAAGAAAGTAGTTCTTTCATCTATAAAACAACACATACCTAATGCTGAAACAGACCAGTGGCATTATGACCAGATAAGCGTCTACAAGCCAAGAAGAGGTTTTTGTGGTTGGTATAATGGTAGTTATAATCCTTCCTTTGGATTTAGATTTATATACAACACAGGTAAAGGACAGACAACAATGGTCAGAAACGGAAGAAAATTAATAGTAGAAGACCAACAAGACCCAATAAACAATATTAACTGGACTTGTCTCATGGGAGAATATGATGGCAATACATGGGTATCTGATAGAAATTTAGGCACGACACCAAGAGTAGTAGTCGACATCAGAGTACCAGTTAAGTATAAAAATGAAGCAGAAGTATTTGAGAAGTTTTTGAGAGAATAATGATTGACTTCTTCAAAATGCTTTTCTATCGGAACGCCTTATTAAAAGGAGCAAAGTTTTTCGATAAAAATCCAGTAGTTCAATCACGATTTGAAGAGAATGAGGACTGGTTAGAAGAGATAGAGGATAGGGTAATAGAACTAGAGTCAGACTCTCACCCATGCAAAGAACTGCATGAGTTCGATGCATACCCTAAATTAATTAAACGAATAGAACAACTAGAGGAGGAGATTGGTAAAGTTACTGCAGAGTCAAGTAAGGAGAGTTAAAACTTACTTATTCAAAGGCGATGTACTAGAAGCAGAGTATGCCGTAACAGGCATTGCTATGGATTTAATCGCCCCTCATGTTAGCCAAAGAAAGAATCTTAAAGGCTTTGAAGCTCTTGCAAAAGATATACAAGCCAATACAATGATAAATCCTATTATTGTAATCCCCAACACACAGAAAAACTATGACCTTGCCAGTAGAAATGTTGTCGAGGAGTTCCTATGTGAGTATAATCCTGATAAGAATGTTCTTGCTTATAGTGGCAATCAGAGGCTAGAGGTAGCCAGACAGCTAGATATAGAGGTTATAGATTGTATATTGTGCGAAAATGTTGAATGGGCACACGCTATATCACTAAAATTAAATGAAGGTAAGTTAGAAAATGAAACTACATTGGTCAATACACAGAGACAGTGATTGCTGTATATGTGTTCCTAACTTTCTTTCTGATGATGAAATAGAACACTTCAAGTTAATAAACAAAGAACAGAAGTTTCTAAGTGCAGGAACAAGACACAGTGGATATAATCCTAATATTAGAAAGAGTTTACGAAAACATCAAGTAAAGTTTCCATATTGGGATAGATTGATGAGAGTAGCAGATGAGTATAATAAAGTTAGTAGATATAATTTTGATTTATCTTTTGATAGAAAGCATGGCGAGGTTAACCATTTACTTTACTCTGGGGTAGGAGACCATTTCATTGCGCACAGAGACCATAGACTAAGACTAGAGAGTATTAGATATGGGGATATGATAAGAAAGATTAGTTGCACAATACAGATGACTGATAATAATGACTACAAAGGAAGTGATTTAGAAGTAGTTGAGAGTATGTCAGTACCAGATGCATATACTAATTATCCATTGCTACCAGACTTTTTACGAAAGAACGCAGAAAAATTTAGACACGACTTTCCTGAGATGAGAGATAAGGGTAGTTTGATTATGTTTACGAGTATTCACGAACATAAAGTAACACCTTTACTAGAAGGAGAAAGAGAATCAATAGTAGTATTTATAAGAGGAAAAGCCCATGCGTATTAGTGACATAGCAGAACAAGCAATGTTATATATGAATCCAGAGAACGAGTGGAGATATCCTCGTGCTGATGCTTTTCTACTATATGAGTTTAGAAATAGTGGAGACCACTATGCTACTGACTTTCCGTGCTTCACTGAAAATAGAAGTATGCTCTTTCATAAAGGGTTGAAAGGTAGTGAAGAAACGATTGTAACTCATTGCAGTATAGTGCAACATACAGATAAATCATTTGCAGTACCAAATAGACACATGGCACATGCTTATTACTTTCTAGATGATATCAAAGGAATAATAAGTAGTAAATCTGATGACTTACGAAAATATATGGGTATGTATGATTTAAGATTTCAACCAGGAGGTGACAAACTATACTTCGATAAGTTTATACAAAAGTATAAGTGGCATCACTTCCCAAAGAATACAAATAGTCTAGTATATCCACACCCAGGCAGTAGATACGTCTACATGGAGTTTGTCTCATGAGTATCAAGTTATTTATCGGAACTTCAAACACAGAAGATGTGTGGATAGAGAAAAATTACCTATACACTTTATTTCAGAATACAAACGAGAATATCGAAGTTACATTCCTACGCCCGAAGAATTTTCCTAAGTGGAATACTTTTGGTTGGGGTACGCCATTTACTTGTTACAGGTATGCAATCCCAGAGATATGTAATTATAAAGGTAGAGCAATTTATACAGATGTCGATATGTTAAATTTTAGAAATTTGAAAGATTTATGGGATACAGACCTTCAAGACAGACCATTTGGTATGTGTTGGGACGCATTGCAGGACAACGGATTTAAATGGAAAGATACTAAACGAGCAAGAGGTTGGTGGTGTGACTCAGTAATGCTTATTGATAATGAGAAATGTAAGGGTATTGTTCCCTCGACTGATGTAATAGCAAAAGCTAAGTCTACTTGGAAGTGGACATTTATGGAACAGTATTTACAGTCACCTCACATAGACAAAGGACAAGAGTTTATTGCTACACTAGACCCAAGATGGAATAGTTTTGATGGTAAAGACGGGTCAGTATGGGTAGATAGTGAGTGTTCAGATGACCAACCTGAGTTTGAGTTAGATAATATATGGCAGTTACATTTGACTTCATTAAGTTATCAGCCATGGCACCCTAAGTATAATCCTCATGGAAAAGCAAGTTATAAAAGAAAAGACATTGCAAAGTATTTGTGGGAGTTAAATAAAAAGACAACAATGATAGCAAAATCTTATGAATTTTGAAAAGTTAATAAGTCCTATGACTAGAAAGACCTTTTATCAGAAAATAAAAGGCAAGCGCTATCATGTATGGAAATCTAATAGTAGATTCAAAGATTTATTTAGTTGGAAAGAATTTGATAACTATATGAATCAGATAGAGATAGGACAATGGGATAGAACACCACAGTTACAGATTATTATGCCAGACGGCAGTAAGTGGTGTAAAAAGAAAGACAAAGAAAAGAAAAGTAGAAAAGAAATTTTAAGACTCTGGAACGAGGGTTGCACATTTATACTAACATTAAGTGAGTTTCTGAATGAAAATTTATGGAATCAGTGCAAAGAGTTCGAGAAGGAGTATGGAGTAGGACAGGCAAACTTGTATTGCAGTAAGAAAGCAGATGCACATTGTTTTCCTATTCATGCCGATAGCACAGATAATTTTTTATTTCATGTTAGAGGCGATGTTGAGTGGTATTTATATAATGAATACGCAGAAGGTAAAGATGGGAAGCGTCATCGTAGAGAGGACGCAACTCTAAATCAATCATTTACTTTATCTCCTGGAGATTTGCTGTATATACCAAAGAAGTTGTATCACAAAGTGACTACGACAGGTCCGAGAATATCAATCAGTTTTCATTTTACTGAGAGAGGCACTGAGCCTTACTTTAGAAATGATTGGTACGATTGGAAGCCATAGGAGAAAACTATGAATAATCAAGGAAATCCAGGATTTAGTGGTGATATGGACAGGAACGAAGTTGAAATAGACCTTAATAAGTTTATGGCAATGATTCAGGAAAATAATGATTTAAAACAACAAATATTTATGTTGGAGCATGACGATACAAAGAATCCATGGCAGAAGGTAATCTTTTTAGCACAAGCCGTTGATAGTTGGAGAATATTCCCTAGACTCTTTTTAAGTGTCTATATATTCTTATTATACTACGCAACAATGTGGTTTATGGATTTACCAGACCCTTCACTAGAACAATCTGGTCTGATTAGTATCATTGTCGGTGCTGGCGCAGCTTGGTTCGGGCTCTATGCTGGAACAAGTAAGTCAAGTGCTGCGTTCAATGGAGAGAAAAAATAGTTCTTGACAATAGGTTAAAATATCTGTATAATATACATTATGGAAAAATATAAAAGCAAAAGAACAAATCCAGTTGCAAAACATAGTATGCACAAAACAGGTGCAGGTTTTCACAAGTCCAAGCGTGACTATGATAGAAAGAATCTATGTGAGTATTGCGACATACCTCTTGCGGAGTGCACAGGATACAAGTGCTGGATTAGATGAATCTATTTTATCTAGACAACGACTTAGACAAGTGTGCCGAGTATCATGTCGATAAGCATATCGTCAAGATGCCGTTGGAGGCTGCTCAGCTTTTATGCACAGCGATGTGGGTAGATAAAGTTTTGGGGTATTGTCCTCACAAACTTGACAAGGAAGAAAGAAAAGAATTACTAAAGGCGAAAGCCGAAGTCAAAGACCTTCCTATACCTGAACGCCCTATTCCATATTTACCTACAATGGAGAATCACCCTTGTAGTATATGGACAAGAACATCTTTGGACAATTTTGAATGGGTTCATTGTTATGCAAACGCACTTAACGATGAGTATCATTACCGTTATGGTAAGCAACACAAATCCGTAGTAGAAGTTGTAAATGCGTTGCCAGAACCAAGTCATATGCCTAGTAAAGGAATGACACCATTTGGTATGGCAATGCCCGAAGACTTGCAAGACCCTGATGATGTGATTGGTAGCTACAGACTATTCTATCACACAGACAAGGCTACATTTGCAACATGGTCTCACAGAGACAAGCCGTACTGGTGGAATGAAGATGAAGCATGGTACGATAAGAGAATAACACAATGAGTGATAAAACATGGAAAGTTGGGGATAACAGAGTAACATTCCCAGATAGCTGGACAGATGAACAAAAACAAGCGTACATAGATAAAGCAAGTTCAGATATGCACTTGCGTAGACAATTAAAAGTAATCAAGAAGGACGGAAGTACGCAACTTCTTAGAGCATGGAGAACACATGGCAAAAGACACACCTCGTAGTATGGAAGATTTGTTTGGCATTATGCAACCACAAGCACAGACTATGGAACAGACAGCATTACTAAGAAACAATTTGAAGATTCAGCACGAAAAAGTAAGTGCAGAACTTGGCTTACTTGAAAAACAAGTAGCAGATAAAAAAGAATACCTTGCAAAGATTGAAGGCGGGTTAGATGTATTAGATGAACTGGATAAATAATGTTCTACATAGTAGACGATTTTTATCCAAACCCTGATGAGATAAGAGAGTACGCTCTTTCTCAACATTTCAATAAAGGTAGAATCTTTAACATAAAGACAAAGATGAAAACAATAATGCACCCAGGTGCTCGTACAAAGCGCTCATTAGATATGGAGAACCATATTTATTTGAGGAACAGAATAGAAAAGATAGTAAATCAACCAATCATGAATTGGTATTCTGAAGGAACATTTAATGGAGTTTTTAATTTAGGGATAGGCGATAAAGAGCCAAACTGGATACACACGGACTTAGTTGAAGCTCGAAGAGAACTTCAAGAGTCTCAAAACTATAAACTATGGGCAGGTGTCGTCTATCTCACCCCTAATGCTCCACTAAATGGTGGTACATCTTTGTATATGTATAAAGATGGTACTAGAGTAGTAGGAAAGAACACTATACTAAAAGATAAAGAAATTACCTCACCTAATTGGGTGCAACATGCTACGGCAAAAAACATTTACAATAGACTTGTTTTATATAGAGGCGACCACTATCATGCTCCAGACAGAGCAGGGTTTGGACACAATAGAGAAACAGGCAGATTAACACAACTAATAGTATTTATGACACAATGAGCGACTATACAGACAAAACAGACAAGTATAAATTTAACGAAGATGTAGCATTAACAATGTTGCATAATCATATACAAAAGACTTATGAAAGTCACTACAGCAAGAATCAATTTCAGTCAACTGAGTTTGTTTTCGATGCAGGACATGGAGAAGGTTTCTGTATAGGTAATATCATGAAGTACGCTGCTAGATATGGCAAGAAAGAGGGCGTAACAAAACAACAAGATTTACTAAAGATTATACACTATGGTATAATACTTTTGGGACGGGAGGTAGACAATGAGTCTTATTAGAGCTAAGTCCCATGAAAAACTAACAAAAGACAATATCCAAAAAGTAATAGACTTACTTGATGGAGATACACCGATAACCAAGAAGGAAGCTTGCGGTATTCTTAATATTAGGTATAACACGACCAGACTTAAGAAAATTATCGAAGACCACTTGGACTTATCACAGTATAGAGATAATAGGAAAGCACAACTAAAAGGCAAAGGTGCAACGAGAGATGAAATAAAAAATGTAATAGAATGTTACCTCGATGGAGATAATGTTTCAGATGTTGCAGAAAGAATGTATCGTTCACCAGCTTTTGTAAGAGCTATCCTAGATAGAGTAGGAGTTCCTAGAAAACTTCCTGCAGAAAATAAATCCGAGTGGAGAACTGAACTATTACCTGAACAATGTGTCAGAGAAAAGTTTGAGTTTGGTGAGAAAATATGGAGTCCTAGAAACAATAAATTTGCTATTGTTAAGGAAGAAATCACCCCTCAGTATCAAGTAGAAAGAGCAGGGTATGCATGTAATGGAGACATTAACAATGCAACCAACTATGTAGAAAAGTATGGAGCAAGATGTTATCGCCTTTGGGTGTTAGAACCTTGTGATACTTCTAAAACATTCTTTCCTTGGTTAGATGGAACTAGAACTGGCTGGCATGCAGTAGCATTAGCATATGACATGGGCAGCTTAAAACACTTGGAAGAATATGGAGTTAACAACATTTAATGTATTTTTGTCAGCATATATACCTTTATGGCTTATGTGCGTATGGCAACTATACTTACCCTCACTGAAGATACTTGGTAAAGTAAACCCAAGTAATCCTGTGTATAAACATAAAGTAGCAGGTGGTATAATCTTTGCAATATTTGCATTGTTTACTACGCCTTTCATAGCTCCATGTATATTCTCAGTGCATTTGAAGAAGGTATTTCTGAAATCTTACTTAGAAGCAGTTACAGGAGCAAAATGAATAATTATAGAGAACGCTTGGTAAAGGCGTTAATAAAATTTTACGAGGGAGCAATAGAAGCCCATAAAATTAATATAGAAGTTCTATTAGGTTCTCATGTTGGTTTAGCAGAACATGGAGATATTATTGAAACAATCGACGAGCAAGTACAATTACTTGTAGACCTCGAAGATAAGCTAGAAAGTGTAAAGAGGAACTTTAAATGAGTGGAGTCCACAATGTCGCACAATGTGCACAAAAATTAGTTGTATTGCTAGATAAAGTAGAAAAATTATCAGCAAAGCCAACTGAGTATGATATTGATGATATAAAAGCAATTGCAAGGGAGTTACAGCGTGAATCTGAGTTTGTGTCTGGAATGCGATAAAGGCACAGTAGGTATCGTTCGTAATCCTTACGAAAGATTAATTACAGGATACATGCAGTCATTGAACTATATTGGGTTTGACGCATGGATTCATGAGAGTAAAATTCCTACGCAAGTAAGTTTATATAAAGATTGTGATTACCTAATTCGATTTGAGGATTGGAAGAACGAGCTGGATAAACTAGACTTAGGAGAGGTAGATGTATCAGTTCTTGATGGTCAGAAAGTATATGCCCATTGGAAGAGTTGGTATACTATTAGGACTATTACTCATGTTACCGAACAGTATCAAGAAGATATTACGAGATTCGGTTATACCTTATAAAAAATAGTTCTTGACTCATGCCCAAAATTCTTGTATAATATTATTATATTTTAGGAAGAAGTCAATATGAGTGACAGATTTTATTTACAGATGCGTGAAGCTACAGGTTGGGCTCCAGGTCTACCTGAGATTTACAAAACCAAAAGGAGAAGAAGAATGGCTTGGACAGATGAAGCTAAAGCTCAGGCAGTAGAGATGTATACTGCAGAAGAACCAACTCCAGAGAACAGTATGGAGATTGTTAAGATGGTAGCTGACGAGTTAGGCGAGAGCCCAAATGGAGTCAGAATGATTCTTACAAAGGCAGGTGTTTATGTAAAGAAAACACCAGCAGTTAGGTCATCAGGTGGTAACGGTGGCGGTGGTAGAGTTTCTATCGCTGACGCTCAGCAAAGTCTAAAAGATGCAATCAGCGACGCTGGTGCAGATGCAGATGACGCAATCATTGGTAAACTAACTGGAAAAGCGGCGAAGTATTTTGCCGAGTTGATCGAACAGATTAACAAGTAACTACCCCTATTACTCGGCAGGATTCATTTCCTGCTGGGTATTTTTACATCTTTGAGTTTGACCTTTCAAAGTTTTACCATGTAGCACGGTACAATACATTATACTAACCTACAAGGAACGCATGAAAATAGACGACTTTAAGAAAACAATGGATAGGCATGGTGACGCAGTCATCACTTATCGAAGTCAAAACAGCAGACGCTTGAAATATAATGTCTGTACTAGGGATTTTGACAACAAATATATACAAAGTAAAAGAAATAGAGCAAGACCAAATAATAATCAGGTGTTGTTATTCTGCTGGGACACAGATTCATATAGACTCTTATCCCCAAATAACATTACCTCTATAGTTCCTTTATCATCAATATTGAGGAACAAGTAATGGAAATATTTGAAGCACCACCAGTATATGAAAAAGAAATACACTACAATGATGCTAGACAAGAAAAGATTATGCTCACAATCAATAGTTTTCGTGGAGTAGAGTATTTACACATACGAAAATACTATCAAGACTTTGACGAAGACTGGAAGCCTAGCAAGGACGGTATTGCTATGCCTTTAGATTTTAGTAATAGTAAGAATCTTTTTAGTGCATTAGTTGAAATCTTATCCTTATCAGAAGTCAAGGGAGTTCTTGAAGAACACTTCAAGGAAATATTAGACGAAATCTACCTTTAATCCCTTCCCTCCTCAAGAAAAATAATTCTTGACACCCCCTCAAAAATCCTGTATAATATATATTATGAAAAATTTAGAAATGTATCTAGAACAATGTAATATAGCTTATGAACAGGGTAATCCAATTATCCCAGATGAGGTCTACGACAGATTGTCGGACAATACTTATCTATCCAACAAAGTTGGTGTATCTAGTAGTAATATTACCTATAAACATATGTACCCTATGTATTCTTTACAGAAGGTATTCGTTGATGACCCAGAGGCAAAAGCCCCTGACTATGGTAATCACGCAGTAATTGTAACTCCTAAGTTAGATGGAGGTGCAGTATCCATGTGTTTTGTAGATGGTCAACTTACACTCGGTCTCAAACGAGGCGATGGTAAGAAAGGCGAAGATATTAGTTCTAAATTGAATCATGTAGTTTCAAATGTAGATGTAACAAACGGAACATTATTTATTACTGGGGAGGTTGTAGCCCCTAAGAATATTCCAAATGCTAGAAATTATGCAAGTGGAGCGTTGAATTTAAAAGACATGGAACAGTTCAAAGAACGAGACCTAACTTTTATTGCGTATGATGTTCAACCAACACTGACAGGTAGCTGGATTAAAGACATGAGTGCCTTGCACGATATGGGATTTAATGTAGTTACCCGTTCAGATTGGCGTGAGTTTCCACATGATGGTACTGTGGCAAGAGTAGACAATAGAGAACAATTTGATAAACTAGGCTACACTAGTCACCACCCTCGTGGTGCATATGCAATGAAAACACAAGGACAGTCAGTAGTAACAGAACTACTAGATGTCGAGTGGAACACAGGCAAGTCAGGAGTAGTTGCCCCTACAGCAATACTATCCCCATGTATTATTGGGGACGCAATAGTATCAAGAGCAACCTTACACAATATTAGATTCATTGAAGAGATGGAACTAGAGATTGGTTGTAATGTAGAAGTAATAAGAAGTGGAGAAATAATCCCAAAGATTATTGGAAGAGCATAATGTTATTATACACAGAAGACCAGTTACTAGAGGAGTATCAAATCTATGTAAGACAATTACATAGAACAACTCCTTCATATTGTGAAGCTCCTACACTTGAACAGTTCCGAGTAATTTTTGAAGAATATTATACAGCACTATACAGCGGAGAATTAGATGGCGACCTTCACTAAAGAAGAAATAAAAAAGAGTAAAAGAATATTCAAGAGTGCTACACCTAAGTTTGATATATCATGGTATGTTAAATGGTTTAGTTCAGTCTTGTTATTATCAGCAATGATGTTTAGAGCAGAGGGTGTATTTCCTTTGGCAGATTTAATACTGTCCTTTACTGGTTGCTTAGGTTGGTTAGTCGTTGGACTACTATGGAAAGACCGTGCCTTGATTATATTAAATGCAGTAGCAGTTGTAATCTTAGGTGGCGGACTACTTAGATATACTGTTCCTATGCTCATCTCATGAGTGGAGGAGTATACAACGAAACCTACTTCAGTACTCGCCCCGAAGAAAGAGAACGGGAAGGTGTATTGTATGGTGTAATATTAGTCAATCGTAAGACATGGGAAAGAGAAGTTATCAAAGTAGGAATTGCTAGTGGTAAAGATTGGCGTCATGTCATAAAAAGAAGTAGAGGGTTTACAAATTATGATTTAAGAATTCAGCGAACATGGTCTGGTAGTCTGTATGACTGCTGGAGATGGGAGCAAAAGCTACACGCAGAGTTCTTAAATGATAAGTTCGAACCCGAACATCATTTTGGAGGGCACACAGAGTGCTTTCAGATTAACAGTAAAATATTAAGGAGTTTTCCAAAAAAGAATGAAAGTTTTGAATAAAACATGGAAAGAGATTCTCTGGGGCAGTGCGGAAGAAAAGAAAGTTGAAGAACAGTTTACTTCCGATGCAGACCCTGCAGAACTGTCAATAGAAAATGCTTATAAAACTAGATGGATATGGTATCATACTATACTAGGATTACTAATGCTTATGGCTAATATGATTATGTTAGCTATCTTTCTATTGTTGGCAATAAAATTATGAAGTATTTAGGAATATCGGAAGGATTTCACGATGCAGCTGTAGCCCTTGTAAACGACAAGAGGGAGATAGAGTTCGCATCACACGCAGAAAGAAAGACTAGAATCAAAAATTGTCGTATGAACCCACCAGAGTATAAAAGACTCCGTCATGATAAAGTTATATTCCATGAAGATGTGGAGTTCAAAAATGAACGGAGAGCCAAGTATGGAATGAATCCATTACCAGTCCCCGAGTATGATACGTACTTAAAGCATCACGAAAGTCATATGGCAGCAGCTAAATATACTGCTCCTTGGGACACAAGCAAAGATACTGTTTGTGTAGTGATAGATGCGATTGGCGAATGGGATTGCACAACTATTTGGAAAGATGATGAAGTAGTTTATAGAGAGATGTACCCAGAGTCTATTGGATTATTTTATAGTGCAATAACAAAGCGTATAGGCTTGAAACCTAATGAAGATGAATATATAACTATGGGTATGGCTGCTTTCGGTAGTCCTGAAGTAGATATGGCTTGGTGTTTCTCAAAACATTGTAATCTTCATAGGGGATTTGGATTAGATGACTTCAAAGGTTATCACCCTTACGATATTGCTGCTTCGGCACAGTTACATTTAGAATGGAAACTAAATGACATAATGGAAAAAGCTAGTTCATTTGGCAAGAACTTATGTTATGGTGGCGGAGTTGCACTCAACTGTGTAGCAAATACAAATGTAGTCGCACCACACTTCGAAAAAGTATGGATACTACCTAGCCCAGGAGATGCAGGTAGTTCTATTGGAGCAGTGGCAGGACACTTAAAAGAAAAGATTAACTGGGTTGACCCGTATCTAGGACATAATATAGAGCGATGGATTAATCCAAAAATAGTAGTAACAAATTTATTAAAAGATAAAGTAGTAGGAGTAGCAAATGGAAAAGCAGAATTTGGACCTCGGGCGCTTGGCAATCGTAGTTTGCTTGGTGATGTTCGCTACAACATCAAAAATACAGTCAACGGTATCAAGCGTAGACAAAAGTTTCGTCCTTTTGCCCCAGCGATTCTCGAAGAGTTTGCGTTAGAATACTTTGAAGGACACATGAATGAATACATGCAGTTTACTGCAGAAGCATTGCATGATTACGATAGCGTAACTCATGTAGATGGAAGTGCTAGAGTACAGATAGTAAGAAAAGATTGTCAATCAGCACTTAGACCAATACTAGAAGAGTATTATGAAAGAACAAAAGTTCCAATGCTATTGAATACAAGTCTAAATATAAAAGGACAACCAATAGTAGATACATGGGAACAAGCAGAAGAATTTAGTAAGAAGTATAGAGTAAAAGTATTTTGATAGTAACAGACCAAAAAATATTACGACAGATGTCTAAAGACTGGAACGGCTCAGTAGAAGAACTATATGAGTTGTGTAAGAAAATGGAAAGTGCCATGCAAGAAGTAAATGGTATAGGCATCGCTGCAATACAAATAGGAGTTCCAGTAAGAGTATTTCTTACAGGCGACCCACTAGAAATATTTATAAACCCAAAGATATTAGAATTAAGTTCTATGAAGAAGAAACATTGGGAGGCTTGTCTTAGTTGCCCTAATACGGAAGTAAGAACAAGTAGAGCAAGAACAATAACAATAGAGTACATAACTCCAAAAGACGAGGAGTTTGTAAGTATGAGAAGAAAGTTTACAGGGTTCGATGCAGTTAGGATTCAACACGAACTTGACCATCTGAACGGATTTTTAATTAGAGATAGAGGAAAGGTATATGAAGCCCCAAGCACAACAAAAAGTTAAAAAATTATCTAAGAAACATATTAAACAACAAAAAGATAGAAGACACAATCAAGGCTAATGATATATTTAAACGGCTGCT
>MDSV01114180.1_pt1 | contig 17487 bp, 16 predicted proteins | sample 810851 | NCBI WGS metagenome assembly MDSV01 (sample SAMN05326640, study PRJNA326480) | marine metagenome | isolation source: seawater | place: Atlantic Ocean: North East | collected 2012 | reverse complement strand
GCTGAAGGCGCCCGCGGCTGGATCGGGATTCACAATTTCAAAAGCAGGCGTACCCAAGGGATACAGGCCCCAAATCGCGGTGGACGTCGTATCGTCGTCGGTGCGAGACCCCACGGCCACCATCAGGCTGCCCAACACCACGGCGTCGGTCACCTCGTCTAAGGCGCCAGGGGCACCGCCCCATGTTTTGAGCTCGCACGTGTTCAGATTCACCGCCACAGGTTGCGTGCCGGTGGCACCGACCAGCCATGGTGCACCCACCCAGTCGACTTTGGTTGCGGCGCGAAATCCTTGGGGCACTTCAGGAAGCGATTCGCCCAGCCACACCCCGGTTGAATCGAGCTGGTGCAGCACCGTTTGGTATCCGTCGAGGGGCGTCAGCCTTTGGGTCAGGACGGTCAGTGTGCCAGCGGCATCGCTCCACGCATCGAGGACTTCTTCAAACACAGCGGGGCAGGGAAGGAGCCGGGTCCAATCCACGTTCAATTCGGCGTCAAAATGCGCCACGTGGCCGCGGAGGAGGTTTGATTCTGGCAGAACCGTGGAGGACACCAAAAATGCGCCCGTGACGTGAGGCACCACCGCCTCGGCACGCTGCAGCCCTGGCGCCACGACGGCGCGGAATTCCGTGTTTTGGGCACGCGCTGGATTCCAAAACATGTTCAGCACGGCCAAAGCAGCGAGCCAACAAGGTCGTTTGACAACCATCGAAAAAGACAACAACATTCTCATGGGTTCAGTTGCTTGACGATGCGGGCGATGCGCGTTTCGCCTCTGGGGTTTGTGGTCCGCAAGATGTAAATGCCTGCCGGCAGGTCCCCCATGTCGACGCGGAACCGCGAGGTTGCTCGGCCGTTGAATACCACGGCACCATGGCCATTGACAAGGGTCCACGTTCCTTCGGGGGCGTCCATACCTGTCACCCAAACGTCATCGGTTGTGGGATTGGGATGCGCCAAAAGGGAGGCTCTGTCTGCTGGCGCGGGCAGGAAGGGTCCCACATCTGAAATCCAACCCAGCGTGGCCATCACGGCTTGAGACGCCGTCACTTTGCCGTGCCCCCAGACCCAATCGCCTTCCGCGGACAGAGACCCTGTGTCGCTGTCTTCACGGGCGGTCCATTCCAAGATGGTCTTCACAGCCTCGGCGCTGAGTGTGGGGTTGGCTTCAAGCATCAAGGCGACCACGCCTGCCGTCGCCGGACTGCTCATGCTCGTGCCGGAAAGCTTGCCAAAGTCGTATGTGGTTCCGGCCCATTCAGCTTGGCTGGTCACGCTGTATGAGCCGTCGCGGAACGAACTCAGGGACGACTCCACATTGACCCCTGGCGCCGAAACGTTGGGCTTCAAACGCTCATCCAACGTAGGTCCGTAGGAGGAAAAGTTGGCGAGGCTGCCGCCCACTTCGGTGCCCTGCGAATTGGGGTATTCCGAACTGTACGCCCCCACCGCGATGACGCTGTGTCCGCAGGCGGGCTGCTGGATGCCGTAGTAGGGATTCCCCGCAAGCCATGTGGATTGGGCGGCTTGGAAGTTTTGGCCCCAGTTGCCCACATTGTTGGAAAGGTGGGTGTGGTTCCACGCGTGCACCCGACCGCTTTCGGCGGTCGCTTGAAGCACGACTGCGAGGTTGGAGGCGCCTTTGTGGATGCGCATTTGCAGGAAGGGGCGTCCGTTGTTGGGGTGGGCGGCTTCCATGGCAATGTCGTAGATCAGGGTGTCGTCGTTGACGACGTGAATGGTGTCCAACACCAAAGGACCGTCGGCGGTGTGGTACATCGGGCTGGTGCCGACCACCGTGCTCACGCCTTGGGTGAGCATGAATCCGGCACTGAACGACTCGCCGGGTTCGCCCCAGAGGGTCAGGTTCTGTCCCCAGGCGTTGGGGTTGGCCGACAACGGGTAGAATTGAACCCGGGAGCGGAGGGTGTCGCCAACGCTGGCAAAGGTGTGGTCGATGTGGAAATTGCTGTCGCCATTGTTGCCGTTGGAGCTGACGAACACCACGCCATTCTCCGACAGGGCGTCGATGAATTGGTTGCTCAATGCGGTGCCGTCGGGCGTGCCCCATTGGGGCAATCCCCAGCTGTTGTTGATGACCAAACGCTTGCCATCCGCCTCCGCAACGCCAGCCATCCACTCGAAGGCGTCGAGGGCGGCAGCCTCGTCGACCATCAGCGTGGCGAAGAGCAATTCTGCGGCGGGTGCCATGCCTGTCAACCCCAAGCCGGCGCCACCCCCGGCCGCGATGCCGGCCACGTGTGTTCCATGTGTGGAGTAGCTGTACACGTTGGCTGTGTCACTGCCCATCGCCGCGATGTCCTCAGGGAGGTCCGCTTCCGTGCCGTACCCATACCCACTTGGGGCGGGCCCGGCTTGGCGGTACTGGTCCCACACCGCACGGATGCGCGAGGCGGTCGTTGCCGTGTCGTAGAACATGGGATGGGTGTAGTCGAAGCCCCAGTCCAGCACCCCAATCAGCACCCCTTCACCATGAAAGGGCTGGGGCAAATCAAGGCCGGCGTGAACGCTGTCCACACGTGTGCCGTATCGCGCTTTGTTGACGTCAGGGACCGCCCGGGAAGCCAATTCTACCAGGGTCATGGGCAGCTCCGAAATCACATCCAAGGCATAGGCGTCCACCCTGAAGGAGGCAATGCCGGAGCGGCACGCACCCGCATCCACAGCTGGATGATTTGAGGCCCATATTCGCCACTCAGATTCAGAAACGTCGCCGCTCAAGCGCCCAATGAACCCCACGGAGGCCCTGCCTTGAACGAGGGCCACGGGATGGCCCAGCGCCACATTGACCAGCGCCTTGGGCGCAGGGTGGGTGGTCGCGAGTTGGGCCAGTTCGCCCAGGGCGAGTTGGTCTGGGGCGGGCAGGGTTTGGGCCTCTGAAGAAAGGAGTGCACCTAAGAGGGTGGCCAGAAGGAAGACACGTGACGTCATGCCACGAAAGTACCCCGAATCAGAGCAGGTAGTTCATGCTGGAGAATTCGGAGTGCCCTCCGGCGACAATGCCTTCGACGAGGTCTTTTTGAGAGGCGTTGCAGGCCACAAGCGTTCGAATGCTGAACGACCGAAGGGCGGCCTTGACGCTCAAGGTGCTCACGGCGCTGTCCTTTCGGCCTGTGAAGGGGAGGGTGTCCGGTCCACGCTGGCATGTCGCATTGAGGTTGACGCGGCACACTTGGTTCACAAGTTGGTCAATGGCACGGCCTGCCGTGTCGTGGTTGGCCGTGAAGACACTCACTTGCTGTCCGTAGTCGCTTTCCGCAATGTCCTTGAGCACGTCGTGGAAGTCCTCAAATTCCAGCACAGGACAAACTGGGCCGAACTGCTCCTCCTTGAAAATGGCCGTGTCGCGGTCCACAGGATACAGGATGGCGGGGAACATCATGTTGCCCTCGACGGTTCCGCCGCGTCCGTTGATCACCGAAGCCCCTTTCTCCACGGCTTCATCGATGTAGGCCTGCATGGCTTCGACTTTGCCCACTTCGGGAAGGGGGGTGATGTCGGCATCCACCAAGGGACTGCCCATGACGAGGTTGTCTGTGGCGCGGGCGAAGGCTTCGAGGAATTTCTCTCGGATCTCCTTGTGCACGTACACCACTTTCAAGGCGGTGCACCGCTGTCCATTGAAGCTCCACGCGCCCTTGACGCATTCCTTCACGGCCAATTCTAGATCTGCATCTGGGAAGACGACGGCCGGGTTTTTGGCCTCCAATCCCAGCACTTGTCGCACCCTGTTGGGCTTGGGGTGCTGCGAAATCAAAGCGTTGCTGCTCTTGCTGTTTCCAATGAGCGCCAACACATCCACGCGGCCCGATTGCATGATGGGGCTCGCAAGGGTGCGGCCTCGCCCAAACACAATGTTGACCACGCCGGGAGGGAAGCTCTCTGCGAACGCCTCCAGCAGAGGCACCATGAGCAACACGCCGTATTTGGCAGGCTTGAAGACGCACGTGTTGCCCATCAAAATGGCCGGCAACAGCACACAAAACGTTTCATTCAAGGGGTAGTTGAACGGGCCTAGGCAGAGCACCACGCCGAGCGGTCCGCGACGAATCTGGGCAAGCACGCCTGAGACTTGGCTGATGTGGCTGCCTTCGCGGTGGAGGTTCTTGTACTCTTCAATGGTGTCCTTCAGGTACACCACGGTGCGGTCAAACTCTTTTTCTGCATCGCTGCGCTTTTTGCCAATCTCCCACATCAGCAACTCGGCGACCTGATCGCGCTTGGGCTCGATCAAGGAAATGAACTTCTCCATGGCTTCAATGCGGTCGGAGGCTGAGGAAGAGGGCCATTGTCCCCGACCATGGTCGTAGGCGTCACATGCGGCCTCCAACGCCCGTATGCCTTCTTCAGCCGGCAGGTCAGGCACCGACCCGAGAAGGGTGCGTTCGGCGCCGTCCTTCAGCTCTGTCATGATGGGGCTGCGCACTTCGCTTGAGGGGCCGGTCCAGGATTCGAGTTGGCCGTTCACCAAAAAGCGGGTGCCGTGCAACACCGCGGGCACGTTAAAAGGGGCAGGGGGCTGATGAGTCATAACTTGACAACCAACATGTTGGATGGGATGTTCAGCAGAGTCTTGCCGCAGCGCTTCGCCGGAAAAGGCGCTTTTTTGAGAACACGCAATTCGTACCTAATTTATTGCACCTTATTCCTTTTTTGGTGTATTTGATGACACTTAGGGAGTCGGGGCACTTCCCAAGAGGAGGCGATGCCTTTTCAGTTGGACGTTGCCTTGGAACCTGCTGCCAAAGGCGCGTGGAATTTGATTTTGGATCTCGAAATTGCCCCGGGGATTGGCTGGTCTCGTCGTGCTCGACGGACATCCCAACCGTGTCGACGACATCTATGGCAAGGTTTTCCTCTTGCTGGAGCCCTTGTGCAGCCCCTTGAGACCACCGTCACACTGACCCGCAACCCGGAAGAGGGCTGTCAAGTGGTGCACACCATGTCACGCGATGCCTTTCCGTCGGGCCACGAATTCAGGCATTGGGTTCGTTCTGTGCGTGATTGGGCGGCACGTCCAAGTTGGATTCCTGCACCAGCAGGCCGGACTCGCGGGCGTTCAAGCCGCGTTCAAGGAGGAGCATGCCGACAGCAAGCGCGGCTGCGGTGATTTCGTAGGCCAAGGCGTGCCAAGGTTCAATGCCGAGGGCACGACGCAATAGAATCGTGGCCACGATGAAGCCTGAATTGCGCATGACCATGCCAAAGTCGTCGAGGTACCGGAACGACACCACAAGCAGCAAGACATCGACCAAGATCAAGGCGGTGAAGAATTCGTTGTAGAAGATGTGGTTCAGGTCAGAGTGAAGGTGGTCTGGTGTGGTGACGATTTCCCACAACCAAGAGCCCAAGCTGTAGACACTGAGTACCACAAATGCCACAGCAAGCAAGCCCGCGAGGGCGGTTTTGAAGCGCACAAATTGCTTCAATTCGGACTCTTCAATCCGCGCTTTGCGTCGCGGAAGAAGGTGGTAGAAGAGCACGAGCATTCCGCCCAGCACGAGGGCCGACAACATGTGGGGAAAGAAGGTGGCTTCCCAAGGCCACGAAGAGGTGGCGTCGAGGTCTTTGAAGACGGACCGAATTTCAATCAGCGCCACAATCTCCACCTGTTTTCCGAGCGATCGTGCGAAGGAGGTGGGCAGGTAGTACACCAGCAGGTAAACCTCCGCAATCAAGATGACGGAGAAGGGGGTGTAGAGCGTTTGAAGGGGGTGCGCAAAGAGGGAGTCAGGCAGGCCAAGCCCCCACACCGCGTGCAACCCGTAAAGGACAAGGTGCAGTACAAACAGCACGAGCGCTGTGGTGACCAACGTCTCTTCAACCCGCCGACGGACTGCAGGATTGAGGGAGCGCTGGGCGAGGTTGAAGAGCAAGTTTTGCAGCATGCTCCTATAACCTGTTGGGAATCAATTTGTTTTTCACAGTCATGCACAAAGAGACTTGGAGAACTTCTGCAAGCTCGATTTAGCCACAATCCCACGGGGGTCATAGATTTCGGGCAACACCTTAAAATCTTGTGATCATGAACATCTTAGCGATCATCGCGGGCATACCTGTGCTCGTGGCCCTGTACGGCGTCATCCGCCGTCAACGTTTTTTCTTCCTTCTCGGCTACTTGTTGTATGCCTTAATCGTGGTTCCCAATGAGTTGGGCGAATACATGGCCACAGGCTCCATGGAGCGTCTTGCTGTGGCCGTGGTGTGGATTCTCCAAGCCATTTTGGCCTTTCCCAACAAATTGAATTACGATGGTTCCAAGGTCTTCAAGTCTTTTGGAATCAAGACATTCTTGAGCTTGGCGGCCATCAACATCTTTGGTGTTGTGCTGACCAGGGTCATGCCGACACCTCCAGAATTCACGGAAGGATTGCGAACCATGATTGGTGTCTTTCATGGCGTGTTGGCGGTGCTGCCCTTCATCGGCATCTACTTGATGGCCAGCGACAAAATCCCCGTGGGGACCAACGACTGAAACCAAGCGTGCATTCAAAACACTTTTCACATGAAGCGATTTTTCACTTTTATCTCGGCCTTGTTGTTGGCTCACATGGCAACAGCGCAGGCGCCAGCAAATGACTTGTGCTCGGGAGCCATCGATTTGTCAGACTTGTTGGGCAATGGCATTGGAGTTCAACAAACCTCCGACACGTACACCAACATTGATGCCACAGGTGAACCTGATTTGGCGGATGCATTGCAAGGTTTTTGGTTTGACCAAGACTCCGCTGGAAATGCCGTCAGTGTAGATCAATCTGTATGGTTCACCATCCAAGGAGATGGAGGAACGTATCAAATTGTGACCACCAACTGTGCAGGTGCCGCCTTTTACAGCAACGACACACAGATGGCACTTTACAAAGGTTCTTGTGATGCACTCGAATTGGTGTTGGCAAACGACGATTTGATGCCATTTTGGAGTGCCAATGACGGTTGGTACTATTCTTACATTGATGCGCGTCTTGAGGAGGGTGTTCAATACCATCTGATGGTCGATGGATACAACTGGAATGATGGAGACACTTTTCAAGGGGTATCCCAGGGGACCTTTTGCATCTCAGTGACGGAGACCACCAACATGGGTGAACACAATGCGTGCTCTGGTGCCTTGGGCATTGATGAAATTTTCGAGGCCAATGGGGGTGCATTGTCGACGGTGGGCCCTTTTGACGGGACCGCGGGAGGAAGCGGAATTTCGCCCAACGATGACGCAGAAACTTTGGGCATAGAGTGCTGGGAAGATGGACCCACTGAAGATGCCTCTGTGTGGTTCAAGTTCACGGGTGACGGAGAATCCTACACCATCAGTCACACCTTTTGCGATGTAGACAACATTGTATGGTGGTTTGGGTGGGATTCTCAAATGGCGCTCTACAAAGGCGTTTGTGGTGAGCTCGTTCCTGTCGCTTGTGCCGAGGATTTTAGCACAAGCGACAATCAGTGGTGGGCTGAGATTGGATTCGATTCAGAAGACGGCGTGGAGTACTTCTTGCGGTTTGACGGATTCCTTTGGGAAAACAACGGCATGACTTGGACTGCAAACGGTGCGTTTTGCTTGCAGGCCTTCCCAGGCAATGTCAATGGCATTGACGAGTTGGAGCCCGTTTCATTGACCGCATTTCCAAATCCATCCGTGGGTGGAAGCGTGTCGCTTTCTTGGCCAGGGATGGAGTCTGTTGCCGATGTGGCGGTGTTTGACCTGACTGGCCGGCAAGTGGCAGGGTTGACCCAAGTTGTCCGCAACGAAATGGTGAACCTCAACTTGCCCCAAGGAACTTACGTCGTCAAAATGCGAACAGAAACTTCTTCTGCAACCACACAGCTTCAGGTGGTTCGCTAAGTTGGCAGCACAAAGCTTTGAATGTCAGATTCGCTGGAGGGTGGTTCTCCGATGGGGAGAATCCACCCCTCCAGTGTGGTCGATGGCTTGAGGTTCGAACAACACGATCCAAGCCTCTTTCTCTGCACAAGGTTTGTGTTCCACTCCGCGGGGCACCACAATCATGTCTCCTTGCCGCACGCATTCCGTCCGGTCGTGGAAGTGCATGGTCAATTCCCCTTTGAAGACGTAAAAAAGTTCGTCTTCGTTGTCGTGGGCGTGCCACACAAAATCCCCTAGCACCTTTGCGATTTTGACGTCCTGACCGTTCAAGGAGGCCACGACCCGAGGGTGCCAGTGGTCGTCAATCAGGTCAAATTTGGAGGCGAGGTCGATCGGAAGCATGGCAAGACGCTTTTGTAGCGGGTCTGAAGGTACTCCTTCAACCGCGGCGAAGTCGCTGCTCAATAAGCTCGGAGGCTGGGGTCGACAAGTAGGGGCGGAGCACCGTGAAAATGTGGCTGAGTCCCTTGTGACGAAGTGCGACACCCTCGGCCGCAGGGTATTTCTTGTGGGAGAAATCCATCCAGTAACGGCCCAGCACGAGAATGATCTCGGCGACGGCTCCTGAATCGTCCTTTCCGAACGACAGCAGACCGTGGTCGGCCGCGTGGAGCATGCGGCCTTCTGTCCATTGGTCGAGAAAGTCGTTGACGCCTTGGACGGTGACGAGAACCTCGTCCTCCGGATTCAGAAGCGCGTTGAAGTCGTCCCGCAGCAAATACCGGAAGTCCCAAATCACATCGTACGACCGGAAGATGCCGTTCACGATGGTTTCAGGATCGCCAGAATCGGCCCGGGTGTTTTCTTTCGCGAACACGGTTTGCAACAAGACGATGTGGGCCGACAAGATGTCTTTTTTGGCCCGGAAGTGGTACCACAAGGTGCCTTCCAAAATGCCGGCCTGTTCCGCAATGCCCGCGGTGGTGACGGCGCCAAACCCCCGCTGGTTGAACAGCACGAGGCTCGCTGCCAGAATCTTGTCCCGCGTTTTTTGCGAAAACAAGTCCAGCGTTCCTGGGGTCAACAGCCCGCTTGTGGCGTCAGTCATGGGCCAGTTGGGGTTTCATTTGGGCAGGCACGCGTGGATTCATCACAACAAACCAAAGTGGCGGGACCAAGCTCAACAAAATGGACGCCGGATACCCCAACGGCAGCGTCGGGCTTTCTTCGTGGCTGTTCAACACCTGGTACTTCTTCGCAGACTTATAGTGGTGATCGCTGTGGCGGGTCAATTCGTACAACACGATTCGGCCAATGTGGGAGTTGGAATTCCACGAGTGTTGGGGTTGCACGCGCTCGTAGCGGCCGGAGTCGAGTTTTTGGCGCAACAAACCATAGTGTTCGATGTAGTTGATGCTCTCGAGAAAAAGGAAGGAGATGACCCCTGCGCCAAGGGCACACAACATGATGTCCCAGGAGAACAGGAACCACACGGTCCCCAAGTAAGCAGGCTGAATGAGGTGGTACCAGAGCATGTCGTTCTTGGGGGAAAGGAACGACAACTGCTGGCGCTTGAGCAATTGGGCTTGCAGGCGCCACGCATTGAAGTATTGCTTCGTCACCGAAGTCCACCAAAAGCCATACACCGTCTGGTTGAAGCGGGCCGTGGCACCATCTTCCGGCGTGGCCACATTCATGTGGTGGCCAAAGTTGTGCTCGATGAAGAAGTGCATGTACAAGCAGGGCATGTAAAGCAGTTTGCTCATCAGCCGCTCCGGCAAAGAGGCGCGGTGTCCCAATTCGTGGGCGACGTTGATCGCGTTGGTCGCAAGCAAAATGCCGGCCGAAAGGAGCAGACCCACCAATTCAAACGTGGCGTAGGTGTGGCTTTGCAGTTGGACAAAAAAGAAGGCCATCAGCCCAAACACAAGGGGCACGTTGGCGTACAGCATCAGATCGAACATCCACATGCGGTTCTTTTCCTCCGCCGTTTCACGGTCGAGGTTTGTGACGCTTTCGCCGGCGAGCACGTCGAGAATGGGGAGGACGATGAACGCATAAAAGACCGCGGAATAGGTCCAAACTCCGGTCGATTCAAAGGACACATATGCCGACAAGGGCACGGTGTATGCGAGAAGATATTTGAGGTCTTTCATGGGCTGTGGTCTCGAACTTGGGTAAACACCCAAACCGCAAAGTACAGCCATTTGGGTGAACACCCAAAAACGCACACCGCGTCTCGTCTCAGGCTCTTTCCGCGGCTACCCTTTCCACGTCCCGCCGTAGCGGTAAAAGGGGTTGTCCACTTTCACCTCCTTCACGCACGGCTTGCACAAAAAGACCCACCTTTTTCCGGGTTGGTGTTGAACGCGAAACATCACGGATTCTTCTCCATTGCAACGCGCACATACTTTGGTTTTGCTCATGATTGACGTGTTTGCCTTGGTCAGCCATTCGAATCGAGCAAGGCTCGAAGTTCAAACTCGTTTTTCGGCGGTCGATGGACAACCTTTTGGCCCGTGGTGTGACGTTCAAACCTTCGAGCCTGAGGTCATGTTCAGGTGGCCACGCGAATCAATGGGGTGTCGGACAAATCTCTATCTTGGCCGAAATTCCGAACCATGATCCGTTTTGCCTCTGGTCTTGCCCTTTTGACGATTGTCTTTACAAGCTGCAACAACGCGTCAGAGTCTTCCACTCAGACGGCCCCTTCACTGACCGCGGAAGAGCAGCTTGAACGCGACTTGGAGATGTATGAAAACGTGTGGTTTGAATTCTTGAACAACGGCGACACCCTGGCGGTGAGTGCAGAACACTTCACGGAGGATGTGACCATCGTCACCGATCAAGGAAACATCGTGGGCATCGATGGTCTACGCCAATTTTACATGAATTACCTCAACGGATTCTCTGACATCGAGTTCACCATTGTGGATGCCTTCGGGCAGGGCGACAAAATTGTCAAGCACTGGAATTTCAAAGGCACGCATACAGGCGCATTTTTTGGCATCCCAGCCACGGGAAACAAGCTTGATTTGTCAGGAACCACCCTTGTCACCATGCGGGATGGCCGAGTGGCAAGCGAACAGGACTTCTTCGACATGAAGTCCATGCTCGATCAATTGCAAGATGCCAAAGGTGAAGTCAACGTTGACGACTACGCCCCTGGGACGTTGTGACGTTCAAGTCGTCGCCAAGCTCCTCCACGAGAACCCCGTCAAGCTCGAGCAAGATGGCCTCGTACAGCTTGAGGAAATACATCTTGTTCTCGAGGTAGCCAGACAGCAAAAGCACGTTGGCTTCAAAGCGTTGGTCGCCGGAGATTGCGGTGTGCAACATGCCCACGTAGGCGTCGAATCCGATGACATTTTGACCTTTTGCCAGCACAATTTCTGGATGCTCAGAGGTTAGAAATGGCATGAAGGCCTGTTTGAGTTCGCGCTCGTAATTCACCGATGTCTGCATGTAACGCAAGAAGGTGTTGTGCAACTGCCCCAGTTTGTCTTTCACCTTGTCAGATTGGAGGTACTTCAAGGCTCCTGCATGGATGATGCTTTGGTATTGGTTCATGGGTGGCTCAAACACCCTGTACCGTGTCAAGATGAACTCGATTCTAGCCTTGCTCGTGGTCAAACCTTCGAAGCGATCCGGATCAAAACCCTCTTCAAGCAGGGCATTCAGAATGTTGATGTCATCTCGGTAATTGTCTTTGCGCTCTCGGCAGTACTTGTCAATCTCCTCCAATTCTGCATGCAGGCTCTGGAGCACCTTGATTCGTTCCTGTTCCTCCACGCGTTCAACGGCAATTTGGTTCAACCAAAAGGACACCGAAATGCCCAGGACAATCACAAGGAATTCAAGGGAGTACTTTACAGCAAGGTCTTTCAGCTTCATGTCTGTCAATATCGAACAAAACGCGATGTTGCAACGGCAAGTCCACGTTGGATGTGGACCCAGCAGGACCCAAGCCGAATCCCCTCAAATCAAATTTCATTTGGCAAGCTCAATTGTGGAGTGGTTCGAACGTGTTTGCCCAACTCTCGCATGCGCTTTCTCTTGCCGTCTGATTGTCCGGCGACAAGCACAACAACGATTGACTTCATGAGGTCGCCGAGGCAGATAGGTTGCTAAACATAATCATGCAGACGGAGTGATTATCATATAAAACCTTGGATTTCAGCAAAGTAATCTCAACCTTATGGAAAATACTTACAGCACCATGACCAAATTTCACCTCCCCCAAGTGATCGCATCGAGCATATTTTTTGCCATGTTTCACTTTCAAATGACTTCACAGAACTATCAAACAAATCACTTTGACAACCAGTGGAGCTTCAACCGAGTCACGCAATCAGAATGTTTGAACAATCCATATCACACCATTTTGCTTGGTCGGGAAGAGCACGATGTCAACGATCCAAAGTGTGAGGCGTTTGAGTTGGACAACGCTGGCCAACTTGTGAATGCGCGTGAATACATCTCGAGTTCTGGCTCGGTGGTCGAATTCTTGCACATTGAACCTGCGTTCAATGGATACATCGCATGTGGGTTCACAAACAACGGGGTGACCACAGTTCCAGTGGTGGCGGTGTTGAGCCCCTCATTGGATGTCTTTGAAGCTCGAGTGTACCCTGGTGTCTATTTCGATGGCCAGAACAACTCATACACCGCGAATGGCGTTGCGATGCATATCACGACCGACGGCCAACAAGGGTTTGTCGTCAGCGGCATCGTGGGGGACGGAGATCTTCTCCAGACAGGTGCTACAGGGAAGAGACATGCGCTGGCGATGCGGTTAAAACCTGATTTGTCGGTGGACTGGGTGAGGGCATTCAATGGCGGGATCCCATGGGCTTCTGAAGATATGGATGCATTCAATCATGGAACGGAGATCCTCGATGGGACCAAATTCTTTTTCTCTGGGTCATTCAATGGTTCAGATTCTCCGCAAGAGGCGGCTGCTGTGATGTTGGATGGTGCAGGAAATCTCTCTTGGGGCTTCAGGTATTCCAATCAAGCTGGCGGCGCACATTCATCTCTCTCAGGAGACGTCGTTTTGAATACAAGCTCAGGCCAAATTCACCAGTTGGTCAACAACAGCATCACACACACCTGGGGAGTTACGACTTGGGACTTGCTCGGAAACCTCGATCTCGCTCAAACGTGGAATTCCCAATATGCCGACTTGAATTGGCAAGGCTTGAGTTTGCTTATCGACCCAGCCGATCCAAACCTTCTCACTGTTGGAGGATTTCAGCGGAGTCACGGTTGGAGTGGCTCGTATGGTTCGGTTCCCTTCCTCACGGAATTCAAAATGAACTCCGGAACAGCCACTCAGAGCACGAGATATCTGATTCCTCAAAACAACGGATTGATCAGTGCATCAGTGGATGCCCTCTCGTTGTTCAATGGGCAACAAGCACAATTCAGACAGCCTACGATGGCTGTTCGTGCACCCGAAGGGGTCTTCCTGCATGGTTATCGAGGAGTCGGTGCAACAGGGTTTTCGACAAATGGAGTTGAAACCGCTGTAGCTCGGGATCCTTTGGCCGAGACCTTGTGTGACTGGGAGGACATTCCAACCAACTTTGATGCTGGGGTTTGGGAGGTAGAAGATGGCATATCGACCATTTCAGTCACGTTGGACGATGGCAATTTTGCAATGACGGCAATTGCCTCTGACTTTGTCACCGAAGCCTGTGCGTCTGGGCCAACAGTTTGCGAGGAAGTCTTTTCTCCATCTTTCACTTGGAGCTACGGTCCAGGAATGACATGTCCGTCTGGTTGCGAAATCATCTTTGACGATTTCATTTCACCTCTTTACGATCCGGCCATTCACTGCTTGGAGTGGGATTTTGGTGACGGAACAACGATGTCAATGAGTGGACCCTTGTCGGAGCCATTGACGTATTGCTACACTTCGCTTGCCGGGACTCCTCCTGGCTTCCCTGCGGTTTGTCTCACCGTGAGTTGTTGCGACGATGCAACGGTACAATCCACCTATTGTGACACACTTCTGATCAATTGTGGGACACCTGAACCATGTCCGCCACTGGAAGGAGACTATTCCATCGAGGCCTTTGTGACTTCAGGCTTTGGCGACTGTTTGGAGGGGTGCGAAGTTGGTTTCGACTGCCCAGTACTTGACCCAGATGTGTACTGTTATTCATGGGACTTTGGCGACGGCACCACGATGTCTGGAACGGCTGGTACTTGTCCCATTCATTGCTATGAAGAAAGTGGAACGTACGTCGCGTGTCTCACAATCACGTGCTGCGATGACGAGGATGCGGCTCCCTTGCTTGTGTTGTGTACGGAGGTTACTGTGGATTGCGGTTCGTGCAAATTGCCAGAATTGGCTTCCATATCCTTGGATCTGACCATTTTTGATGACGGCGTGTTTGATTGCGAAGGCTGTGCCATAGGGGTTTGTGGACTCTACGATGCCGATTTGAACGAGGGTCTTCTGGACCCATTTGATTTGTGCGCAGACTTCTTCTTTTCGGATGGGACTTCCTTGTTGGGCGTGCCTTTTGTAGCATGCTATGACCACTGCTTCGAAACAGCCGGAGTTCATGAAATATGCATGGAAGTCTATTGTTGTGACAATCCCGATGAACGCATCGGCCTTTGTGAATCCTTGTCGTGTGGATGTCCCGTAGAATGTTCAGTTGGGAATGCCTTCTGGGCGGTTGGTCAAACCGCGAACGACGGTGAGTGCCAAGTCCAGTTCGAAGGAATCGAGTTTTTGGGTCCGGGCATGACAGGCCATCAAAACCCAACGTGGAGTGTGGACGGCATTCTCTCAGCAACGAGCTACAATGCGACATTCGACCTTGAACCAGGCACGTACAACATTTGTCGAACCCTCGAAGGAGTGACCCCAGACGGGACCACTTGTCTTTCTGAGCATTGCCACGACGTGATTGTGGATTGTTGCGAGGAAGCTTGTCCGGGAGACTTGGACGGCAATGGTGTGATTAACGTCTCTGATTTGCTTGGATTGCTTGCCATGTTCGGAACATCGTGCATGTAAAGGGTCGTGTTGGCTCCTCAGCGAAAGCATGGGGCATGAGTGTATGACACGTGGAGAAGAGGGGGGCAATGACCAATGGTCAGCCCCCCTTTTCACTCTGAGAGAACCGGGTTCGGGCACGATTTTATTTGCCCCTCGCTTCGCGGGTCCAGCAGGACAGAAGCCGAACACCCTTCACCCCGATTTGGCCAATCAATGACCGTGGATAAAGTCCTTCTTCAAACGAATCACGCTCTGCCAAAGCACCCTCTTCCTGCCCTACATTGTTTCAACCTTAAACACTTACGATTATGGAAAATGAAATGTTGATTCCGGTGATACTTGCCGGGCTCTTTACTGCGATGGCAGTGCTTGGCGTGGCCACCAAAAAAGGGTTTTACGTGCGTCTAGGATACTTCCTTTTTGGGGGCATGGTCATGACCTTCAATCTACTGGGTTTGGCCGCAGGAGAAGGTGGACTGGTGGAAATCATGTCCGTCGGCATATTCGCATGTCAAACAATCATCATGTATCCTTGGGTCCCTGAAGAAATAGACTTTTCGCACGAAGCAATTCGAACGTTGGCACTGCGGCTGACTGCCACAGTCTTCATCATCAACGCAACTTCAACTTGGTTGATTCTTACAATGCCTGATTTCCCTCAACTTCTGGCAGTCTTCCATGGCATCTTGGCCATCATCATGTTGATGCGCATCGCCATGATCTTGAAAGGGGGCGTCACGAAGACTTGACCTACAACCTGCCAAATGAGAAAAGGCGAGCTGAGCTCGCCTTTTTTGTGTGGTTGCCTTCCGGTGAGAGTTTAAAGTTGGTTGAGCTCATGGATTTCGTAGCTCTCCATCACGGCATCGAAAACAGGCTTTGACACTGGATTCGAACCATTCAAAAATGCATGCAATGCATCCATGTTGTGAACTGCGATTTTGAACATGACTTTGCGTTGGTCTGGGGTCACCGTTCCAATGGTTTTGCTCAAGTCAGCGATCTTCCTTCGCTCGGCGATTCCTTCATCAGATTTCATGAAGCCCATGAATTTTGGGAATTGTCCCTCTTTGAGGGTTCCAACAACGAGAATGTCCCTCATGGCGTCAAACGCTTGGAGTTGGAGTAGTACTGAACTTGGTCGTCTTGAACCATGTACCACTCTTCAATCACCGCCTTTTCGACCGTGTCTCCTTCCAAAGTCCCGATCTCGTCAAATCCGGCATGAACCCACGCCCCAGGTGCGTTGGCATCGTCATCCACGCTGAAAGCCCACATCATCTTCCAAGAGTAGTCGAGGGTGTCTTTTGAAAGCTTTTCTGCAAATGCCTCAAAGCCTTGAAACTGATCGCCATCGTTCCATTCAAATACACAGGTGTCAGAGTAAAACTTGCGCATGGCATCGAGATCCATTTTGGCCCATTCAGCATCAATGGCCTTGACCAAATCAACCGCAGATTCAGATCCCATGCTCACTGGATTTCCAGTTGGGGCAAACCCATTTGCACAAGGTGTAGCAGATGCATCCCCTGGAGACTCCCCTCCAGGATTGCACGAGGCCAAAAAGAAGAGGCCCAAGAAAAGTGTAGAGTATAAACGCATGTCGCGCAAGCTAAGGCGCAATTCGAACAGCCAAACGCGTTCCACTTATAGCTTGATTAAGCAGAAAATCTTCCGTCACTTTCAAGTCGAACTTTGTTCTATGTCCTGCCACCACACTTTGACTCATGACTCAAGAATTGAATGCCTTGACTTTTGTCTCTTTTGACCCCGCCTATCGCAAGGCCTTTTTTGACTTGAACAAAGCTTGGCTTGAGGCACACTTCCTTCTTGAACCCTATGACATCGAGGTTCTGTCAAACCCAGAACGTGAGGTTTTGGATGCGGGCGGAGAGATCCATTTCGGGCTTTTGGGCGAGGAGGCCATTGCCACCTTTGCCTTGACACCCCGGCGGAAAGGTGTGATGGAATTGAACAAAATGGCCGTGCACCAGAATCATCGCGGCAAAGGAATTGGACACCTCATGATGGACCGCGTCATGGACATTTGTAGACTGCGGAACGTCCAGACCTTGGAGTTGTATTCCCACACCTCACTGGCAAGCGCAATTCACCTTTACCACAAATTCGGTTTCAAGGCGATTCCTCTGCCTGCAGATTGTGTGTATGACCGCGCCAACACAAGAATGCAATTGGAATTGTGATGCGGACGGTTTGAATCTGGCAGGCCGATAAGCGGTGTTGCCCAGAATTGAGGGGACATCCGGAAAATATCCGACCGGGTGGACCCCGCAGGACAGAAGCTGAACACCCTCAACCCCGATTTGATTTTATTGTAGCCGAAGTCCTTATGAGTGATGATTAAGGTATTTTCGGCATTAAATGAAAAGGAAAGAAGTGTGTGTTCAATTTGGCTGTGGGCTGTCAGCACCAGAGGGGTGGCACAACTATGACAACTCTCCAACGTTGAGGATTCAACGGCTTCCCGTGTTCGGCAAGCTACTCACGAGAAAAAGAGTGACATTCCCGTCAAATGTCTTGTACGCAGATGTCCTAAAAGGACTGCCGCATCGAAGTGATTCAATAGACAAAGTCTATTGTTCACACGTACTAGAACACCTGAGTTT
>MDSV01126798.1_pt1 | contig 17488 bp, 24 predicted proteins | sample 810851 | NCBI WGS metagenome assembly MDSV01 (sample SAMN05326640, study PRJNA326480) | marine metagenome | isolation source: seawater | place: Atlantic Ocean: North East | collected 2012 | reverse complement strand
GTGTGGGGAGACGGCTTACAGACTCGTTCCTTCTTGTACATTGATGAATGCATCGAAGCAACTAGAAGATTAATGGATTCAAACTTCATGGGACCAGTTAATATTGGTTCGGAGGAGATGGTATCTATCAATCAGTTGGTAGATACTGCTGCTAAAGTTGCTGGTAAAACAATAGAGAAGAAGCATATAGATGGACCACTTGGTGTTCGTGGTCGCAACTCTAACAATGAACTCATTCGTGAGAAGTTGCAGTGGGATTATAAGATGAGTCTTGAAGAAGGTATTTCTAAAACTTATTCATGGATTAGTGAGCAAATAAATGACAGTAGCGTTTAATCATTTGGGAAAGTTGGGGCAACTGGGAAACCAGATGTTCCAATATGCTGCCATTAAAGGAATAGCAACCAAGATTGGATCTGATTTTGTAATACCAAATCATAAAGAAATATTTGATGATGGTATAGGTAATAGGTATCCTATATTGATTCATGATGCCTTTAATTTGGATGGTAAAAGAGGCATTTTACAGACTCAGGATTATATTCAGGAGACTACATTTCACTTTGAAGAAAAGTTCTTTAATATGTCACCTAGTACTAATGTATCACTATGGGGATTCTTTCAGACAGAGAAATATTTTAAACATATTGAAGATGACATTAGAAAAGATCTAACATTTAAGGATGAAATCGTTTCTCCATGTCAAGAACTTGTGAAAAGTGTAGACACTCCCATCTCTCTTCATATTAGGAGGGGAGATTTTATTATAAATTCTGGTAATCATCCTCCATTAGGATTGGATTATTATGAGAAAGCATTAAAGGAATTTGATGATGATAGAAATGTTATTATATTTTCTGATGATACCAAGTGGTGTAAGGGACAGGAGTTATTTGAAAGTGATAGATTTATTGTTGCTGAAGATAATGATCAGTTCCATGACATGTGCTTAATGAGTATGTGTGATGATTTTATTATTGCTAACTCTACATTCTCATGGTGGGGTGCTTGGTTAGGTAATAGGGGAAAAGTTATTGCTCCTAAAAAATGGTTTGGACCAAATCTAAATCATGATACAAAAGATCTTTATTGTCCTGATTGGATACAGTTATGAAAATAGGAATTATTGGAGTTGGTATTGTTGGTAGTGCCATTAGATATGGTTTTGAAAGGTTGGGTCATGATGTGTATGTTCATGATACAAAATGGGAAACCAATATTGAGGATGTATTGGATACTCAAATAAATTATGTATGTGTACCTACTGATTCAGATAAGGCAGGTGGATGTAATATAACCATTGTTGAAAAGGTTATTGATGAATTGGTAGATAATAACTACAATGGAGTCATCTGTATTAAGTCCACTGTGATTCCTGGAACCACAGAAGAGTTAAGATCCAAGTATGATAAACTTGCTTTTGTGCCAGAGTTTCTTAGAGAGAGGTGTGCTATAGCAGACTTCATGCAAAATCATGAGGTGTGTATTGTAGGTACTGAAAGTGATGAGATATTTAAAGTAATTAAAGAAACTCATGGAGACTATCCAACAGAGTTTGTTAAATGCACTCCAACTGAAGCAGAGTTTGCTAAGTATTTTCATAATGTTTATAATGCTACACAAATTATATTTGCCAATAGTTTCTATGAAGTCTGTTCTAAAATGGGAGTGAGTTATAGTAATGTAAAGAATGCTTTAAAAAATAGAACTAATATTAACTTCCAATATTTGGAATGTAATAAAAACTTTAGGGGATTTGGTGGAGTATGTCTCCCTAAAGACACCAAAGCAATGGCTTGTCTATGTAAGAAACTGAATCTGGATGTATCTTTCTTTGACGATCTTCTTGAAGAGAACTCCAAATATAATATTACTGTTCCCAAAGGTATGAGATTATGAAAAAAATACTAGTAACTGGTGGGTGTGGTTTCATTGGCCACTATCTTGTTAAGGAACTATTGAAAGAAGGGTATGAAATATCAGTCATTGATAATCTTGAGAGAGGAAACATAGGTCGTCTAGAAGATGTAAAGAATGATATTGAATATTATTCTGGTGACATTAGAAGGTCTCATGATGTCCATGAAGCAATGGCAAGAGGTGTGGATGGTATCATTCATCTAGCATTTATTAATGGGACAAAGAATTTTTATTCAATGCCTAGTAAGATTATTGATATTGGTATACGTGGATTGCTTAATGTATATGATGCTGCGAAGTATTTTGGTATTAAAAATTTATTCATTGCATCAAGTGGAGAAGTCTATCAGAAACCATCTATAGTTCCTACCCCTGAAGATATCCCTTTGATTATTCCTGATGTGACTAATCCTCGTTATTCATATGGTGGTACAAAAATATTATATGAACTGATGGGACAGCATTATAGACGTGAGGAATTTGATAAAGTTATTTTATTCCGTCCTCATAATGTTTATGGTTCTGATATGGGTAATGACCATGTGATACCAGAGTTGATTAATAAAATAAAAAACTCTGAAAAAGATATTACTCTCTTGGGTGATGGTACACAGACCAGAGCATTCTGTCATATAAATGATTTTTGTGATGGTATAAAGGTGTTGTTATCTCATGGTGTAGATGGTAATATATACCACGTTGGTAATGATGAAGAGGTCTCTATTAAGCAATTGTGTCAAACCATTTTGAAAAAAATGTGCTATAATAGAGAGATTAAATATTCTGAAGAACCGAAAGGTGAAACTAACAAGAGATGTCCTGATATCTCTAAACTTAAAGCATTGGGTTACAACCCTAAAATAAATCTTGAAACTGGATTGGAGATGGTCATTAATGAAACTAACTGAAATTATTAAAAAGTATGATATGAATGGTTTCAAAGGAAACTATGATTCTCAAGGTCAACATCTAGGAGGATGGGGAACCGATAAGGATGCTGAACATTCATATTGTGAATATTATGAAGGAGTATTGAAACCTTTTGTTAAGAAAAAGGTAAACATATTAGAACTAGGAGCTAACTATGGTTGCTCTGGTATTTTATGGTATGAATATCTCCCTAAATCTAAACTTGTTATGTTGGATATTGCAGAGACAATGAACCCCAAGTGTTGGGATATTATGGATCACGATAGATTTGTTTATGCTAACTGTGATGCATATGTTAAAGAGAATAGTGAAGAGGTAAAGAACATTCAACCAGAAGGATTTGATATTATATTTGAGGATGGCCCACATACAGTAGAGAGTCAAGTTACTACTTTAGAACTCTACCTAGAACAACTAAAAGTTGGTGGTAAGATGTTTATCGAGGACATACAAGACCCTAATCATTTTGATACTCTTGAGAAAGTTGTAGAAGAGATGGATGGTGAATATGAAACAGAACAAATAGATTTAAGAGAGAATAAAGATCGTTACGATGATCTTATTTTTGTGGTAACTAAAAAATGATTCCTGTTTATCAACCTTCTATAGCAAACAATCAACGTAAGTATGTTCTTGATTGTATTGATACTAACTGGATTACTTTTAGAGGAAAGTATGTTAATACCTTTCAAGAGGAGTTTTGTAAGTTTACTGGATCTAACTATGCCAGTGTGGTTAGCAATGGAACAGTTGCTATTCATGTAGCATTAGAAGCATTGGGTATTGGTGAGGGGGATGAGGTAATTGTTCCCACTTTTACATACATTGCTACTGTTAATGCTGTCGCATATACTGGAGCAACTCCTGTTTTTTGTGATTCTTCTTATGATGATTGGCAAATAGATCCTGAAGATATAAAAAGAAAAATAACTTCTAAAACAAAAGCAATTTTACCTGTTCATTTGTATGGACAAGCATGTGATATGGATGCTATATGTAAGATTGCTAGAGAAAATAGTTTATTTGTTATTGAGGATTGTGCGGAAGCAATAGGAACAAGAATAGGTAATCAACATGTTGGAACTTTTGGAGATATATCTACGTATAGTTTCTTTGGAAATAAAACTATAACCACTGGTGAAGGTGGAATGGTCTGTACAAATAGATCTTATTTACATCAAAAGGTAGAGAGTTTAAAATCACATGCAGTAGATAAGAAAAAAAACTATTGGCATACTGAGATTGCTTACAACTATAGAATGACAAATATACAAGCAGCGATTGGTGTTGCTCAACTTGAAGAGTGTTATCAATACTTAAAGAGGAAAAGAGAGATTGCTTATCTTTATATGGAGGGTCTAAAAGATACATCTTACAAACTTTTACAAGAGAAAGAAGGGACAACAAATAGTTTCTGGATGTGTAGTCTTTTATTGCCTGATGTAGATACTAGAGATAGGATTGAAAAAGCATTTGAGTTGGCCAACATAGATTTTAGACCTGCCTTTTATCCTATTCATACGATGCCTATGTATGATAAAGGAGAACGTTATTCTGTGGCAGAAGACATCTCTAGTAGGGCTATAAATATCCCTAGTTGGCCTGATTTGACAAATGATCAAATAGGGACTATTATTAATACTATAAGATCTGTATAAGTATGGAATTACAAGAACATTTGGGTGGACATGATAATAAAACACATGTGGATGTTGCTACTACAAACTGGTTAAAGCATGAACATGATGTAAAATCAATACTTGATATTGGTTGTGGGCCTGGAGGGATGTCACAGGTATGTGCGTCTATGGGTATTGAATGGTTGGGTGTAGATGGTGATCATACAGTGTTACCAGAAGGCAATACTTTATTACATGATTTTACTGTAGGACCACCAAAGATTGAAAGAACCTTTGATTGTGTTTGGTCGGTAGAATTTCTTGAGCATGTAGAGGAAAAATATATTGACAACTTTATGAAAGCATTTCAACTTTCTACTAATATAGTTGTTGTTACAGCAGCACCTCCTGGTTGGCCAGGTCATCATCATGTTAACTGTCAACTTCCTGAATATTGGATTGAAGTATTTGATAACTATGGTTTTGAATATAGTGAAGACCTTACAGATACTGTAAAGGTAATTTCTTCTATGAGGAAACCTTTTCTTCAGAAGAATGGTATGGTTTATTTAAAAAAATAGAGGATTATTATTATGCCAAAAATATCAATTGCTATTCCTACATGTGAATCTGAAGGAAGAGGAGCAGAGTTTATAGATGATCTGTTTAGAACTATTGTGATTCAGCAGTTTAAGGATTATAATGTATGGGTATCTGATCAGAGTGTAGATAATTCTGTTAAAAATATATGCCGTGCTTATCAGAATCGGATTAATGTAGAGTACATTAGAAATGCTGAAAATCGTGGAAACGGCCCTGCTAATACTAACAATGCCATTGAGTTATGTGATGGTGAGATTGTCAAGGTTATGTTCCAAGACGATTTCTTTTATGATGATGAAGCATTAGGAAAAATATATGATGCTTTATCAACCTCTGATAAGACTTGGTTGGTTTGTGGATCTAATCATACTAGAGATAATGGACATTCTTTTTATTGGGATTTGATGCCCAAGTGGAGTGACCAAATCATCAATGGTGTGAATACTATTAGTAGTCCTTCAGTGGTTGCCTTTAAGAATGGTATCAAAGAAAGGTTTGAAACTAATGTTAAAATGATGATGGACTGTGAGTTTTATTACACAATGGATAAAGCACATGGTCAACCTGTATATTTACATGATGTATTAGTTTCTAATAGGGTTCATGATGGACAAGTTTCTCAAAGGATTACATCTGATCCAAAATATTTTGAAGAGATGAAGAAAGAGATTGATTATTGTTTTGAAAAGCATGGGGTTAATTATAATGAAGTATAACTTTATTACTACATTCAATAAAAGATTATATGATGAGTATGCTCATGAGTTTATTTCTACATATTTGAATACTAATCAGATAGCACCTCTTACTTGTTATATTGAAGAGGATAATACTGATGAGATTTATCCACAACATGAAAATATTTCATATAAGAATGTTTTAACTTGTCAACCTGAATGTCAGAAGTTTGTAGATAGGAATAGGGATAGGCCTGTAAAGGTTTATACTGAAAATGCTTTGATGTGGAACTATAAAGTGTTTGGTCAGTATGATATGAGTCTGGAAAGAAGAAAGACTTTTTATATTGATGCTGATTGTATATTTTATAAACAGTTTACTGAAGAATGGTTAGATGATTTCCTTCCTGATGATGTATTCTTTGCTGGATATACAAGAGAGTTATACTATACTGAAACTGGGTTCATAGGTTTCAATAATACATTGGATATCTCCAAGAGATTCTTTGAGGAGTATGTTGATTTGTTTAAAACGGATGATATCTATAAGATAAAATCAGGACAACTTGATTGTACTGCTATTGATACTTTGAGAAGAAAGTATAAGTTCTTCCCAGAGTATAAAGAGAAACCTTGGGGACAAGACTATGCCAATCACGGACATGTAATGGCAGTCTGTCCTAAACTTAGTCCTTATTTGGATCATCGTAAGGGTGGTAGAAAGGCAATGGATACAAGTCCAGAATGGAGGGGATAGTAAGTGAAGATCATTGCTATCAGGGAGATATTTAAAACACAGTTTGGATTCTATTTACCAAACCATCCAGATTTTTCTATGAAAATGTGGAATGAAGTAGATGATTATACTTACGCAGATGCTTTCATTCAATCTAATATTGCTGGAAGATTCAAATGTTTGGAGTTGAATCCTTTATATGAATGGGTCAAGAAGAAACCTGTTTTATGCATGGAGCAAGCAATATTTAGAAAGAATATGGATATGCATGATACAAGAAACTATTATTTTCGATTAGGATTGAATAGTTATACGTATGATAAGGGAGTATTTAAAAATAAAAACTCTCCTCCTGATAGATGGAAAACCATTCAAGACAAGTGTGAGATAGAAATAAAACCTTGGAAAACTAAAGGAGATTATATTCTCATTCTTCTTCAAAATCCACATGATACTAGTCTTGTTAATCTAAAGACTTCTTATGATGAATGGATTGTCAATACAGTTAGAGAAATCGCATCATATACTAGTGAGGATATTGTCATTAGACTTCATCCAAACTTTGTTCATAAGTTTAACATCCCACTCTATCAGAGTATTAATGTACCTAATAGGATTGGTATAAGTGGTACTACTCCTAATGATAATATCTCTCATGGTGGTAAAGACTTTGAAGATACACTTGCTAATGCGAGGATGGTAGTAGCATTCTCTAGTAATGGTCTACAGGAAGCAGTTTGTGAGGGAGTACCTGCTATATCATTAGATACTTCATCATTTGCTTGGCCTGTAAGTTATCATTCACTTGACATTCTAGGTGAAGGTGAAGTAGAATGTAAATTTGAAAGGGAACAGTGGTTATATGACTGCGGTTATTGTCAATGGACTGCTGATGAACTGGATTCTGGATATCCTCATAAAAGATTATTGGAGTGAAAATGATTAAACTTTTAATTGTTGATGTTGACGGTATCATGACCGATGGTATCAAATATTATAATCGTGAAGGTGAAGTAAAGTTAAAAACTTTTTGCGATAAGGATTGGACTTCGATAAAAAGATTTCGTGCTGCAGGAGTAGATGTTGTTTTTCTGACTGGAGATGGATATAATGTAAGTATCCTAGAGAACAGAAATCTACACGTCATCACTAATCGTGGACAAGGTTTTCATAGTGACAAAGCAAACTACTTAGATGATATATTGGAAGAGTATGAATGTTCAGCAGATGATACTGCTTTTATAGGTGATGACCTTTTTGATATTGGTATTATGAGGAAGGTGGAGTATGCTTTTTGTGTAAAGAATTCTCCAAAGATGGTAAAGGATAATGCATATATGTTAAAACATAAAGGTGGTGACAATGTTCTTATGCATTTGTTTGAGTTGTTAGAAGAAAGGAAACTAATACCCTTTGTCACATATGAGGATGTAGTGGGTAAGATTTATGATCTTGATATAAAGGAAAAGTTTTAATGAAAGACATTTCGTTATATGGACATCTAACTATTGATACTCTTCTTGATGGAGAAACAGAGAAGAAAACTCTAGGTTCAATAGCAAATGTATGGAAAGCACTTGTTGAGTTAGATTGTAGTCTTAATATAGGTCTCTCTCCTATTGATATTGGACAGGCACTTATTTACATTGATAAGAAAGCAGCAACTAGAGTAGGTAAAGCAAGTTTAAATCTTAGAAAGTCCAGTCCAAAGATTTTTGAATCAAAGGTACATCATATACTATACTTAAATGAGATATCTGAAAGAAGTTTTATAGCATCTCTTGATGGTATAATCACAGCAGATATATGTCCTGGTAAACCTGTAATGAAAGAGGTTTTATCTCATATTGATTATCTTTTTATATCTGATGAGGATTGTGATGACTTTGATGCTCTAGTAGAAGCAACAAAGGGATGGGTAATACTTCATAGTTCTAATGGTAGTATTTGTTCTAATGGTCAAGATGAATTCTTTTGGAAAATAAATGAAGATGATATATTGAAGAATGTAAATGTGTTGGGGGCGGGTGATATTTTTGCTTCTTGTTTCTTATATAAATTATTAGGAGAAGATGCCAATATTAGACACTGGATTGAGTATTCGCATTTAAAAACTACTGAAATTTTAAGACATTATTCACAATGAAACCTAATATACTTATTCCCATGGCTGGTCTTGGGAGTCGTTTTGTTAAAGAAGGATTCAAGGTTCCTAAACAGATAATAAATGTTAAAGATAAGCACCTTATAGATATTTCTTTAGATTGTCTTGATTATAAAGATTGTAATCTTATTTTTGTAGTAAGGGATGAGCATGTATATAACCATCATATGGATGAACTTCTTAAGAAGAAGTTTGGTGACGATATTACGATAGTAGTTTTAGATAAACTGACAGATGGTTCAGTTTGTAGTTGTTTGTATGCGGAAGATTATATTGATAATGATGCTCCATTGATTATTCATACATTAGATATTGAGTTCCGTCCAGTATTTAATCCACATGTAATGAATGAGTTGGATGCTGATGGTTTAATCCTTACCTTTAAATCAAACTCAATCAACTACAGTTATGCCCAGATTGATGATGCTGGATATGTAATAAAGACAGCAGAGAAGAAAGCGATTAGTTCTAATGCTTGCGTAGGAATATATGGATATAAAAAGGGTTCTGATTTTTGTAAGTATGCAAAAATGATGATTGATATGAATCTTCGTACCAAGAATGAGTTTTATATATCACCTCTTTACAATCTTCTTATTGATGATGGTAAGAAGATTGTAACTGATTCTGTTGAGAAGATGCATATTTTTGGGACTCCCGATGAATATAACTTCTATAAAGAGAATGTTACTCAAAGGATTGGTGATAAACCAATAGCACTCTGTTCTGACCATTCTGGATTTGAAACCAAGGAACAGTTTAAAAGTATTCTTGATGCTAATCGTTTAGAGTATATTGACTTTGGTACTATCTTAAATAAAGATTGCGATTATAGAGATTATATTGCTCAAGCAGCAAAGGCTATTCAAGATAAGGATTGTCATTTTGGATTTGGTTTCTGTAGGTCTGGTCAGGGTGTTAATATTTGTGCCAATAAGTATAAAGGTATCAGGTCAGCACTTATCTATAATGAATATTCTATGGAGATGTCTATTAGACATAACTGTGCTAACTTCTTTGCCATTCCTGCTATGAATATGGATGAACAAACGTTAGCAAGATACTTACGGATTGCACGTGACAATACTTTTGATGGTGGCAGACATCAGATTAGAATACAGGAGTTAGAATGAAAGAGTCTAATATAAAAGATTTCAAAGCAGGGTGGTTTGTAGGTGATTTCGATCCATCTATTTTTAAAAACCCTTTCTTTGAAGTAGCACATCATAAACATAAAAAAGGTTGTGAAACCTTTCCACATTACCATGCTGTTACTAATGAATTAAACTATATTGTTAGAGGTGAGTTAATGGTATCAGGAAAACATTTTAAAGAAGGTGACATGTGGATATATGAACCTAATGAAGTTTCTGATGTTAAGTTCCTTGATGATAGTGAGTTGATTATTGTAAGATGGCCATCTATTCCTTCAGATAAGTATGAAGTTAATATCTCATAGGGGAAATCTAAAAGGTCCTAATCCTCAAACAGAAAATCATCCTGATCAGATTGTAGAGTGTATTGGGAAAGGATATGATGTTGAGATTGATGTAAGACTTATTGATGGTAAACCATGGTTGGGTCATGATGATCCTCAATATAAGGTAACGTGGATGTGGTTAACAGATAAGTCTGAAAGATTGTGGATACATTGTAAGGATATTAATACTCTTCATGAGTTCTCAACAAATAACACATCTCCATATAATTATTTTTGGCATCAAGGTGATGATTATACCTTGACCAGTAAACATTTTATTTGGTCTTATCCTAATAAAAAATATACTCCTAATACTGTGGTTGTAATACCAGAAATTGAAGTTGACTTAAATGAGGTAATGATGTATAATTGTTATGGTATATGTGCTGATTATCTATGAAAGTTGCTTACCTTCTTCCTGGATTTGTTAGAAACTTTGATAATATAAATGAGATAGAAAAATTTATAGCATTAAACAATGAGCATACTATAGATTTTTATACTAATACTTACAATGTTCTTGGATCGGAATTTAAAGAACCTTCTAACAAAAGAGGTTATGCGGATTCTGTGAGGATAGATGAAAACTTTACTGAAGGTAGGTTTCCATTTAAGAAAATAGATATACAAGACTATGATACAGTTGATAAGGAAGTAACTCAATTTGCTGAAGAATATAAGCACCTAGTTAGTAGTTCTGCCGAATGGGATCAGTGGAACAGTCAGGTGATGAGGAGTAATGAAGATGTAAAGAGTAGGTTGAGAGTTACTTATGCTCAATGGAGAAATGTCCATGAAGTTTTTAATCTAATAGATGATCCAGATCAATATGATATGGTGGTTAAGAGTAGGTATGATGCCTTTGTGTCAAAACTATTTTTATCAGATTACAAGATTGATAAAGATGAGAAAACTGTATATGGTTTAAGAGAGATTGGTGGTATGTCATCCTTTAGATTGGATAACGGAGAGGTTATAAATCCTTGTATGGATTTTGTGGTTTTTGGAAATCCTAAAAGCATGGAATATTATTGTATGCATGGTGAAAAAGAGACCTTTATTAGTTTATTGGAAGATGAAAATCTTTCATCAAAAGAGTTTTCTAACTTCTATCACCAATGTGACATAAAACTATGTGGAGAGTTGCCACATGTTTATAGAATGGTAAATATTGGTAAGTATACATTTAAGGAAATGGATCCAAAACATTTTCCTGAAGGAAGAAAACTAACACGTAAGCAAAAGTTCCCCACATGAGATTTGACAACCCCATTTATGATCATGGATTTTCTTTTCCAGACATCGCATCTTTCCCTGACGTATCTTCTGAAGGTAGGTATGAGGGAGATGATTTAACTGGACTTGCTTTAATACAAGAAGCAGTTAAACATAGGAATCTTGACCTTTTTCAGAAAGGATATACTTACTATATGAAGATTGGTGATGGTAAGTTATTTTCCAAGTTAAATCATATGTTTAACTTTTATTCTAACTTTGAGAGAGGAAGATCCGATATTGATATTCCATCCAATAAAGTTTATGATGATTTATTTGAAGATGGAATATCTTATTTGGATTTGGATTTAGATGAGTTAAGAGTATTAGCACAACCTCATGTAGAACAACTTCTTTCTATACCTGATTGGAGACCACCTCCAGGTACCATTGATAGGTACCATCAACTTGATGAATCTTATAAACAAAAGGTTCATAACTTATTTGAACAAAGTGGTATCATTGATGGTGCTAGTAAGTATAATAGAGGTGGTAGAAGGTTACATGTAGCAAATGCTATTCTTCATGTAGCAAAACCTACTGACCAAAACTGGAAGCAGTTTTTATATGACTGTGATACTGTCACCAAGACAATCAATATGCATATAGATCCTAAAGAAGATGTGATTAAGGCTATGGTTTATTTGGATGAAGTTGATGAAGAGTCTGGTCCATTTTCATATGTAGAGAAATCTAATAGGTGGGCATATGATGAAGTGCAGAGTATCTTTGGTAGGTCTATTACAACAGGAAGTTATTGTTGTGATACGCAATCAAGAGCAGTTGTATTTCAACTTCCAGAATACTTAAGAATATCTTATAACTTTGGAAGATTATTATTAGATAATACTCCTGAACAAGATAGACTTTTAGAACGAAGAAAACAGTTTGTAAGTTCTAAAGGTAATGTATGTGTATTTGACCCTGCTGGAATGCATCAGGGTGGAATATGTAAATCAAAAAATAGAATTGCACTCCAAGTATTAATGAAATGACTATGAAATTATTTGCAGGCCCTTGTTCTTTAGAATCAGCAGACACTTGTTTTAAAGTTGCTGAAACTGTCAGAGATTCACTTCCTTCTGGAGTTGATTATTTTTTTAAGACTTCTTTTGCCAAAGAGAATCGTTCCAGTTCCAATAGTTTTATGGGACATGGGATAGATTATGCTCAAGAAGTTTTTACTATCTTAAGAAAGGATGGATATAAAATTATTACTGATGTTCATGAGACATGGCAGGTAGAACAGATTGCTCCTTATGTGGATGCTTTACAGATACCAGCATTCTTGTGTAGACAGACTCCACTTCTACAAGCAGCAGCAGAGACTGGACTTATTATAAACGTTAAGAAGGGACAGTTTCTTGCACCTAATGACACAAAAAATATTGCCCAGAAACTAAAAGATTTTGGTTGCAAAGATTTCTATCTATGTGAAAGGGGAACATCTTTCGGGTACAATAACTTGGTTGTTGACTTCCGTGGTATCCCTATCATGAAGAAGTATGGTAAAGTATGTTTTGATGCTACTCATTCAACACAACTTCCTGGTGGGTGCGGAGAGACCACTGGTGGTGAGAGACAGTATGTAGAACCATTAGCAAAGTCTGCTATGATATGGGGTGCTGATGCTCTCTTTATGGAAGTTCATCCCAATCCAGTTGAGGCATTATCTGATAAAGAATGTCAGATACCTTTAGATGATTTCCCTAGCATGTTTGATCGCATTCACCAAGTCTATCTTAGTGTCAACGGAAAAGATTGAGTGTGCTGTTTTATAAGTTTGAATCCTAATATCATTATCAATAAATCTTAGTTGCTCAAGTTTCTCTGTTGTTTCCAATGGAGAACCTTTCAGTTTGTGATAGTTACTTAAAAAAGATTTTGTATATCCATACATTCCTAGATGTCCCCAATACTCCGTTCCATTGAAAGGTATAGGACTTCTACTAAAATATATTGCTCTACCACTTTGACTAACTACAACCTTACATTTTGAAGGGTCGTCATACTTATCTGCATCATGTAGTTTTATAGGAGTTACTATATTATATTGAGGATGTTTTTTCATATAGTTTACCATTTCTAGAATAGCACCAGGTGAAATGAAAGGTTGGTCACCTTGAACATTAATAATATTATCTTCTGGTATTGAACGAATAATATTAGCAATTCTTTCTGTTCCTGATTGTGCCTTTACATCATCATATATTACATATGCCTTATTTGTTTTAATAGAACTAGCAATCTTTCTACTGTCTGTAATAACATAAGTGGTAAGTTCTGTTTTTATACATTGGTCTACTACTCTTTGAATAAGAGATGTACCATCTATATCTTTTAAGGCCTTGTTAGGGAGTCTTTTGCTATCAAGCCTTACTGGAATAACTATAGCATTCTGCATGATAATCTAACCAAGTTTGTTCGTAATCGGATTTAATATTTGACCCTATTCCATCATGGAACCATGGACCACCAAGGGTAAAGTGGATGTTTGACACGTCTTCTGTGTATTCATATTCATCGGCAAGGTAGTTCCACCTTTTAGGAAACTCTCCCACCTTTGCTGCCCATTTAAACTGATGCAAATCTAAACCAGGAGCATGATTCACATAATATGCTGATAGGTTTTCACATTTTTCATTGTTGAAGAGCATCACTGAAGACCAGTTTTTCATTTTATATGGAGTCTGTGTTTCACTATCAAACTTTCTTTCAGACTTGGGAATGTAACTATGTTTAGCAACCATTACTTCGCATGAGTCATCTCTCAACTCCCATAGTTTTGCTACATCATCTTTGAAAAGCATATCACAATCCATAAATAATGACCACCCTTTAAAGTCGCATAGATAAGGTGTTAGGAAACGTGATATTGAAAAATCGGTAGAGTCTAAAGGGCCTCTAGGCCTAGTAAGTATTCCCTTTAGTTGACTTCTTTTGATTAATGTGATAGAAAGGGGTTGTGAAGAATACTTATTTAAAGAATCTACTAATAAGTTAGTTGCTACTCTTTCTCTATCATCATATCCGATGAATATTTTTATCATATGAAAAAAGTTATTTTATGTAATACTACTAGGAATCATCTTCGGTTGTTGATACCTTTAATCAAATCTTTATGTAAAAGAGATACTGAAGTTTTATTATACTGCAATTCTGCGGAAATAGCAAACGATACAATCAATCATACTGTAGTTGATTTATTGACTAGTTATAAGAGTTTTCATGCTATGGATTTGAGTAACAAGGATGGGATGTGGGAGTTTGCAAAGGACGCAGATTCACTCCTTGTTACTTCAGGAACTAGTAATCAGTATCATAGGTTTGATTATAACTTATGTAAGGCACTTCCTTGTAAGAGTTTTACTATTCAACATGGTATTTCGCAAGAAGGTATAACTAGATTGCCCCAGTACCATTTTAGTTCCGATCATGTTCTTACTTGGGTAAAAGATGATTATATATTACCTGACGTAACTACCCCTAGAGAAAAGTTTATACCCATAGGAGTTCCTAATCATTTATATGAGCAAACAGAAAAGGTTGAGGGTGCTAATATAATCTTTTTCACTAATGGTTTTGATAGACCTAATGGTGAGGATTTAAAACTAACTAGGTCTGGTACAGAATGGGGTGGAATATATACGGAGAACTGGAAGGATGATACTTGGAAAGATATAGAAAATAGATTTAATAATGATGAAGTATGTTATTTTATAAGACATCCTACAAATAATGGTGGAAGTCTTCATCCTATATTAGAGTCTATACTACAGAAACCAAATAAGCATTTGGTAGATAATCAATGGCTACATGATAATAATATTAATCGTTCTCAACTCTATTCTTTAGGGTCTAAGTATTTTATAATATATCCTTCTAGTTGTTTTATTGATTGTGCTTTAAACTCACTTGACTATGAGGTGTATATAGACTATAATGGTAACGTTCCTGTATTATCAGATGTGGAAGAAGTATTAGCAGGATTAAATGTAACTGAACAAATTACTGATTTATTGTTGGAGGATTAGATGAAACAAGGAAAGGTATGGGGTAAGACAGAACTCATCTGTGCGAATAACTCTTTGGAGTTTCATAGAATTGATTTTAAGAAAGGTGGTGTATGCTCCAAGCATATGCATAAGTTTAAGTGGAATGGATTTTATGTCATGTCTGGAAAGTTGTTGATTAGAAACTGGAGACATTGCCAAGATTTGGTTGATGAAACTATTCTAGAAGGAGGTGATTTCCATGCAGTAGAACCTGGTTATATGCATCAGTTTGAAGTATTAGAAGATGGTGTAGGATTTGAACTATATTGGGCTGAGTTTAATCATAATGATATAGTTAGAGAATATTCTGGTTTCAATAGAAATAATCCACCAGAAGATAGAGGTAAAGATGTATAATAAAACTTATGTTATAGATATTGATGGAACGATTTTTAAAACGGAAGGAATGGATTATGAAAACTCCGTTCCTATTCCTGAAAGAATATCAAAGATAAATGAACTATATGATGAAGGAAATACTATCATCTATCTTACCGCAAGAGGTATGGGTAGGAATGGTAACAAGTATGATAAAGCAACATATCAATTTTTTGAACTAACTGAATCTCAACTCCAAAAGTTTGGTGCGAAGTATCATGAACTTCACTTATCCAAACCAGCAGGAGATTATTATATCGATGATAAAGCCGTAAAAGACACTGACTTCTTTACTAATGGATAAAAATAAAGCATCATATAAACTCAAGAACCTCCCTCCAATATATTACCTTAATCTTGAGGCAGAACCTGAAAGAAAAATCTATATGGAAACCCAATTTAAATATTGGGATATAGAAGGTTATACTCGTATTGAAGCTTATGATGGTAGAGATGATAGGGATTTAGGTCATATTTTAAAGGGAAGGTATCCTGATAATATGTCATCAGGAGAAGTTGGTTGTACTACTTCACACCTTAAAGCACTAAAGTATTTCATAGATAACTCAGATGCTCCCTGTGCTCTCATCATGGAAGATGACTGTGATTTAGGAACAGCAGCACACTGGCCTTTTACATGGAGAGATTTCTATGCCAAGGTTCCTTATGATTATGATGTAGTTCAATTGGCAATCATTAATCCAGCACAAATCAATGTTCAGTTACATAAAAGATTTGTAAATGATTTTTCTACTGCTTGTTATATGATTACCAGACATCATGCAGAGAAGTTAATCAGACTTCATTGTAGAGGAGGATATACTGGAGAACAAAAATATAAACTTGACAACGGTGTTAAACCAAGAGCAGTAGCAGATGATTTGATTTATAACTCTGGTAATACATTTGCGATGCCATTATTTTTGTATAAGATTGAGATGGGTTCATCTATTCATAAGGAACATGTTGATGTATGGCATCGTTCAAGTCATCAAGGTCTGTGGAACTTCTGGAAAGAACAGTCGGTTAATGTAGAGGATTGGAATCCATTATTTGATTATGATCCCTATTATGCCCGTATCCCACCAGGTTTTGAGAGCAAATGATAATGATAAGGTTATATTATGAGTGCTATAAGGCACTCTTTTTATTGTTCGGGTATCTTCCATTGTAAACTTTCTTTACATAAGTTTGTATTATGGGTTCTATAAGACTTGTTTAAGTTGGTTCGGACAACCGAATGTAAAGAAACTTTACAAAACTTTATCAATGCTATATAATATTGTTACATTACTTCACAAAGGATTACCAATGACTTCATCCACTGCTAACAAGTATACAACTACTGAATATGGCAAGCAGAATATGTTTGCTGCAGAAGCACAACCATGGATTGATCAGAACGACAACTATGAAGGTTATGCTAAAAATGCAGAGAAAACCAATGGTCGTTGGGCTATGATTGGTTTTGTAGCACTTATAGGTGCATATATGGTTACTGGTCAAATCATTCCAGGTGTATTTTAAAATGACATCTATCCCAACATACGACATACCGTCATCACCGATCCTTCTTTTAGGGTTTGCTGGTATTGCGGTTGCTCTGTTCACACTTTATACTGTTAACAAAGCATATTTCAATTCACCTTTC
>MDSV01004256.1_pt1 | contig 17488 bp, 11 predicted proteins | sample 810851 | NCBI WGS metagenome assembly MDSV01 (sample SAMN05326640, study PRJNA326480) | marine metagenome | isolation source: seawater | place: Atlantic Ocean: North East | collected 2012 | reverse complement strand
TTCATAGATTTACCACGTAAACCATTAATATTCCAACCAATAATTTTCATTATATATATAATATATATATAAATCAATTTAAAAATAATATATATAAATCAATTTAAAAATAATACTATACTTACATAATAATGAATTCTTTTGGGTATAAGATTAATTTAGTATCTGAAGGAGGTAAAACTTATTTCAGATTTGATAATGATTATAGTATAGAACTTAAAAAAAAAATACAAAAACAATATGGTAAAGATTTAGAAGTAGCACTGACAACAAGTGGAATGAATGCAATATATAGTAGTATAGTATCAATAATGTCAAACTGGAATTGGGATCCAACTACAAATATTGTAATAGGTAATGAAATGTATACAGAAACAGCTGGTTGTATAAATAATTTAAATAATTTTTATTTTAATAATAAAGTAAAAATATTTAAGATAAAGATTGAAAATGATTTAGATATAATAGATTTATTTGAAAAACATAATAAAAATAAAAAGGTTATATTTTTATTAGAACCTTGTAGTAATCCAAATGGAAATGTATTTAATTTTTCAATAATACCAAAACTAAGAGAAATATGTAAGCAATTAATTATCATAGCAGATATAACATGGACTCCAGAGTTGAATGCGATTGATTTAGGTATGGATATAATAGTAATATCATTAACAAAACATCATAGCGGTAGTGGTTGTATTATGGGAACAATAATTAATAAACCTGGATTACATTTAAATATTAATAAATATTTAAAATCATCTGGTATTCATATATCACCATATAGTTGTTATATATTAAATGATAAAATAAATGGTATGAATGAAAGAATTGAAAAAGCACATAATGAGGTAAATAAATTAGCAATAGAATTAGAAAAAAAATATTGGGTTAAAAAAGTAAATTACCCTTTATTAGAATCTCATAATAGTTATCAATTAGCAAAACAGTATAAAATTCGTCCAACAGTTTTAAATATATTAATGGATATACCTGGAACTATGAATACTGTGAAAGAATGGTTATCATCAAGAGAAAATATAAATTTTGCTACAAGTTATGGAGGAGAAGATAGTAGAATTGACCCATGGTTTAAAAATCAAAAAGGAACATCTTATTATTGGGTAAGAATATCAGTCGGTTATGAATCAAAATATGAAGATATAATAAAATCATTAGAAAGATGGTGATTTACAGTCTCTATGTTATTATTAATAAACAAAAAGATATTTTTAATTTTCAAGAATATTTCTATTTTTAATATATAAAGTATATAAATGAATCTAAAAATAATATAATAAAATTAATTAATGGATAGTGAAACATATGAAAAAAAATTAGATAATTTATATACTTTATTAAATCAAAAATTAGATAATAAAGATGATAAATATAAAAAATTAGAAAATAAATATAATGAATTAGAAAAAAAATATAATAATTTGAATGACTCATTAAAAAAAAATGCTTTTTATTTAAATTTATTATATATACCTCAATTATATAAAAATAAAACACTTGAAGATTATATTTTTAAAGATAAATTTAAAACAATTACTAATAGTAATATAAAACAAGATTATATAGACAATAAAATATTATCAGGAAATATCGATTTAAATGATTTTTTACAATCTAATAAAATATTCGTAAATACAAAAAAAAATTTGAAAACAGATATGTCATATATAGTATTAACTTTATATAATAAAGAAATGTTAATAAATAATTATAGTTTTAACTATTTTTTAGAAGTAAAAAAAATAAATAATAATAAATTCGAAATTATTGAAGATTTATATGATTATGATATATTATTTAGTATATGTAAAAAAAAAAAAATAAATAGTGATTTAAAAATATATTATTTTTATGTAGATCAAGTATTTAATATACTAAAATAATTTACTTTTTAGTAGTAGTTTTTTTCTTTTTTTTCTTTGGTGTATCTTCAGGAACTGAAGATTCAATAGGTTGTTCTGTAGTAGTTTCTACAGGTGCTTCAGTAGTTTCTGATACGGGTTCTTTAAGAAGTTTAGCTTTAGTTTCATATTTTTCTTTTTGTTCTTTAGAAAGTTCTTTCCATTTATTACCAAGTTGTTTTTGAACTTGACCTAAATTAAACTTTTCACCCTTTTTTAGATTTTTTTTTGCTTCATCAATAAGAGATTGTCTTTCATCATCGCAAAATAGTAGAAATGCTGATTTTGGTTTCTTTGTTTTAACAACTGGAAGAAGATTATGTTCTGTATTATATTCTAATGCTTGTTTTTCATAAACACTTTGTTCTTCTTTTGAAAGACTACTCCACGATTGTGAAACAAGTGTAGACATTTGACCAATTGTAAGTTTTTTACCTTCAGAAAGTTTATCTTGCACATCTTTATTTCTAGAATAAATTTGATAAGCAGTCTTACCACGAGGAGTTTTCTTTTTAAATTGTTTTTTTACATCATCAAAAGATTTTTTACTAATTTTATTCCAAAATTCTTCTACTTGTTCTTCATTTTCAGCAATAATTTTAATAGTATCATATACTTTAGTAGCTTCAGATAGAGTATCGAATGTAATAGTCGCCATTTGTTGTGTGTTATATTAAAATTAAAAAAAATCAATTTTAAATCTAGAATCAATAAAATTTAGAGAATTTCTAGAAATAAATTTTTTTTTTTATTTTTAAATAATCCTATTTTATTAAAAATATCTTCTAATAAATTAAACTTTAAACTATAATCAACTGTATTAACATAACCCATCTGTGGTCCTTTATTAATTTCTAACAAAAATACATCCAAATTATTGTTTATAATATAGTCTAAACCAAACAACTGAAATGAAGTAGTATCTTTAAGTTTACTTAATGAAAGTAATTTATTAATATAACAATTATGAACTAATTTAATATTATTATAAATATTACTAAATAATCTATTATAGTTTAAGTTATGTTTATTAAAATATTCCTCTAATTGTAATAAATCAATAGGTAATTGATTATATAAATCTTTATTTAAATTTAAACTAGTAATATTTTCTTCTAAATCAAGTGATTTTTCATTATATTTTTTATTTGTATACATACATTTGCCATTTTTATATACATAACTATAATATTTATTATTTTTATATATAATAAGTAAATAAATTCTTAAATTTAATTTATATTGATTTATTAAAAAAACATTTTTAATATAATTTTGAATAATAACATATTCAGAATTTAAATTTTTTATTATTTTTTTATAATCAGATGTTAATAATATACCTTCTTTTCTCTGAACATTTTTTTTTAATATATATATAGATTTAGGATTATAGTTTTTTTTAAATAAATCAATATGTTTAGTATTACTTAAAACATATGTATCAGGCATAATTTTATTAGCAAATTGTCTACCATAATTATCTTCTAATAAATTCCATAAATAATTTTTTCCTGCTAGTATATCACACGAATCAAAACCAAAAATATATTGATTTTTATTAGTAATTTTAAAGTTATTTAATTCATAATCTATAAATGTATATGTATCTGGAATATATATAGTAGATTTAGTGCTATTATTGATTCTTATAAAATTATTTTTATCTAAAACATCTTGTAATATTTTTGTTATTACATAAATATTATTTTTATAATATGTAATATTATCCGATTTTTTAGACTTAAAATATAATAAAATAAAAAAACTTATTAATAATATTGATACTACTATTTTCATAATAATTAATATATATTTTTTTTTTAAAAATTGATTTATAAAAAAAATATACAAAATGAATTTAGTAATTGTGGAATCACCAGCAAAATGTTCTAAAATACAGAACTATTTAGGTAAAGATTATATTGTAAAATCTTCATATGGGCATTTTCGTGATTTAAAGAAAAAAGAATTAGGTATTGATTTAAATAATAATTTTCAACCAAACTATCAATTAATTGATGATAAAAAAAAAATTGTTAATGATTTAAAAAGTAGTTATAAAAAAGCAAAAAATTTAATATTAGCCGCAGATAATGATAGAGAAGGTGAGGCTATAGCATGGCATTTAAATGAAGTATTAAATAATGGTAAAATGAACAGTAAAAGAATTATATTTAATGAAATAACAAAAACTGCTTTACAAAATGCTGTAAAAAATCCAACTACAATTAATATTAATATGTTTAATGCTCAACAAGCTCGTCGTATAATTGATAGATTGGTAGGATTCTTAATATCACCTATGTTATGGAAAAATATACAATCATCATATAAAAAAGATAAAGGTTTATCAGCAGGTAGAGTTCAATCAGTTGTAAATAAATTAATAATAGAACGTGAAAATTCTATACAAAATTTTGAAAGAAAAGATTATTATAATTTATTAGGTAATTTAAACTATAAAGGTAATAATATTCCAATAAAATATTCAAAAGTAAAAGATTTAGTAAATTATGAAAAAAAAGTAAAACCAATATTTGATTTAACAAAAACATATAAATTTATAGTTACTAATATTAAATCAAAAATTAAAAAAGAAAATGCAAAAGCTCCTTTTATTACATCAACATTACAACAAGAAGCTCATAATAAATTAAATATGAATTCAAAAAAAACGATGTTAATAGCACAAAGATTATATGAAAGTGGATTAATAACATATATGAGAACTGATTCAATTAATATATCAGATGATGCTCATAAAACTATAAAAGATGAAATTTTAAAATTATATGGAAATGACTATTATAAAAAAAATACTTTTAAAACAAAAACTAAAAACGCACAAGAAGCACATGAATGTTGTAGAGTTACAGATATTACATTACATAAACTAGACTCAAATAAATATGATAATGATATGTTAAGATTATATGATTTAATATGGAAAAAAACTATTTCAAGTCAAATGAGTCCACTTATAAAAGATGTCTTAGATGTTGAAATAAGTTTGGAAAAATATGTATTTAATTCATCATATGAAAAAATAAATTTTGATGGATATATGATTGTTTATAATGTAAATAAAACTACAAAAAATGATTCATTATCACTATTAGAAAAAGGTTCTATATTAGAATTTACTGATTTTTCAGCCGAACAAAAATTTACATCACCTGAAGCAAGATATAATGATAGTTCACTAGTTAAAAAATTAGAAGATTTAGGTATTGGAAGACCTTCTACATTTAGTAATATGGTAAATAGTGTATTAGATAAAAATTATGCTGTTATAAAAGATAATTCTGGAGAAGAAATAGAAGTAATAAATCATTATTTAAAAAAACAAGATTATTCATTTAAAAAAGATATATGTAAATATGGTAATGATAAAGGAAAAATAAATCCAACACAAATTGGAATAATTGTTAATGAATATTTAAATAAAAGTTTTAATCAAATTATCAATTATGATTTTACAGCATTAATGGAATCACAACTAGATTTAATTTCATCTGGTGAATGTAATTGGCAAAATGTTGTAGAAGATTGTTATAATAAAATTAAAATTGCTATTAATAATTCTCCTAAACAAGTATTAAAAGAAGATTATAATACTATATTAGGTATTAATCCTAACAATAATAAAACTATTTCAATTTATATAGGTCAATATGGTCCTGTATTAAAAGAAACTAGTCATAATTCAAATGATAAACCTAAATTTATTAGTATAAAAGATTATGATATGAAATCTATTGACTTAGATAAAGCAATTGAATTATTAAAATACCCTTATATAATTGGTTCTTATAATGAAAATGATATAATAATAGATAATGGAAGATATGGAATATATTTAAAATATAATAAACAAAATTATTCATATCCAAATCTAGATGAAAATAATATTAAATTAGATGAAATTATAGAACATATTAAATCTAAAAATAATTCATCTAAAATTTTAAAACAAATTAATGATAAAATATCAGTTCTAAACGGACCATATGGTCCATATTTAAGAACTAATAATAAAAATTATAAAATATATTTTGACCGTAGTTTTAATGAAGAAGAAAAAATACAATATATTAATAATTTAACATTAAAAGATTGTAATTTAATTATAAATAATAGAAATAAAAAACCAAAAAAAAAATAATATTTAATAATAATATATTAATGATTAAATATTATTATTTATTTTTTATTGTATTAATTATTATCATTATATATAAATATTTTAATTTTTATAATGGTGGTTCTTTGAATAAACTTAACTATCCAGGTTGTAATAATACCAAACATCATTATATTAAAAAAGCATGTGAGTTTATAGGTTTAATTGATTTTGGTTCACAAGCACAAATAGATAATTTTATAAAATTTAATTATTTAATTAAAGGAAATATTCAAGAAAATATAGCACATATATATTATTCATTAATTATTCCTTTAAAAATTTTAGTAGGTAAGACTAATAATAAATATATATCATTATTAGAGAAAAAATTAAGAAGTTTTGATAAAAGATATTATGATATATTTTTATTTGAACTTCATAATTTATTTTCTCCTTATCAAGACAACAAAATAGAATGGGTTAAAAAATTTGATGAATATAGAATTAAAAATCAAACTAGTGCTAATTATGATAAATTATTAACAGATTTTTTACAATATAGTATAGACCCTAATAATGGTAAACTATTTATTAAATTGTATGATATGACAAATAATAATAATGAATGGAAATCATTTTTAGCTGAAATCAACAAAGCTAATATAGATATTAAAGACCTTTATCCTATTAAAAGTGCTAACTTAAAAAATAATCCAAATCTTATTTCATTAATTGAAAATAGATTATCTACTTTAATAGAGGAAAATGAAGGAATTTTAGGTGATTTATTTGTAAAATATTTGTTAAAATTAGGAAAAACAACTAATATTTATAATTCAATTTTAAATAATGTATCAGATAAAATTAGCACAAATTTACATTTTTATAATAAAATATGTAAATATAGAAAAAATAGTTTTCAGAGTTGTCCTTTAAATATTAAAATTGGAAAAAACACAATTGATTGTAATAAAAATATTATAAAACAATTTGAAATTCCTGCTTCAGATAAAACTGATAATGACTGTAATAAATGTGAATATGAAATAAAAAATTGTAAAATAAAACTAAAATGCAACGATATTAATTCTATAAATAATAATATTTTTAAAAATTTACCAGCAGGCACTACTACTACAATTGAACAAAATAGATGTAAATTAAATTTAGGTCCAAAAAATACTGAAAAAATTATAATTAGAGAAAAAACAAATAATATTTCAGCACAACAACCCACATATATGAGACAATTTGATACATGTAAACTAACAAAAGCTGATTTAATAGCACGTAGTTTTAACAATGTAGATTTAACTATTAAATATAAAAGATTATTTATACTAAATAATCAATTATTAACTTATATATATTTCCCCTTAAAATATTTGTTTCCACTATATTTAAATTATCATTTAACTTCTAGATTACATAATATAATAGGATATACTGGTTTAAAAACTAGTTCTAGTCAACCAGTTATAATTAAATATAATTATAATAAATTTGAGTCTGAAAAATGTACTAATAAAAATGAATGTTCAGCACAATTTAATAATTTAGATACATATTTTTTACAAAATAAATTTGACATATTATTTTCTAGTCAACGTCTTAAATTAGGTGCAGAATGGCTTACTATATTAGATGATATGTATATTGACATCGAAATAGGATTAGGAGGAAAAGGTGGTGGTAAATCTTCTCCATTAATAGAAGAATCTGATAATGACAATAGTAGACTTTGTCCTGGTGATGGTGGTAATACAGTTTTAAAATTTGGTATAAATAATAGAGATTATAACTGGGATGGTACTATTATAGCACATGGAGGCAAAATACAACAAAAAAATAATGATAAGTTAGTTATTACTAATTTATTAGGTAATAGAGTTTATAATGACTATTTTAATACAGGGAGTTCTCATTTATTTTATGATAGAATGAGTATATCTGGTGGAGGGGGTGGAGGTTGCTTTAATCAACTTCAATTTTTAAATAAAAATTATAATAGTCCATTTTTAGCCGATACAGGAAATCCTTATCATGAAGTTAATTTAAATACATTTGATAGTAGTTCAAAACAACTTTATTTATATCAAGAATCTAATCAATTAAAAACATCAATTTCTTACAAAAAATCTCAAATAAAAGGTGGTGATGGTGGTCTTGTTAGTTTTAGTAATAAAAGTTTGTATCAAGGTTCTGATGCTACATCATTCGGTTGTGGAGGAGGTGGTGGTGCTAAAAGAAATACTAGCGATAATTTTACAATTGGTGGAGGAGGAGCAGGAAAAATGGGTGCTATTATCATATTAAATCATGAATTCAAAGAAGTATATAATTCAACAGACATAGACTCAGGAATTTCATCAGGTTCTTTAACAAAAACACTATATTTAAAAGATTTAAAAAGAACAGACAGTAACGGCACAGAACACGAACTCAATAAAGGTGAAATTTTTTACATAATATCAATTGGTGCTGGAGCTGGTGGTATGAGTGGTTTAGTGACAGGTATAGGTGGTAATGGAGGAAATCTTATTATTTCTAGACATTTATATGAACAACCTTTTGATACTACTAATAGAGATGTAGTGCTCTTCCGAGACACTCTTAAAACTTTTAAAAATTTTATAGATAATTGGAAAAGCGAAGAAAATAATTACTACCAAACAAATGTAAAAAAACTTATAAGACAAATTTTATTAAATAATTATATTAATAAATGTAATGATTCATTTTGTTCTATTTCAAAAATATCTGAAGATAATGAAATACATAATTTTATGAATATTAATAAAAAAAGTTATTTTGGATTTTTACATAGTTCAGCATTACTTTTTAAAAATATAATAACTAATTATAATACTATATATAAATTATATTCAATAAATAATGATGGCACAACACATAATTATAAATATAATATTAAATTAACAAGAAGTAATAATAGTGATTCATATACACATTTTAATATTGAATTATTTGATAAAGATACGAATAAATTAATTCATTACAAAACAAATGTTTATATAAAATATTATGTTGAAACTAAATCAGTTAATCTATATTGTGATAACACAAATCCTAATGATATTTACTGGAAAACTAATAATATATTGAAAAATAATATTTTTTCAAACAGTAATAATATAAAGTTTTTAAATGATAATAATCGTTATAATTTTAGATTTTTTATAAATACAGATAATGTATCTGATTCTATATGGCCTATATATAATTCTATTTTAATCAATAGTGTTCAACTATTACAGAACCAACCAGGTTGTCATTTTGAATGTACTACTAGTATGAATCCTGAATATTTATCAGAAAATTATATTTATTTTGTATCTATAAATCCACTATCTGATAATTTTACTTGTATTAATTATAAGCATAGAACTGATATAGAATTATTAATTAATCAAATCAATCATTTATATTATACATTAAATATTATGTCTGATTCTATTTCTAGTCCAGATGCTACAACTCCTCCTATCTCTACTCCAAATGCTACTGGTGCTCCAATATCTACTCCAACTTCTACTAGTGCTCCTATCTCTATTCCAAATACTATTAGTTCTCCTATCTCTACTCCAGATGCTACTAGTGTTCCTGTTTCTACATTTGGACCTGATTCTTTTTATAATAATATTTTAACATATAAACAATATCATAATACTTTAAAACAAAAAATACAACAACATATAACTAATTATAACGATATATTACCAAAATATTCAGAACTCAATATTACTAATATAGATAATATAATTGCAAATTTAGATAATATTATTAATAATTATTCTACAAATGTTAGATATACCATTCCTAGATTTAATATTATTTTACATGGTGCTCCTATATCTACTCCGAATGCTACTGGTGCTCCAATATCTACTCCAAATGCTACTGGTGCTCCTATATCTACTCCGAATGCTACTGGTGCTCCAATATCTACTCCAAATGCTACTGGTAGTCCGATATCTACTTTAAATGTTAATTCTGGAAGTTCTGAATTAGAATGTGATATACAAATACCAATTGTTCTAAGCTTTAAGGAACAAGTATCAAATACAAATAAATTCATATATACAGGACATATTTATAATAATATTGTTAATAATATTGTAACATTATCAGAAAATATGCCACATATATTACAAACATTATTAAATAATAACTATAAAATTAATTATATCAAAGAAAATGATATATTACGCATAAATTCTATTTATCTATCTGAGAAACAACAAGACGAATATTTAAATGTTAATCAAAGAGTAGAATTAATTAATAACTCTATTTATATTATTAGTATTACAGATATTTTTAATACTTTAAAGTCTGGTGATATATCATATGAAAATTTTAGAAGTAAAATTCAAAAATTAAATTCTTTATATCCTGTCACAGGCAATTTAACATATTATTTTACTTTTAATACAACTAATAAAAAAAATATAACTTTAAATAAAACATATAATATAAAACAATATGTAAATAACACTAAACAATTTAAAATTAAATTTGTAGATAAATTTTTAGCTTATGATATAATTATTATTAATTCAAATTTAAAAGATACTTTTGAAGAGATATCTATTTATCAATTTTTTGAAGACCCACTTAATACACAATGTGAAAATAGCACTGATATATATAATATACGCACATTTAATAATATACCAGAAGAAGACTATATTGAGGGCACAGATAATCAACAACAAATATGTTGTAATACTATTAATTTTAAAAATACTAATTTATGTTCTATAAATAATAAAACATTATGTTGGTTTAACGGTAATATATGTAATAGTAATTTTATAAAAATTACCTATATAGATAATAATAAATATTATTTTAATCTAACTAATATTCCTGATTATAATTCTGGTGAACTTAGATTAAAAGTAAATGTTAACAGAAACTTTCTACCTATAGCAAATAATATACTTATTAGTTTATTTAAAGAAGAAGATTCATTAGTTTCTAATATTGAGAATGAAATTAAACAACAGGAATTCTATATTATGGGATATCCTGATTTAATTGAAAATAGTGAAATTAGGTCTAATCTAGATATTATATCAGATAAATTAAAATTGTTTAATAATTTGGTAAATATTAACGATGATAAAGGTAATCAATACAATCAACTTAAATTTGTTAATACATATGAAAAATCTGTTTTACTTACAAATAATATTCTTTTAATTAATTTCACTCTTAAAATTTCTGTAAATTATTTAACCATTTATTATAATTCTAATACAAATATAGATATTGATATTATATTAATAGATTCAATAACAGATACTCAAGTTGGCATCAAAAAAGTGACTCTACAAAATTCTGAATCTGCCGAAAAAAAACAAAAAATTGAAATTCCTATAGATCGAATAGATAAAATACAAATTCAACAAAATAGAGAACAATATCTCGCACGCACTTTTTCATCATATAAATATTTATTTATTAGAAATATCTCTATTTTTGGTAAACAAATTGAACTTCCATCTAATGTATTTAAAGGATTTTTTACTGTTAGTGATACTTACAAAAAACTAAAAATAAATGATGACTTAGTCTTCAAAAATGTTGTATAATATTACTATCACTTAAATTTAATTCACTTCTACAATAAGGACATTCTTGCTTTGTATATATATACCATTTTAATATACAATCCATACAATAATTATGTTTACATTTTGTAATCAATACTCCAGAATTTTGATAACATATTAAACAATCATCTTTTTTTTCTAAATCTTTTATAATATTTATTTTATAATGTTCTATTAATTTATCATATTCTTTATTTTCATAATAATATTCCACACTATTTTTTATAATTGGTATTATATCATTAGAATCTGATTTTATTATATAATTATAATTATCATTTATTTCTAATAAATATTTTACTGATAATAATTTCTTTTTTTTACACATATTTTTAAATATATCATCATTTATTATTTTTTTTAAATCTATCTTCTTATTTATATATTTCAATAATTCTATATATTCATCCTCCAATAAAAATTCTAATAAACTATTATTTATTAATTTATCCAATATTTCTATATTTAGATATTTATCTATTAAAATTAGCATATCTAAATATTTATTATAAAATAATGTTTTTAATAAACTACCCTCATACAAATGAATCACTTTTTTTATATTTTTTTCATCTAAACAATTAATTAATAATCGCACCGCCTCAATATTTCCATTTTTTAAACTATATTTTAATAAACTATTCTTATTTACGTCTATATTTGAATTATCTAATATAAATCTTATTAAATTAAAATTATTTTTATTTAATAATTTACTACAATCTTTAATAATTATCTTTTTTGTTAAATATTTTTCTAACATAAATACTATTTTTAAATTATTTGACATACAACTCTTATTTAATAATTCATCTATATTTTCATATATCATATTATCTAACTTATATAATTTATTTAAATACATAAATCCATTATAATTTCCATGTTTACAGCATAATTTTAAACATAAATATAAATCATCTATACAATATATACTACTTTTTCCTAAATACCATTCTAATATTTCTTTATCACAATATTTACATATATTAAATAACGTCTCTTTAGTTCTAAAATCTTTATGTTTTGTTAAAAGTTTCATTACATTTATATTATTTAAACTAATAAAATTATCTATTTCATATAGTTTTATCATATCTTTTCTATACATTAAAAAACGCATTAACTTTAAACTTTCTTTTTTATTCATTTTTTTCTCATTTATATTATATATTATATCTAATATTACATCTTCATCCATATCTATATCATCTAATGTTTTATTAAATATATTTAAAGCCCATTTTATTGTTTTTAAATTACAACTAAACAATATCATTTCTAATTCTATATCTAATTCATCATATTCTATTTTTTTATTTTTACATTTTTCATAAATATATTTTGCTTCTTTTAATTTATTGAAAGCACAAAAATATGCTACCATATTATGTTTTATAATCTTATCTATTTCTATTTTTTTTTCCAAAATATTAAATATATATTTTAATCCATCAAAACTTAAATTTTTACACATACATAAGTTTTTACAAAAAAACATTACAGACATATTAAACAAATTTAATAAACCATTTATATGTTCTCCTAATTGAAGTTTATATATATATTCACATACTGCTATATTATTATTAGACAAACTTAACATAAATAATAAGTTCCAATCTATTGTTTCATAATCATAATTTAATTCATCTAATCTTTTTATTAAATCTGTATCTTTTATTTTTAATATTGAATAATAACATCTACCTATTACTTCATCATTAAAATCATAATTATTTAACAAATATAATTTTATATTTTTACTATTATTCTCACATAAACATATTTCCAATATTTCATCATCTTTATCTATCTTATATTTTTTTAATATTTTTCTAAATAATACTGTATCATAAGTACATAAATTTATAATAATATAATTTAATTGTTCCTTTTTTATATTTTCATCTATATCTGACTTATATAAAGCATCCAAATACCATTCTGTTATTTTATAATTCTTCTTAAATATACTATAATTTAATATTACTTCATCACTAAATATATCTAGTTTATCATAATACTTATATATATATTTTACTACATTCAAATTATTCTCTTGACAACTTAATATTAATGGTTCATTATATTTCTCATAAAAATCTAAAATACTCTCTTTTTCACATATATATTTTATAAATTCTACATAATTATATCTACATAAATAACATAATAAACTCTCTCTTTCATATATATCATTAAATTTATCTAATATATTAAACTCAAAATCATTATAGTTTGTCATTTTATAAAAAAACTTAAATAAACTTAACTTATTTTTACTTATTAAATATTTAAATAATTCATTATCATTTTTATGTAAATCAATCTTCTCCTCATATTTTAAATAATAATTTATAGTTTTAGTATTCATTTTTTTATTTTCGCATAAAATTAATAAATTTTCATAACTCATAGTTATCTATATAATATTAGTTTAATATACTTTATATTATTTAAAAAATACATATTTATATATTTATATGACTAGTCAAACTTATTGTGATATCGATATATGTGCTGAATATGCATCAATTAAAATAAATAATACTAATTTATGTCAAGAATGTTTTTTAGATTCCTTAAAAACTATTCAATCTACTATTAAAATGAAACATATTAAAACATTATATAAAAATTCTAATCTTATTTCCACATCATCATATTATAATAATAATTTAGTAAAACATTTAATTAAATCTGGAATTGATAATGAAACTCCTAAATCAAATCATATTATTTCTTTTATATTTAGAGCATTTTTATCAAATGGCACTCAAATTAATTCTTCTAATAGTAAACCCGTAGAATTTAAATTAAATACAAACAATACAAAATCATTATGGAATAATATTTTAAAAATTATGAATAAAGGTGAAGAATCAATAATTTTTGTTGATTCTACTTTATACAAATCATCTTCTGATTTTTTTAATATTTCTAATAGTTCATTTATATGTTTTTATATTAAACTCTTAAATTTTGAAGATAATATATTTAATATTTCTAATATGTCTTATGAAGATAAAATTAGTAATATGAATCATTATAAAAGTATTGCTACAGATTTTTTCAAAAAAAATGATATTACTAATAGTATTATTAACTATCATAAAGCACTTGATTTTATTAATAACCAAGAAATTGATTGTCCTTCTAAAAATGATAAAATTAATTTATTAAATAATTTAAGTTTATGTTATTATAAAATTAAAAAATATAATGAAAGCTCCAGTTTTTCATTTCAAGTTTTAGAATTAGATGAGAATAATATTAAAGGCACCTACAGACATATACATAATCTAATAGAACTAAATCAATTAGAAAATGCAATTCAAGGTTGCCATAAATTATTAGAATTAGATTCTAATGAATATAATAAACAACTATTAGAAACTACTAAAATTAATTATTATAAATCACAAAAACTTCAAAAATCATTTAGTCAAAAAATATTATCTTAGTAATATATCTTTTTATCTTTTACTATTTCATAAAACTCTTCTAATTCATTTATATTTAGATTATTTAATAATATTTCTATAAATTTATCCCTAAATATTTTATTTCTCTCTTTTTTATATTCCATCATATTATTTATCTTTTTCTTAAATATTATCTCTAAAAAATCTTTTAATTCTTCACTATAATAATCTATATATGATTTACTATTATTTTTATAAAATAGTATATTTGATTCACATATCTCTATCATATAGAAACTTACAAAATATTTTTTTTTTATTTTTTCTTTTATTTTTTTTCTATATTTTTCTTTTATTTTTTCTATTAAATTTTTATTTAATCTATTCATTATTCTTTTTGGTTCAATAAAATCAATTTTATTTTATATTTATAATATATGAGCATACAAACTAATATTCAATCAAATAATCTTATAAAATTAGATAAGTTTATAGAAAATCTAATTAAAGATTTAAAATATAAATATAAAAAAAAACAACTTAATATTTCAAATAAAAGTCTTGAAAATTTTAATAATTATATTAAAAAAAAACTTTCTACACAAAATCTTGATAATAATTTATCTTATATTTTAGATAAATTACAAAATAAATTAAATAATAAACAACTTGAAAGATTTAAGAATATAGATAAAATTATCACTAGAATTAATTATTTCGAACATAACAAAACTCCATTTAAAAAAATTATTCAAAATCTTAAAAATAATCTACCTAAATTAAAAGTTTATGATAATTGTTCTGATATAAAATATAAAAAAACTGATATTATCGGACAAGGTGTTTTTGGAAAAGTATTTCTTATAGATAAATACCCAGATAAAATATTAAAAAATATTAATATTACTAATTACAATATTGATGAAGGTTCTGGTTTTAATACATTAAACTCGCTAATTAATGAAATTTTAATTATGGAAAAACTAAATGATACAAATATATCTCCTAAACTTTATGAATATTTTCTATGCACAGATAAAAATAATTTAATACTTTCATTAGTTCAAGAAAAAATGGATATGTCTTTAAGTAATTGGCTTGATAATGGTAATATTTTAAATTATTCTCATAAAAAACAATTAATCGATAAAATACAAAAATTACATAATTTAGATATCGCACATAAAGACATTCATTCAGGAAATATCCTTATAAAAAAAATAAATGATAATATTGATTTATATATTGCTGATTTTGGTATTAGTAAATATTTCAATAATATTATAGAGGATTACAAAAAATATGATATTAATAATATTAATGATTTATTTTATTCTATTGGATACAATAATGATAAAATTATTATTACTTTAATATGTTTATTAAATATATTAGTCATAATCTAATTTAAATTGATTTATCTTTTTTTTTTATAAATGCAGTATTTACCTAATACAGTTCAAGATATTATCCTTTTTCCACAATATTTTATACCAGATAATAATTTATCAATTAATCAAAAAATCTATTTATCATTCCAATTAAATAATACTAGTAAAATAAATCAAGAATTACTAAAAAATATAAATAAATTTAAAGAATGTCAAACTTGTTTTGTTACTGATTTTATTAACACAGATTATTACTATCTTAAAAATAAACCTATCTACAAATTTTTATTATACACATTACTTAAACAAAAAAAGAAATCTACTATACATTTAATCGAATCAAATAATATTACAAATTATAATTTTCTAAACTATGTTTTTAATAATCATATTTATATTAATAATAGTTCTAATATTGATATAGAACATAGCATTAATAGAGCATTAATAACTTCTATTTATAATTAATAAATCTTATATTTTTATATCATCTATAATTTTTTTTATATCTGCTTTCAAATATAAATAAATTAAAATACTTATACATAAGGATACTATTATTGGAACACCTATTAAATATAGATAATATTCTAATGTTCCTGGATAATATATTTTTCCATCAAAATTTTTACTATTTGGATTATTTTTTTGTTCAAAATAATCAGAAAATATTACAAATCTTAATAAACACCACATAATAATAACACCAAATACAAAAATGAACCAAAATGGCACTATAAAATATATTACCATATTATATATCCAGTCTATAGCATATTTAGATGCTTCTTTTGAGTTATCTGGCACATCTGCATTTGGCATTTTTTGATTTGCCATTTCTTGATTTGGCATTTCTGGTGTTTCTTGATTTGGCATTTTAGGCATTTCTTGATTTGGCATTTCTGGTGTTTCTCCCATTCCTAATTTTTTCTGGTTTCCATTTGTAATTGCTGTAATTTGATTTTCACTCATATAATTA
>MDSV01182204.1_pt1 | contig 17489 bp, 16 predicted proteins | sample 810851 | NCBI WGS metagenome assembly MDSV01 (sample SAMN05326640, study PRJNA326480) | marine metagenome | isolation source: seawater | place: Atlantic Ocean: North East | collected 2012 | reverse complement strand
GCAGATGAACTTGCAAAAATAAGCTCTTTTTTAAGTTTTGGGACTAATGATCTTACACAAATGACCTATGGTTTAAGCCGAGATGATTCAGGTACATTTATGAGGGATTATTTAGAAAGAGAGATATTTCCAGTAGATCCATTTAGATCGTTAGATTTAGATGGTGTTGGAGAATTATTAAAAATTGCTTCTAAAAAAAGTAGAGATGCAAATCCTTCAATTAAAATTGGTATGTGTGGTGAACATGGAGGAGATCCAAAATCCATTGATTTCTGTAAAAAAATTGGTTTAGATTTTGTTTCTTGTTCACCTTTTCGAGTCCCAATCGCAAGGATTGCAGCTGCGCAATAAATTATATGATTATTAGAGTTTTTTTAATTTTGATTTTTTTTATATTTTACTTGCATGATTGATACAGTACCTTTATGAGCTATTCACCGAGTTTTTTTTAATATAGTACATGAATTTTTATAGAAAAATATATTTTATAATTTTTTTTAAACTAATTTTTACTTTTTTTTTAAATGTATTATATGCAGAAGAATCAAAAAGTAATATTGAAGGAAATAAAATAGATTCCTTTGCTTTTTTAAAAGATTTTATTAATTCTGATCTACTTTTTATATCTTCCTTAGACAGATCTACCTTAAAATCCCTTTCAGGATTTTCTAATCTTAATAAGGAAAGTTTGTCTTTCGATACTCTAGATAATTTACCTAAACCTAAATCTTCTGCTGAGATTAAATGCTTGGCAGAAGCCATTTATTTCGAAGCAAGGGGTGAATCTATTGAAGGACAATATGCAGTTGGAGAAGTTATAATAAATAGAGTATTATCAAAAGATTTTCCTAACAGTGTTTGTGGAGTAATTTCAGAAGGCTCAAGTAGATTAAATGCTTGCCAATTTTCTTATAATTGTGATGGAAAATTAGAAACTATTAATGAGAAAAAAATTTATGAAAGAATTTTAAAGCTATCGAAAATGTTATTAGAGCCGTCAGCTAGGTTCCTTACTGGTGGAGCAACTTTTTACCATTCTAAATTAGTAAGTCCTAGTTGGTCAAAAAAATTTATAAAGACAAATGAAATTGGAAACCATGTTTTTTATACATTACCATGAATTCATTTTATCAATTAAATTCTTTAAGAATTAATATAATATTTTGTATTGGAGGTGCTGTTTGGAGCAGATTTTTGTAAAAGATTTTGTTCACGAAACTGAAATAGGGGTTTATCAATCTGAATTTGGCAAAAAACAAAGATTAAGATTTAATATAATTTTAACAATAGATTCTGATAATAAAAAAATAAATGATAATATTGACAATGTAATTTCTTATGAGATTATTTTGCATGCTATTAAAAAGCATACGTCAGAAAGAAGACTATACCTTCTTGAAACACTAGCCACTAAAATTTCAGATACTTGTTTTGAGGATTCAAGAGTTAATAAAAGCGATATTCAAATCGAAAAATTAGATAGAATAAAAGGTTCTTTGGGAATTAGAGTGATTTATGAGAGAGATTTAAAGTGAACCAAGAATATAATATAATTTTTGATCTTGACGGAACACTTGTTCACACATCTCCAGCTCTAGCTCAAGCTGCAAACAACTTACTTAGAGAGTTAAATTTACCTGAAATAAGCACTAAAATTTATTCCACCTTTATCGGTGGTGGTATTACAAAACAAGTTCAAAAGTTATTACATCATTTTGAATATAGCTACAGTTCTATTGATCAATATGTGAATAGATTTAAAGATTTTTATTACAGGGATCCTTATTTTCAGACTTGTCTATTTCCATATGTCGAAAAAACATTATCGGAATTGCAATACTTAAATTATAATCTTGCTATTTGCACTCAAAAAAATAAAGAACCTGCTTTGAAAATTTTAGAGTATTTTAAAATAAAAGAATACTTTAACGGATTTGCTTTTGGAGATTCCTTAGATGTACTTAAACCAGATCCATCTATGGTTAAATTTGCAACAAAAAATTTTATTGACAAAAAAAAAATATATATTGGGGATAGTAATACTGACCTAAAGACTGCAAAAAACTCAGAGTCAATATTTATTCTATTTACAGAAGGTTATAGAACAGAAAATTTATCAGATTTAAAACCTGATTATCATTTTTCAAATTATTCTGATTTAGTACCACTAATAAGAAAAATATAGTTAAATCAATGGGGACTAATTGTCTAAATATTTTCAACCATTAATCAATTTTGGTCCTGATCCTATGAAGGACTGTAGCTTTCTTGCTGATTCAATTTTTTGGTTTGATAGGGTCAAAGTATTTCAAAGAAATAAACGATCAATAATTGTAAGTTATAAAAATATTCCCAAGAAAGTAATCAAGGAAATTTCTAATTCGTTCAATATATGTGGGCATGATAAAAGGCCTCTTATTATGGGGGTATTAAACTTATCCCCTGATAGTTTTTCTGATAAAATTTCTAAAACTAACATATCTTCTTCTATTCAAAGGTTAATAGAAGAAGGTGCTAGTATTATAGATATTGGAGGTGTTTCAACCAAACCTAATTTTGATGAAGTTGAAACTCATGTAGAAATAAATCGTATTAAAAAAGGATTTCATTTTATCAAAAAAAAATACTCCAATTTTACTGTTTCTATTGATACAAGAAATTCAATTGTTGCTGATTATGCTTTAAGCAAAGGTGCATCTATTTTAAATGATGTTTCTTCTTTACAATTTGATCCTCAAACTATTGATGTTGTTAAAAAATATCAATGTTTTGTCTCAATTATGCATAATTCTGGTAGTGGAAAAGAAATTCACAAAAAACTAACTGGAAAAGATTATTTATTAGAAATTTATGATTATCTCTCAGATCGAATTAATTTTTTAGTATCTAATGGTATACCAAAATCGAGAATTATTATTGATCCAGGTATTGGCTTTGGAAAATCACTAGCTCAAAATTTAGGAATAATTGCAAATATTAGTTTATACCATTCACTAGGGTGTCCAATATTAGTTGGATTATCTAGAAAAGGTTTTATAGGTAAAATTACTGGAGTAGTACAACCAAAAAAAAGAATGCTGGGTTCAGTTCTATTAGCATTTGAGCTTATAAAAAAAGGAGTCCATATTATTAGGGTGCATGATATAAAAGAAACTAATGAGATGATAAAAATTTTTAATAGTTTAAAATTTGATAATTGACTTTAGGAATTAAGTAATGGTTAGAAAGATATTTGGAACTGATGGTATTAGAGGAAAAGTTAATACCAAATTTATAAATGCAGAATTTATGCAGAAATTAGGTATTGCTTGTGGTAAGTATTTTTTATCAAAAAGTGGTCAAGAGAAATCTAATCGAGTAATAATTGGTAAAGATACAAGGCGTTCTGGATATATGCTAGAGACCGCTCTTACTTCAGGTTTTACTTCTATTGGTATGGATGTATTTCTTTTAGGACCTATACCAACTCCTGCGGTTGGTATGTTAACTAGATCAATGAGGGCAGATCTTGGAGTGATGATTTCTGCTTCACATAATCATTTCGAAGACAACGGAATTAAATTTTTTGGTCCAGATGGATTTAAATTATCTGATTTTGTTGAAAAAGAAATAGAATTATTGTTAACCAAAAAAATTAATTTAGTAGAGCCCTCATTAGTTGGTAGAGTTAAAAGGATAGATGAAGTACTTGGTAGATATACCGAGGCAGTTAAAAAAAGTTTACCTAAGACATTAAATCTCAGAAATCTTACTATTGTGATAGATTGTGCAAATGGTTCAGCATACAAATGTGCCCCTCAAATACTTTGGGAGTTAGGTGCAAATGTAATACCCTTAGGTGTTGATCCAAACGGATATAATATAAATTTGAATTGTGGTTCAACAAATACATCAAGAGCTTCAAAATTAGTTAAAGAATATAATGCAGATCTTGCTATTTGCTTAGATGGAGATGCCGATCGTGTAATTATACTTGATGAAAGAGGAAAGGAAATAGATGGAGATCAGTTAATTGCTCTTATTGCCAAAAATTTAAAAAATGAAAATAAAATAAATGGAAATACTGTAGTATCAACCGTTATGTCAAACTTAGGATTACAAAAGTATCTTGCTAATTTAGGATTAAATTTACATAGGACTCCAGTAGGGGATAGATATGTTGCTGAAATTATGAAAAATAAAGGATTTAATTTTGGAGGTGAAAAATCAGGTCATATAATAATGAGCGATTATGCATCAACTGGTGACGGTTTGTTAGCGGCTCTTCATTTTTTATCAATACTTAAAAACTCAAGAAAAACTGCAAGCGAACTTTTGAATGTTTTTAAACCAATTCCACAGAAATTAGTTAATTTAAAATTTAAATCCAAAACTGATCCATTAGAAAATTCTGATGTAAAAAATACTATAAATAAATTAAGAAGTATTCTTTCTGATAGTGGAGAAATCTTAGTTAGAAAATCTGGGACTGAACCAGTAATAAGAATTATGATACAACATAATGACAATAAATTAATAAAAAAAATTATAAATAATTTAAGTGAAATAATTTCAGAATTATAATTTTCTAATAATTTTTTTAAACTGACAAAGTAAAATACCAAAAAAAATCAACAATGAAGCTAAGTAGAAGTTTTTGGGTAGTAACTCATTTAATATAAAAAATCCAAAAATTGTAGACCAAAATGGTACTTTATAATTAACTAAGCTCAAAAAAAGGGCTCCCTCTTTTTTGATAAGATGTATTAGAATAATTGTAGCTATACCAGTTGGGAAAATACCTAGATAAGTAATTGCAAATAAAGATTTATAATCTTGTTCGTAGGGAAGAATGCCGTGAGTAAATAAAATAGGTAAACTAAAAAGAGAAGCAATAAAAAGCGCATGTGTTGTAAATATTAAGAAATTTACTGGTTCTGATTTTCTGATTAGTATTGCTCCTAATGAATAAGAAAATGGTGCTAGTATGCATAACACCAAGAAAATTAAATTTGTTCCTTGATTTTTTTCTAAGTCGTCTGCTGCTTTTGAGATTACAAGAATAACTGATCCGGCTAAGCCTATTGATACTCCAAGTATTTTTCTTAGAGTTATATCTTCATCCCTTAAAAAAAAAAAAGAAAATATTGTAATTATTAAAGGTATGATTGACATACATAACCCAACGAATACTGTAGATAGATGTTCTTGTGCTATTGCCAAAATAGAGAATGGTAGAAAATTTGAGAAAATTGCTACCCCAAAACAAAAAAACCAATATTTTGCAGATTTATTTAAATTGAATAATTCAACCCTTAAAAAAACAGAAAACAAAAAAACAACCATGAAGCCAATAATTATTCTCAAGGATGCAATTTGAACTGGATCAAAAGCATTAATTGCAAATTTAATGGATAAAAAAGAACTACCCCACAAAATGCCCAAAAATGAAAGCAAAATCCAAGGATATCCATCATGTAATTTTGAGTTTGATAAAATACTCATATACTGATTTAATTATTTTAATAAAATTTTAAAGTAATACTTGAAGTTAACTCAATTAAATACTAACGGATACTTTTAAACTAATAGAATAATGGATGTGTTAGAAAAGCCAGATAAATTACCTAATCGCCCTAATTTTTCAAGTGGTCCTTGTGTTAAAAGACCTGGATGGTCTTTAGATAATCTAAAATGTAGTGATTTACTAGGGAGGTCTCATAGATCAAAAGTTTGTTTAAATTCTTTAAAAGAAGTTATTTATTTGACCAAGGAAAATTTAGAGATTCCAGATGATTTTAAAGTAGCAATAGTCCCAGGTTCTAATACAGGAGCATTTGAAATGGCATTATGGTCTATGATAGGATCTATACCAGTTGATGCTTTAGCTTGGGAAACTTTTGGCAGTGGTTGGATTTATGATATAAAAGAGCAATTGAAGATAAAGGATTTAAGGATTCACAAAGCCGAATATGGTAGCATTCCTGATTTATCCTTAGTTAGGGATGAATCAGATATTTGTTTTACTTGGAATGGAACTACGTCGGGAGTAAAAGTACCAAATGCAGATTGGATAAGTAAAAATAGAAAGGGCATTACTTTTTGTGATGCAACATCTGCTATTTTTTCTCAAAATTTAGATTGGGAAAAAATTGATGTTGCTACTTTTTCATGGCAGAAATGTATGGGTGGAGAAGGAGGCCATGGTATTTTAATTATGAGCCCTAGGGCAATTGAAAGGTTAAAAACATTTAATCCAAATAGGCCATTACCAAAACTTTTTAGATTGATAAAAAATGAAGAATTAATTGAAGGAATATATCAAGGAGAAACAATTAATACTCCTTCGATGCTTTGTGTTGCTGATGCTTTAGATTCTCTCTTGTGGATTAAAGAATTAGGTGGATGGAAAAAGACCTACGAAAAATCTATGAAAAATTTTGAAATTCTTTCAAGTTGGTATCATGAAAAAGATTGGATTTCAAATACTGTTAAAGATGAAAATATACAATCAAACACCTCTATCTGTCTTGAAATAAAGGATAAAAAATATTTAAGCTTAGATTTTCAAAATAAATGGGATTTCATTCAAAACATGTGTTCAATTCTTGAACATAATAATGCCGCATTTGATATAAAAGGTCATCGAGATGCACCACCTGGTTTAAGGATTTGGTGTGGACCAACAGTTGAAGAGGATGATCTAAGGATGCTTTTACCATGGTTAGAATGGTCTTTTGAAAATATTAGAAAGGATTTCTTTAATTAAATTAGGAATTTATTAAGTTGAATTACAAGGTTTTAATTTCAGATAACTTATCAACAGATATTTTATCGAGTTTTAAAAATGAAGGGATAGATGTAGTTTTTAGACCTGATATGGGTAAAGATAAACTACTACTTTCTAAGGAAATCCATAAGTATGATGGGATTGCTATAAGATCAGATACAATACTTAGTGCTGAATTATTAAATAAAGCGTTAAAATTAAAAGTAATAGGTAGGGCTGGTATTGGAGTTGATAACATAGATCTGGCGGCTGCTTCAAAAAAAGGAATTGTTGTTATGAACACCCCTTTTGGCAATGCTATTACAACTGCAGAACACACTATTGCTATGATTTTTGCAGCAGCTAGGAAAATACCTGCAGCTAATCAAGCATTAAAAAGTGGGATTTGGGACAAGAAAAGTTTTATAGGCATGGAGCTTTTTGGAAAAAAATTGGGTATAGTTGGTGTTGGTAATATTGGTTCAATAGTATCATCATTGGCGCAGTCACTAGGTATGAAAATTATTGCTTATGATCCCTTTTTATCTGAAGAAAGGGCAAAAAATTTAAAGATTGATAAAATAATAAATTTAATTGATCTATTGTCTTCCTCTGATATTGTTACTCTACATTTACCAAAGAATGAAAATACCTTTAATATTATTTCCAGAGATAATATTTTCAAAATGAAAAAAGGGTCTATATTAGTCAACTGCGCTAGAGGAGGTTTAGTAGAAGAAACTGCAGTAGCTGAAGCTATAAAAAAAGAACATTTATCTGCAGCGGCCTTCGATGTTTTTGTCGAAGAACCTGCATTAGCTAGCCCACTATTTAGTTTAAAAAACGTTATCTGTACTCCTCACTTAGGTGCTTCAACCGTAGAAGCTCAAGAAAAAGTTTCATTTCAGATAGCAGATCAAATAATAAATTTCCTAAATAATGGTGCAATTATAAACGCATTAAATGCTCCTTCAATATGTTCAAAAGAAGCACCTTTGCTGTCCCCCTGGATAAAACTAGCAGAAAGTTTAGGTTCATTTGTTGGGCAGATTACAGATAAACCAATTCTAGATATAGCGATAGAATATGTTGGGAAAGTGGGCGAATTAAATTATAAACCTATTACATCTGTTATAATAGCTGAGACATTAAAGCCATTAGTTGGGAGTGGTGTTGTAAATATGGTTTCTGCTCCTTTTATAGCTAGAAATAAAGGTATTAAAATTTCTGAGACTAGGCGGGATACCAAAGGAGCATTTGACTCATATATCCGTGTTATAGTTTCCCATAAAAGTTCTTCCTTTTCTATTGCGGGAACTATATATTCTGATGGTAAACCTAGATTCATACAAATTAATAGTATTAACCTAGAGGCTGAACCAGTTGATCATATGCTATATACTACAAATATTGATAAACCAGGTTATATCGGTGCTCTTGGTACAGTTTTAGGAGAAGCCAAATTAAACATAGCCACTTTTTCGTTAGGAAGGGATAATAAGAATGGTAAAGCTATAGCTTTATTGGGAGTTGATGAAGTTGTTTCTGATAAAGTAATTGAGAAAATAAAAAAACTTCCTCAAGTAGATAAAGCAAGATCTTTAAATTTCTTTTTAAAAAAGAATTAAAAAAATTATAAATTAATTATATCTAGAAATTTACCTTGAAAGGAAAATTTATGAACAATCTGGTGGTCGTTGGTTGTCAATGGGGTGATGAGGGAAAAGGAAAGTTAGTTGATTACTTAGGAGATAAGGCTGATATTATAGTACGCTTTCAAGGTGGTAATAATGCAGGTCATACAATTGTAATTAACAAAAAAATTTTCAAGCTCTCTCTTCTACCTTCTGGTATATTAAGAAACGATAAATTATCAGTAATTGGAAATGGTGTAGTTTTAGATCCTTGGGCTTTAAAAACAGAAATAGAATCTTTAGAAAAATTGGGAATATCTATTTCAAAAAATAATTTAATGATTGCAGAAAATGTCTCTTTAATTCTTCCTTTTCACAAAGATTTAGATAATTTAAGAGAGAAACTTGCTGGTGGAAAAAAAATTGGAACGACAGGTAGAGGAATTGGTCCTGCATATGAAGATAAAGTGGGAAGAAGGGCTATTCGTTTATGTGATCTAAATAATCCTAATTTACTTAGGTCACGACTAGAACGTTCTATGGAGCACCATAATATTTTAATGAAAGGATATGGTAAGTCTGAATACAAAACTTTTGAAATAGAAAACAAATTAAAGGAAATAACTCCCTTTATTTCCAAATTTTCTACAGTGGTCTGGAAAGAATTAGCTGAAGAAAAAAACAAAAATAAAACAATTTTATTTGAAGGTGCTCAAGGAAGCCTACTAGATATTGATTTTGGAACTTATCCATATGTTACTTCTTCTAACACTTTAGCTTCTGCTGCATCTATTGGGGTAGGTGTTTCTACAAAAAAAATTAATATGGTATTAGGCATTGTAAAAGCATATACAACTAGAGTTGGAGAAGGCCCGTTTCCTACTGAATTAATCAATGACAAAGTTGGTAAACACTTAGCATCAGTAGGTCATGAAAAAGGTACAGTAACTGGTCGTGACCGTAGATGTGGCTGGTTTGACGCAGCTTTGGTAAAACAAACTTCTATATTAAATGGAGTTGATTGTATAGCTATTACCAAGTTAGATGTTTTAGATGGTTTAAAAGAATTAAAAATTTGTATAGGATACAAGATCAATAAAACATTTTATGATTATCTGCCATCTGCTATTTCTTTTGAAGAAGAAATAGAACCGGTCTATGAAAAATTTGAAGGTTGGTATGAAAGTACAAAAGGCATTACATCTCTAGAAAATCTGCCAAAAAATGCTATATCTTATATAAAATCAATAGAAAAATCGGTTGGGTGTCCTGCATATCTAATTTCAACCTCGCCTCGTAGAGATGATATAATTGAGGTTCAAAATCCTTTTGAAAGATAAAATTATGATAAATAAAAAGTTAAGAAAAAAAATAGCCTATTTGGTATTATTCGTATTTTTACCCCTTTATATTATTCTTGCAGTTACAATAATAAATTATGTAGGTCGAATGAATATATGGATAGAATTTATAACTTATGTCCTACTCGGTATTATTTGGATTTACCCATTCAAATTTGTCTTTAAAGGATTGGCATCAAGGTAAAGAAAATAAAATCAAAAATTATAATTTTATAAAGGATTTTCTACTTTGATTGTTAAAAGCTATAAACAGCCTTTAACCTTGATTGGGGGAGGTGAATTTTCACCCAACATTTTTAAAAAATGTTTGGACATAGCACCTAAACTAATAGCTGTTGATTCTGGTATAAAATTTTTAGATATTAAAAAATCTTCGCCAGAATGGATAATAGGTGATTTAGATTCTAAAGCAAATTTAGAAATATGGAGAAAAAAGGGTTTCAATATAAAAAAAATTGAAGAACAAGAAACTACTGATTTTGAAAAATGTCTTTATTCCTTCAATGCACCTTTTTTTTTAGCAAATGCTTTTTTGGGGGAGAGAATTGATCATTCATTGTCGGCAATATCAACTATAGTAAAAATGAAAAATAAAAAAGTTATACTTTTTGGTAAAAAAGACATTTTATTTCATGTTGAAAATAAAATTGAATTAAACTTAAAAAAGGGTACTAGAGTATCTTTATTCCCCATACGAAATGTAGTTGGTCTTAAAAGTGAAGGTCTAAAATATAATATAAAAAATGTTCAATTTTCCCCTGGAAATAAAATAGGAACATCAAACGAAGTTTCTAGATCAAAGACTCTTATCGAATTAAGTGGTTCGGGTATGATTTTAATACTCCCTATAAACTGTTTCAAGGATGTTATAAATAAATTCATACATAAATATTTATAAATATGACTTATCACTTATGTTTTTTTTATTTAAGACTAAATTCTTACAAAACTTCTTAAAATTAGCTTTTTAAATATTATAAAACAAATTTGATAAAAATACATGATTTCTCTAAGATTTGTCGGTAATCTCATTCACAGTAAATCCATCATTTTCTAATGAATCAATAATAGTTTTTATATGATTAGTACTTAAAGCTTCTATAACAGCGTCTATTTTTGCATTTTTTACTGGAACATCATGGAACATTCTCTGGTGAAAAATTTCTATTATATTTCCTCCATTTTCTGCTATTAAATTTGATATCCTTGCCAGCATTCCTGGTTCATCTAAAATGTCAATTCTAACTTTAGCTAATCTTCCATCTCTTGAAAGTTTTCTGTTGAGAATACTAGCAAAAACTCTTGCATCGATATTTCCTCCACAAATGACAGTACCAGTTCTTAAACCTTGAAATAAATCAGGACTTTTCATAATTGCAGCCACACCAACTGCTCCTGCACCTTCAGAAACTATCCTTTCATTCTCAAATAAAGAACTTACAGCCTTTTCTATTTCGAATTCATTAACCAAAATTATGTCATCCACGTATTTTTTAATTATACAGCTAGTAATTTGGCCAGGTATTTTAACTGCTATTCCATCAGCTAAAGTATCCCCAGTAATACTAAGCTTTTTATTTTTCAAAAAATTGTACATAGTAGGAAATTTTTTAGTTTGTATCCCGTAAATTTTAATTTTCGGATTAATAGACTTTGCTGCAACAGCAATACCTGAAATTAATCCTCCGCCACCTATCGGAATAACAATACAATCGAGGTCAGGAATCTTTTCTAAGAATTCGATACCGATAGTACCCTGACCTAAAATGACATTTTGATTATCATAAGGATGTATTAAAGTAAGACCCTCTTCTTTAATTTTTTCTTTGACAAATGATTGAGACTCATCGAGTGTTCTTCCTTTAAGAATAACATTAGCTCCATATTCCTTTGTTTTCATAACTTTTGCAAAAGGTGCTTGTTCTGGCATAACGATAGTAGCTTGAATTCCTTGATCTTTAGACCACCATGCAACAGCTTGTGCATGATTTCCTGCTGACATAGCAATTACACCATTTTTTTTCTGTTGCTCCTCTAATCTATCAATTGAAATAAATGCCCCTCTAGCTTTAAATGAAGATGTATGTTGTAAATTTTCAAGCTTTAAGAATACATTGCCATTTACTAATTTACTTAAGTAATGAGATCTTATTTCTGGAGTTATAATTGTACGATTATTAAGAAGATTTCTTGCTTCTTTAATATTCTCTAGATTTACCCTCAAATTTTAATTACCTTTCTAATCAAATTACTTTAATTCTATTTATTAAATTATTTTTTCTTATTTGACTATAGTAACTATAACTTACATTATGGCAAAATTTAGGAAAAGGAGTAATTTGTGTCTAATATTTCAATTGATATAAATATAGCAAAGGAGGTTGCAGCAAAAGAAGCGCTTAATTTTGTACAGTCAAATATGGTAGTTGGGCTAGGAACTGGATCAACGGCAAAAATATTTGTTGATTTACTAGCAAAAATGTATTTTTCGAAAAAATTAAATCTAAAAGTATTATCTACTTCTACTGAAACAGAAATTCAGGCAAAAAATTTAGGTCTTCCTCTTACTCAAATAGACAAAGTTTCAAAAATCGATATCGTAATAGACGGTGCTGATGAAACAGATATGAACTTAAATTTAATAAAAGGTGGAGGAGGGGCTTTGCTTCAAGAAAAGATAGTGGCATCAAATAGTAATAAAATGATAGTTATTGTAGATGATAGCAAAGTTGTAGATACATTAGGAAAATTTCCACTTCCAATAGAAATTGTTAAATTTGGTCATAAAAAAACAAAAAACCAAATAAAAAAAATTCTTATTAAGTTAGGTTATAATGATTTTTCATTAGATTTGCGAAAGGAAAATAACAATTATTTCGTTACTGATGAAAAACATTATATAGTTGATTTGAGTTTAAAAAAAATTATTGATCCCAATATTCTTGAGAAAAATATAAAAAAAATAACAGGTGTTGTGGAAACTGGATTATTTATAAAAATAGCGAATGTAGTAATAATTGGAGATGATAAAGGTAACTGTAAATTGATTAAAAAAGAAAGATAAATTTTGAAAAAATATGATTTTGATTTATTTGTTATTGGTGCCGGTTCTGGTGGTGTAAGGGCAGCTAGATTAGCAGCTAAGTTAGGTAAAAAAGTAGCTATAGCTGAAGAATATCGGTTTGGTGGAACGTGTGTAATAAGAGGATGTGTTCCAAAAAAATTAATGGTTTTTGCAAGTAATTATTCAAAACATTTCAAAGAAGCAGAAGGCTTTGGCTGGGAACAAAATGAACCAAAGTTTTCATGGAATAAATTTTCAAAAAGTCTGAACATTGAAATTGATCGTCTTGAAAAAATTTATCATGATTTATTAAGTTCTTCCAATGTCACAATTTTCAAAACCACCGCAAAACTTTCTAGTCCAAATTCTGTTATTTTAGATGATAATTCAAAATTCAATTCTAAATACATTTTAATTGCTACTGGTGGAAAGCCTCAAGAATTAAAAATTAAGGGGGGAAATTTAGCAATTTCTTCAAATGACGTTTTCAATCTATCTTCTTTACCAAAAAAAATTGTCATAATTGGAGGGGGATATATTGCTTGTGAATTTGCATCTATTTTTAATGGTTTAGGAGTAGATGTAACTTTACTTTATCGCGGAGATAGAATTTTACGTGGATTTGATGATGATATAAGAGAAAATGTTGAAAAAGCACTTTTACAAAAAGGCCTTAAAATTATAAATAATTGTTTTCCCACACAGATAATATCAAAAGAGGATAAATTGGAACTTACATTTAATAAAAGATCCTCAGTTCTTACAGAAATGGTTTTGTCTGCTATAGGTAGAAACCCAAAAGTTATAAACATTGGATTAGATAAAGTACCGTTGGATTTGACAATTTCAGGAGCGATAAAAGTTAACAAATTTCAACAAACTTCTATAAAATCAATTTATGCAATAGGTGATGTAACTGATAGGCTTAATTTAACTCCTGTAGCAATAAGAGATGCCATTGCAATTATTGAAACACTTTTTGGTATAAAGAAAAAATCACCTGATCATAAACTCGTACCTACAGCTATTTTTACTAAGCCAGAAGTTGGAACAATCGGTTTGAGCGAAAAAGAAGCTAGAGAAAATTATGATGTCAAAATTTATAAGACCGAATTTTCAAGTCTAGGAAGTAGAATTTCAAGTAATTTGGATAAAATCTTGATGAAGTTGGTAGTCTGTAATGAAACGGATAAAATTTTAGGTTGTCATATTGTAGGGGATGGTGCAAGCGAGATGATACAAATGTTTGGTATATCAATGAAAATGGGAGTTAAGAAAAAAGATCTTGATTCTACTTGTGCTGTACATCCAACTCTTGCAGAGGAGATTGTTACTTTAAGTTAAAATACTCTCTTGAAATTTTGTTAAGAGGTCACAATTAAATAAAAACTACTTGAGGAAAGTATTATGCCCTATAAAGATGATTCTGATGGCCCTTGGGGTTCAGGAAAAAAGAAGGATACAAACAATAATGGTAATAAAAGCCCCTGGGGTGGAAATTCTGGAGGTAATGGAAGTGGTTCAGGTCAAGGAGAGACAGGAATTCCTGAAATCGACCAAATTGTAAAAAAAGGTCAGGAAAGGCTAAAAGTATTAATGGGAGGAAAAGGAGGGTCTTCTGGTGGTAGTGGATCTGGTAAAGGTGGTACCCCTAATTTTGGTAAAGGTTCTATCTCATTAATTTTTGTTGGTTTAGTAGTTATATGGGCTTTTCTATCTTTTTATACTGTAAAACCAGAAGAAAAATCAATTGAACTCTTTTTTGGTGAATATTATGATACAGGTGAGTCAGGTCTTAATTTTGCTCCATGGCCATTTATTACTCATGAAGTATTAACTGTCACTAGAGAAAATACTGAAGATATTGGTGTAGGTGGAAGAGGCGGAAGACAAGATGAAGGCCTCATGCTTACAGGTGATGAGAATATAGTAGACATTGATTTTCAAGTTGTTTGGAATATATCTGATCCAGCAATGTTTTTGTTTAATTTAGCTGATCCAGCAGAAACTATTAGAGCTGTATCAGAATCTGCAATGCGAGAAGTTATTGGTAGATCAGAATTAAGTCCTATTCTTAATAGAGATAGAGCATTAATCAGTGGAGATGTTCGGGAATTAATTCAAAATATTTTAGATTCTTACAGCAGCGGTGTTAATATTGTACGTCTAAATTTTGATAAAGCTGACCCACCTGGAGAAGTAATTGATGCTTTTAGAGATGTTCAAGCAGCTGAACAAGAACGCGATACTCTTGAGAAAAAAGCCGATGCATATGAGTATCAAGCTCTTGCTCAGGCAAGAGGTGAAGCGGAGCAACTTAAGCAAGAAGCTGAAGGATATAAAGCAAGAGTTATAAATGAGGCAACTGGTGAAGCAAGTCGTTTTATTTCTATATATAATGAATATGTACAAGCTAAAGATGTAACAAGAAAAAGATTATATATAGATTCTATGGAGAGGGTTCTAGGCGATGTCGATAAAGTAATTCTAGACCAAAATACTGATACGGGACAAGGAGTTGTACCTTATTTACCTTTAAATCAACTTAGAACTGGGAGTAATAACTAATGAATAAATCTTTCATATTAATAATATTTCTTGTTCTTGCATTTATAGGGATTACTTCGTCTGTATTTGTAGTTGATGAAAGAGAAAAAGCACTAGTACTTCAGTTTGGTCAAGTTAAAAGTGTTAAAACTGATCCTGGGATTAAATTTAAAATTCCTTTAATTCAAAATGTTGTTAGATATGATGATAGGATTTTATCTTTAGATACAATGCCGTTAGAAGTAACTCCACTAGATGGTAGGAGGTTAGTAGTAGATGCTTTTGCTAGATACAGAATTGTTGATGTCGTAATGTTTAGAAAAGCAGTAGGAACAGGAGGAACTGCATCTGCTGAAGTAAGATTAGAAAGAATTTTAAATGCTGCTTTAAGAGAAGTCTTAGGTTCTGTTACTTCTAATGCAGTTACTTCTGCTGATAGGGTAGGATTAATGACAAGAATACGAGATGCGGCTATAACTGAGGCAGGAGGTTTAGGAGTTGAGATAGTTGATGTTAGAATAAAAAGAGCTGATCTTCCAACTCAAAATTTAGCTGCTACATTTCAAAGGATGCAGGCTGAAAGAGAAAGAATGGCTGCTGATGAAAGAGCAAGGGGTCGAGAAGCTGCACAAAGAGTTAGAGCGCTTGCAGATAGAAAGGCTATGGAAATAGTCTCAGAAGCCAGTAGAGACTCTGAAATTATTAGAGGTGAAGCAGATGCGGAAACTACTCGTCTCTTAGCTGATGCTTTTGGAAGAGATCCTGAATTTTATGCGTTTGTAAGGTCTTTAAAAGCCTATGAAGGATCAATGACAGGAAAGAATACTACCATAGTTTTAAATCCTGATTCAGAATTTTTTGATTATATCAAAGAAAGTGGTTCTAAATAATGGAAAAGCTTCTCTTTGCTCTAGGATCTGTAGCAGTATTTGAAGGTTTTTTTTTAGCAGTAGCTCCTGGTAGAATACCTAAAGTACTTGAAATGCTATCAAAGTTTTCAAACTCGCAGTTGTCTAGAGTCGGTCTTATTATTATGGCTGTTGGTGTTTCGATTTTAATGATTTCTGGAATATAAAAATTTAAATTTTGTGGAGCATTTGGATGATTAAATTAGTTCCTTTTAGTAATGTTTATTTTGGTATAAATATAGTAAATTTGTACAAATTTAATAATAGTATATTTTTATTTGTCATAATTTTTTTACTTAATTGTGTGCAAGTACGAGCAATTGAATTACCTAATAGTTTTGCAGATTTAGTTGAAAAATTAAGTCCTGCAGTTGTAAATATTACTACAACTGCGGTACTGCCAGAAAGAGAACAGTTCAATCCTACGGTGCCAAGGGGATCACCTTTTGAAGATTTTTTTAGGGATTTTATGGAGAGACAACCTGGTGACCAGCAACCTAAACGACAAAGAAGAGGTACTGCTTTGGGTTCTGGTTTTATAATATCTTCTGATGGGCTATTAGTAACAAACAACCATGTGATAGAAAATGCAGATGAAATAAAAATAGAAATGCTGGATGGTGAAATTTTGGAGGCCAAAGTTCTTGGTACAGATCCCAAAACTGACATAGCTCTTCTAAAAGTAGAAAGTAACTTGGAATTACCGTTTGTTAAATTCGGTAATAGTGATCAGGCTAGAGTTGGTGATTGGGTTTTGGCAATTGGTAACCCTTTAGGCCAAGGTTTTTCAGTTTCTGCTGGAATTATTTCAGCTAGAGGAAGAGATTTACAAGGACCTTACGACGATTTTATTCAAACAGATGCTGCAATTAATAGGGGTAACTCAGGTGGGCCTTTATTTAATACTTACGGTGAAGTTATAGGTGTCAATACTGCTATATTATCGCCTAATGGAGGTTCTATTGGAATTGGATTTTCTATGTCATCTGTAGTTGTTAGTAAAGTTGTGGATCAATTACGAGACTTTGGAGAAACACGTCGAGGTTGGTTAGGAGTTAGAATACAAAACCTTAATTCAGAAGTTGCTGAAGCTTTGGGTTTAGAAAATATTGATGGTGCTCTTGTTACAGATGTGCCCAATGGTCCCGCAAAGGACGCAGGCATTAAATCAGGTGATGTAATTATAGAGTTTGACGGGTTTATTATTAATGATAGTAGTTCGCTGGT
>MDSV01182436.1_pt1 | contig 17491 bp, 9 predicted proteins | sample 810851 | NCBI WGS metagenome assembly MDSV01 (sample SAMN05326640, study PRJNA326480) | marine metagenome | isolation source: seawater | place: Atlantic Ocean: North East | collected 2012 | reverse complement strand
CCGAGCCCCGCGCCCCCCGCCCCCCGCGGCGCGCGCAGGAACGCCAAGACGAGCCTCGAGTTTTCGTCCACGTCCGCGGCGAGCGTTTCGAACCCGTCGCCGTTCCACGCGCGGAGCAGAGACGCGACGTCCGCGACGTCCAGACCAACCTCGCGGGTCAAGAAACGAAGCGCGGACGCGACGCGGCGCTCGGCGCGGAACGCGCGGCGAACGGGCTCGGCGCCTATTTTTTTTTCGCGCGTCGCCGACCCGCGAGCGTCGGTACGGTCGACGGGTCGAGCGTCCGACGACTTCGCGCGAGGCGGTCCGCGCGCCGCGGCTTCGTTCGGTGCGCCGCGCGCCGTCTCACGCGACGCCATCGAGCCATCTCGATCGAGGGCATCGTCCTCCTCCTCCTCCTCCTCCTCCTCGGTGGATTCGTCGGCGAGCGCGCGGATGAGCTCCGGCCGCGCGGCCAGCGCGGTTTCGGTCTCGCCAATCGGGACGCCCGTCGCCGCGAGCACGAGCACGGCGACGCGCTCGACGACGGCGGCGTTTTCGTTTTCGTCCTTCGCGTCGTCCTCCGAATCGCCCGGGTCGCGAGAGGCGCGCGCGGACGTCTCCGCGGCGGCGCGGGTCGACGTGAGGTCCGTGGAGTCGAGAAAGCCCCGAACCCGCGCCGGGGTCGGCGCGCACCACCGCACGTGTCGTGCGTGCCCGTCCGCGACAATCCCTCCGCAGATGACCGCCGACGCGCGGGGGCGCGGGCGCCGACACGAGGACGACGCCCACGCGATGGGTGCTGGCGCGAGCTTGGCGAACGGCGAGTGCAGCGCGAGCACCGCCGCACCCGCCGCGCCCACGCTCAGGACCTCCACCGACCCCATGGTCGCCGTGCGACAACGAGTATCGATAGGAGTCGCCGCCGCTTCGCTTGATAAAGCGGTCGTACAAGGAAAATTGGAACGCTTCTCGCGCGCGACGTCGAGCCGAATCGACGTCAGACGCGGTCTCGCGCGGGCCGGGACGCGCTTCGCCTCTTCGCTCGGAACACCGCGCGATCGGCTGGTTGATACCCGTGTTTCACGTATCTATCTATCATCATATACTTGCGGGAGCACGAGCGCTTCGTGTCGACGCGCGTCTTCGACAGACCGTCGCGCCGCCGAACGGTACCGGTTCTCGCCGCGTCACAACACGAACTTCCAGACGGCTTCCGCGACCCCGTCTTGTTCGTTCGACGAGCGACACACGTGGTCCGCCGCGCGTTTCGTCTCCTCGCACGCGTTGGCCAGCGCGACGCCGACGTTCGCGGCGCGGAGCATCCCCGCGTCGTTCTCGCCGTCGCCCACCGCGACGACGCGCAAGAGCGGGCGCGACTGTTCTCCTCGCGCTCCGTCGTTTTCGTCATCGCATTCGTCTTCGTCTTCGCTTCGCGTCGTCTTCAAACCGGAACGAAACGAAAAACCGCTCTCGTCCGCGAGGCGCCGCGCGAGCGTCTCGAACCCGGTCGTCTTGTCGTGGCCCGCCGGGAGCACCTCGAGCATCGTCGGCACGGCTTGCGTGACGGCGGCGCGCGAACCGACGAGCGCCTCCCACTTCGGCCGCCAGAGCGCGATCGTCGCCGCGTCCGGCGCCGCGAGCAAAAGCTTGGAAACGCCGCTCGCGGGGCTCGGGCTCGGGCTCTGTCGAGAGACGTCGCCATGGCTCGTCTCGAGGCGGTCTCGCGCGGTTTCGTCACCCTCCTCGTCGCGCCCCGTCGCGGCTCGCGCCGCCGTGAGCAGCGTCTCGACGTCGTCCCAAGGCACGCTTCGCGGCTCGTGGAAACGCGAGGCGAGCTCGCGGAGCAGCGCGTGCGGCTCGGCGCCGACGGTGTGGCACTCCTCGCCGCAAAACGCAGTCAACGCCGTGGCCGACTCCGGTCCCGAGCCCGACCCCTCTCCGGCCGACGGAGCGGCGGCGGGTCCAGACAGTTCGCCGCGCCCCCGGACGTTCCGCATCTCGGCCCCGTGGAACGCGAACGCGTCTCGCACGACGTCCTCCGGCATCGCCGCGCGCGCGAGCACGCCGCCGCCGGGGCCGCGCACGTCCAGCCCCTGCAGAAACACGCCGGGCGACGCGTCGCCGGTGACGCCCCCGGCTCCGTCGAGGCCCGCGGTTTCGAGCGCGCGCCGCGCGGCGGGACGCGCCTTGCCGGTGGCCACGCACACCAGCACGCCCTTCTCGGCGGCGGCGCGCAGCGCGTCCGCGACGCCGCGCGTCACGACGCCGTTCCCGTTCAGGAGCGTCCCGTCGAGGTCCACGACCAGAACGTCCGCGCGCCGCGCCGCGCGGCGCGCAGGGTGAGCGTCGACGGCTCGAGGGAACGACGCCGAGGGGCCCTCGCCCGAGACGTCGCGCGTGATGGACACGTTTTCCGACGTGCGCTCGCCCGCCTCGGAGGACGCGATGAGACCCAGCGGCGAGGCGGATGGCGCATCCGCCTCGCGCTCGCTCCCGTCGCTCGCCGCGAGCGCGCGCAGAAGCGCGCTCTCCACGCGCGACATCTCCGCCGCCTCCTCCTCGCCGTCCTCGTGGTCCATGCCCGCGAGGTGCGCGACGCCGTGCGCCAGGAGCACGCGGCACTCGTCCACGAGCGCGTGGCCGAGTTCCCGCGCCTGCCTCCCGGCTGTGTCCACGGAGACGACGCAGTCGCCGAGGACGGCGATTTCGCCAAACGCCTCCGCCGGGAAAGAGAGGACGTCCGTTGCGGCGTCCTTGCCTCGCCACTCGGCGTTGAGCGCGCGGATGTGCGCGTCCGTGCACAGCGCCACGGAGAGCTCGACGTGCGACACGCCCGCGGCGCCTTCGGGGAAGAGCGCGCGCGACAGCGACTCGAGCGCCGCGAAGTCGGCGAGGGCGTCGGCGTCACCCGGCGTTCGATGGATCGAACGAGACGGATCGACGAGCGTCGCCGCGAGAACCCGCGCGTCGCGCTCGAGCGCAGCCGCGAGCGCTTCGATCGGCATCTCGTCGAGGCCGGTCGCGGGCGGGCCGCCGTGCTCGTCGACGACGAGCACGTCCACCTCGATCTCGAAGCCGTCGGCGGCGCGCGAGTCGAAGGTTTCCACGGAGGTTTCGGGGGCTTCCGCGTCCGAAAACGCCCCGACGCCGTCGTCCGCCTCGTCGCCCTCGTCCGTCGGGGCACTGGAAGCCAGCGCGCGGCAGGAGACGCCCGCGAGCCACAACGACCGTTCTCGGCGCGGGTCGCGTCGACGCGCGCCCTCATGCGACGTGGGGGACGCGTGCGGGAGCCGCTCGCGGCGCGTGGGGGCGGGCGACGAGGGAAACGTGAGCGCCGGCGGCGAGCACCGCGCGATGAGCGACCAGCGCGGCGCGCCACCGACGACGCCGTGCGTCCCGAGACCGCTGACCCGCGGCGCGCGCGCGCGGAAGGTCAGCGCGCGCGCGGCGCACGCCGCGCGAACCGCCATGCTCGACCGTCCCCTCGCCGGCGGGAGTGTCCGAGGTAGGAGGCGGGCGTGGCGCGTGGGTTGTTCCCGAGCCGTTCGGCGGAATTGGGTTTTTTGGCGCGACGGAGAAATAACAAACCCCACTGCCTGCCGCGCGCGCCATGGCCACGGCGACGTTCGCGTCGCCGCGCGCATCATCGGCGCGCTCACCTCCGCGCGCCACGGGCACGCGCTCGCGCTCGACACGGGCGCTCGCCGCGCGGTTCGCGCCACCGCGCCGGTCGCGCGCCTCCCGCCTGTCCCCGAGGGCCGGCGCGGGCGAGGAGCTCGCGCGGTACGACGCGCAGGCGAAGGAGGATGACGCGCGTCAGTACGGCGTGTGGGGCGCGGACGGCATACGCCAGCGCTCGGCTTCGTTCGCGGCGATGGAGGAGGACTGGGAGCAAGCCGTTCTTCGCGTCTGGCTGCGGCACGGCGCGGGCGAGGTGGCCGCGCAGCGCCTGCTCATCCTCGGCGCGAAGTGGCAGAAGGGCCCGCAGGGCGAGCTGTACCGCGACGCCGAGGCGGTGGAGGCCGCGGCGCGCGTCTTGACGGAGCTGCTGCCCGGCGCGGACCCCGCCGTGATCTTCCACAAACGTCCCTCCGTGGCTCTGCTCGCGCTGGACAGGCACGAGCTCTCGCGCCGGCTCGTGGCGCTTCGCGAGGGCGCGCGGAGGATACCCCCGCTGGACGTCGCGGCGACGCTCAACAAAGATTTCGCCGTCGTCGCCGACGCCGAAGACGCGCAGCGGATCGAGTCGGCCACGCGCGACGCCGTCGACGCGGTGATTCGCGCAGTCGGGTTCGTGCTCGACGCGCAGGGCGTGGCGAGCGTGATCGAGACGTGTCCCGCGATCTTGACCGCCCGGCCCGGAGACGTCGCCGGCGCGTTCGCGGGGTACAAAGCGGATCTGCGCGCGAGGCTGGACGGCGTCAAGGGGTGGTCGTCGGCGCTGCTCCTGGCGTTCGAGGAGACGGACGACGAGACGCGCGCGACCGGTCGAACCGAACCCGAACCCGAACCCGTGACCGAGCGCATCTCTTGGCGCTCGTGCTGGAGCTCGCTCGGCGAAGACGCGCGCTCGACGGCGACCCGCGCGAGCGCGGATTACGCCGGGCGAGTGGTGGATCCGTTTTTGCGGCGCGCCGACGTCGAGCGGCGAAGACGCGCCAAGGGAAAAACGCCGAGCGAGGGCGCCGCGCGGTGACGGCGGCGAAGCGGCTATATTTCGTGAGCGCGACGCGAGAAGCGCGTGTTCGGAAACACGCCGAGACGTGTGTCATTCAAAACGAAAACGTTTTCGTGTGTGGTACAACCTTTCGGGAGCCTTTGGCTGTTCTCGTTTCGACGCGTCGGGAGACGAAAACGCGCGCCCGCGAACCGCGCCGCGGTTCCGTCCGCGCTCGTCCCGAAAAACCGGAGGCGTCGCGCTTCGCTCGCGCGCTTCGCTCGCGCGCCGGTCATACGTCCAGCCCCACATGGTCTAGGGCGTCTTCCCGTCCATGAGCAGCATGGTACTGAGCAGGATGGACACCGCCACGAACGCGAGCTCGAGCACCCCCCAGCGCCAGGGCTCGGGGCGCACGCCGAGCAGGTCCCCGACCGTGGGCACCTCGGCTCCGGAGCCGCTCCCCGCGGGCATCGTGGGCACGGGCGGGATGATCCCCGCCGCTGACGACGCCTTCGCCGAGTACGCCGAGTCGTACGCCGCGTCCGGGACGCCGGCGCGCTTTTCCCCGCGCATGCCCGCGAGGCTCTCGAGGCAGGCGTCCGCGAGGTCGTCGATGAAGGCCTGGTCTGTGTCCAGCGCGGGCGCGCGTCCCCAGCGCTCGATCCCGCTCTCCTCCGCCAGCTCCCGGTACTCCATGTCGATCTCCTCCAGCGTCTCGATGTGCTCGCTCACGAAGCTCACGGGCACCGCCACCATGCTCTTCACGCCATCCGCGCCCATCTTCCGGATAACGTCGTCCGTGTACGGCTTGAGCCACTCCACCGGGCCCACGCGGCTCTGGTACGCGAGCACGTGCTCGTTCTCCACGCCCATCGCGCGCAACTCGTCCACGATGAGCTTCACGCACCGCTCCATCTCTTCCTTGTACGGGTCGCCCGCTTGCTCTACGTACGAAACCGGCACGCCGTGCGCGGAGAAGAAAACGACCGGCCTCTCGCCCGGTTCGAACCCGCGCGCCTCGTTGCTCAGCTCGCCCGCGATCAGCTTCGCCATGCTCTTGACGTACCCCGGCCGCTGGTACCAGGAGGGGATCACGACGTGCTCCAGCTCGGCGCCGAGGTACTGGTCATCCTGGAACATCTGCTCGAGCAGGCGTAGCGAAGAGCCGCTGGTGGAGATGGAGAACTGCGGGTACAACGGCAGGACGACCAATTTCGAGATGCCGTCTTTTTTTATCTGCTCCACCGCGTCCTCCGTGAACGGCTTCCAGTACCGCATGCCGACGTACACCTTGGCGTTTTTTTCCCCCTTCGCCGCCATGGCGCGCTGAATCGCCGCCGCCTGCTCGTCGGTGATCCGCCGCAGCGGCGACCCGCCCCCGATGCTCTCGTAAGCCTCCCGCGACTTGGGCGCGCGGTTCGTGCTGAGCAGTGCCGCGAGCGGCGCCTGCAGGAATCGCAGCAAGGAAGGCAGGCGGATGATATCGGGGTCCGCGAACAGGTTGTACAGGAACGGCTGGACGTCCTCCAGGCACTCCGGGCCGCCCAGGTTCAGCAGCAGAACCCCGACGCGTTCGTCCTCGCGGGACCCCGACGGGTCTCGATCCGACCCCCTCTGGTTGCCCACCGCGTCGCCGGGCGCGGCGATAGCCCGAAGAGGCGCGGGGGCGCGGCGGGCGCGGGAGCGCGCGCCGCGCGCGGCGGCGTCCACGGACGCGCCCCGCGCGGCGGCGTGCGTGCGCCCACTTCGTCCATTTCGGCGCGCCGACGTCGACGCGGGGGACGCGCGGGAGAAACGCGCGGTCGTTTCGGCGACGGGGGCGCGCGCGACGCGCGCGACGCGAGTGGCGCTCGCGCTCGCGACGGCGCGATCGGACGCGAATACGCGCGCGCCCGCCGCGCCGGCGCGCATCGCCGCGGACATTCCGGGTCCTCGGGTCGACGAAACGTCGGGCGAATCCTGTGAAAGCCCGCCACGTCGCCGATGGATAAAGCGCGCCGCTTTACGGTCGCTTTATGGTCGCGGCGCCGGGTCGCGCGCGCGAAGGATCGCGTCCGGCGGGGGCGGCGAGCGCGCGAGACGATCGAGGCGATCCAGGCGCGTGCGGCGAAGTGGCCGCGTCGACGCGGAGGCGCGCCGTGAGATCACACTCGGGGTCTCGGAGTCTCTCCTCGGACGAGGCTCTGTCGTCCACCAGACTGTCTCGTCGCCGTCGAGGACTCCGACTGCTGCGCACGATGTAGCTACCGCACAAGTATTCAGTCTGAACATTTTCATGTGACAATTTATTATGACTGCTTTTCTAACGCATTCGGGCTGCTTCGAAAAAAAGGGGTTCGGGTTTCTCAAGCTTCCCTTCCTGTCAAAGACCTGATGAGTGTTCAGTCATGATTTGGTGTTCGTTGTTGCTCATTGCTCGATCGAAGGATTCGGTTGGCGACGCCGCCACTCTCGTCGACGCGCGGCGAGAGGTGGGCGCGTTCTAGGGAACGCGCGCGTCCGATCGTCGCGGCGTCGCTTTCGGGAACGCGCGGGCGCTCGCGATGGCGCTCGCCTCCGAGCACTCGCGGCGCTTCGTGCCCGGGGCGTACCACGGCTTCCGCACCATCAAGATGGCGTGCAAGTCCGAGCGCGTTCCCGTGGACTGGGACGGCTCCTACGCGGACCTCGCGCGCGTGTTCACGGAGGAGTTCACGCAGAACGAGGAGCCGGCGGGTATGAAGCTGCTGGACCGCGCGAACGACGCGGGGGGATGCATGACGGAGGCGCGAAGGACGTTCCGTTTGTGGGACCCGAAGACGCGAATGGCGTACGAAAATTTCAACCTCGACGACGTGCGGGAAGGGGACACCGTGCACGTTAACTTCGAGATGTACGACCGCATGCTGGTCGCGCTGGACGAGCGGTGCTCGGAGCGCAAGCGGGAAGCGAAGGCGCGGAAGCCGGCCGCGACGTCGAAGCCTTCGTTACGCGCCGGCGGCGCGCGCGTCTCGTCGCGGGACGGATCCTCGGCTCGCTCCGCCGTCGACGGGGGACCGTCCGGGGGACCGTCCGGGGGCTTGCGAGCGATGGGCAGCGTGCTCGGCTCGAAGCTACTGACCAAGGTTCGGTCGCTGAAGGAGAACCAGCAGATGCGCGCGCGCATGTACGCGGAGAAGAAACGGCTCTCGAGCGGGTACGGATTCGATTCCTCGCAGTGGGTGTTTTTGTCTCGGCGAGAGCGGCTGTGGGTCACGCTGGACGACCCGAGCAGCGGGCCGGCGGCGTCTGCCCTCGCGGCGCTGTTCCTGGTGCTCATCGCCTTCTCCTCGGTGATCTTCTGCTTACAGACCCTGCACGGTCTGTACGAGCACGACCTGCCGAAGACGAGCTTCTGGTTCGTCTCCGAGGCGTTTTGCATCGCGTGCTTCACGGCGGAGCTCTGCCTTCGCATCTACGCGTGTCCGAACCTCTCGGTGTTCGTGAAGCAGCCCATGAACTGGGTGGACGTCATCGCCGTCCTCCCGTTCTACGTGGAGCTCATCGTCGATGCGGCGTCGAACGGCGACGCCGAAGACATCCCCGGTCTGGCGGTCGTCAGGGTGCTACGGCTGGTGCGCGTGTTCCGCCTTTTACGCGCGTGCCGAGGCTCGGTGGACCTCTTCGCCGAGACGATGTCGAAGTCGGTCAAAGCGCTCAACATGCTTTTGCTCCTGATCGTCATCGGCCTGGTGGTGTTCTCCTCGCTCGCGTTCTTCATCGAGCGCGGCAGGTGGAACGACACCGCTGGGTACTGGGAGCGCGTGGCGCACTACGTCTGCGACGTCACCGTCACCGCGGAGAGCTACGCGCAGCCAAACGGGCTCGCCCCCGCGGGGCGCGAGCTGAATCTACCGCGGGGCGCCTCCGTGCTCGACGCCGCGGCGACACCGGGGGACGCGTCCACGCTCGCGTGGAGCGCGGGCTCGAGGAATCCGTGCGCTTTCGTCGCGCTGGCGGACGATGAGCGCTCCGCGACGTTCGCGTGCCCGTTTCCATACCGCAAGAACCGGGGATGCGTCGCCGAGTACGAGCAGAGCCCCTTCGACAGCATCGCGCGCGCGATGTGGTGGACCTGGGTCACGATGACCACGGTCGGGTACGGAGACATGAACCCCCGGTCGATCCTCGGCAAGACGTTCGGGGGTCTGGTGATGTGTTTCGGCGTGCTCGTGCTCGCGCTTCCGGTGACCGTCATCGGCTCGAACTTCTCCGCGGTGTTCCACCGCGAGCTCGCGTACGAGAAGGCGTTCATGAAGAGGCAAAAAGTCGAGGAGAGGAAGGCGAACGCCTCGGCGAAAAACTCGGAGACGTCGTCGCCGTCGTTCTCGAGGCTGGCGTCCCTCAACGAGAACCATCACTGACGTTTCCGAGCGCCCGCGTGTGATACACGTACACATGATACACAGCACAATCGCGCTCCGAACGCCGAGTCGCGGTCCGAACGCCACGTCCGAGCCCTCGTGTCCGCGACGATCCTCGGTTGCGACGTTTTCTGTTTTTCATCACAGGGGAGACGGGCACGGCGCACGGGAGAGTCCTTTTTTTAGTCAACGGTAACGGCTCTTTCTTCCTCACGAAATCAGCGTTTCCGCGGACGCGCCTCACTCCGCGCGGCGGTGTCGTCACGATGAGCGAGAAGAGCGTCGCGAGCGGCGGGTCGCGGGGCTCCAAGGCTTCAAAGGCGTCCAAGGCATCCAGGGTGTCCAAGGCGCGCGAGCGCGTTGAAGTCCCCGGGGACGTCGCCGGCATCGACGAAACCTCGAAACCGTCGGACCCGCCAACGCACGCGGTTCGCCCCGATGAAGCGGTCGCGCGGGCTGACGCCGACGCCGAGGCGACGTCGAGCGCCGCTCGGTCGAGCTCGAGACCCGACGCGGGGACCGCTCTGACCGAGAGCGACGGACCCGAGCGCGCGAATTCGCGGCTGAGGGGGACGGAGCGGTCGTCCGAGTCTTCCGAGAACCCGAAGCGACCGAAAGAGAACCCGAAAGAGAAGCGAACGACGCCGGCGGGTCGTGGGGACGCGTCGGCGAAGATGAAATCTGTCTCGCCCGCGGTGAAGGCTGCGCTCGGGGACCTGGCCGCGGATGCGCGCGCGATGGCCGCCATCAAGGCGGCGCAGACGGAGATGCGCCTGCTGAAGGAGGCCGAGGCGATGGAGGCGGAGATCGCCGCGGCGCAGAAACGTTCGGGTACGCTCAAGGACGCGTTCGAGCGGTCGCAGGATCCCGAGACTCTGTTGCGCGAGCTCGCGGTGACGCGCGCGCACCTCGACGCGTCCGACGAGAAGCGCCGCGCCACCGAGCGCGACCTCGACCTCGCCGGGCGCGCCGTGCGCGAAGCGGAGCGCGAAAACGACGAGCTCAAGAGGCGGCTGACGTCGCGCGCCGAGCGCGCGACGCCAAAGACACCGAAAGACGACCCACCCGGAGCACCTTCCGCGTCCACTTCCCCCGCCCCCGGCGCGAACCACGAGGAGATCTTCGAGCTCCGCCGGCGTATCTCCAACTTGAACGCCGAGCTGCAGCTCGCCGAGATCGACAAGGAGAAGCTGCGGCAGTTACGCGAAGCCGCCGAGAAGCGCCGCGGCGAAGCCGAGGCGCGACGCGCCGACGCCGACGTCGAGGTGGCGCGCTCGCGCGCGGCGATCACCCGCCTGGCGTCGCTGGAGTCGGATCTGCACAGGGCGCTCGCGGCGAAGGAGGCGTCGGAAGAGAAGCACCGCGCGGAGATCCGCGCGAGCACGAGCGAGGCTGAGCACCTGAACGCCAAGCTCGCCGCCGAGGTTACGTACTACAAGCGGCAGCTCGACCGCAAGCGCGACAAGAAGCGGCAGCACAAGGCGCACGCGTACGAGCTCGCGACGCGGCTGCAGGAAGCGGTGAAGATCGCCAAGGACACCGCCAGCGACTGTGAGCGCGCGATCGCGCGCGCCAAGGCTGAGGCTGCGCAGAGCGTCGCGAGCGCCGCGCGCGAGACCGAGGAGAAGATGGCGCGCGACGCCGCGTCGGCGGCTTTGGCGTCGGCGAGCGCGTCGGCGTTATCCGAGGCGCTCGAGAAGAAACGCGGGAAGAAGAAGGCGTACAAATCGCAACTCGAACGCGTGGAACAGTCATTAACGGAGAGCCGCGCGGAGACCTCGCGGTTCCGAACGGCGATGGTGAACGCGCGAAAGCTGTACGAGACGGAGCGCGCGGCCGCGGAGGCGAGCCTCGCGCGCGCCGACGCCGAGCACGCCTCGTCGGCCGAGCGAGGGCAGAGCCGCGTGCGCGAGCTGGAGGAGGCGCTGAAACGCGCCGCGCGGGATTACAAGAAGCTGGAGCGGGAACGAGTCGCGGTCGTCGCCTCGGCGGCGACCGCGGACGACGCGTTGGGCGCGGTGAAACGCGAAAACGCAAGGCTCGCGTCCGCGGCGTCTCGCCTGGAGGACGACGCAAAGCGTCACAAAGAGGCGGCGGCGCGCGCCGAGCGTGACTTGGCGGCGGCGCGCGCCGCGCTCCGCAAAGCGGAGGAGGAGTTCGCGCAGAGGCTCGCGCGCGACCGACGCGCGTGGGAGCAGGCCGCGGCATCGCGCGGCGAGTACGTGGAGTTCGACCCGTACGCCAGGGGCGACCGGGATGGCAGGCCGAAGCGCCCGCCGAAGGGCGGGCGGGACGAGAACGAATCGAACCGACCCGAGGCGCCAAAAAAGGAGGAAAAAGGCGCCTCCGCTCGTGAGGGAGACCCGCCGACTGGCGGCGACGCGACGGCTCGGGAGATGCGGCCGGCGGGCATGAGCTCCGCGCACCTCGAGCGCGTCGCGATGCGCGAGAAGAACAAGTACGCGCAGCGCCAGCGGGACCTCGCCATGGGCGTGCGCGCGGAATACCTCGTCGATTAGCGGCGCGCGAGCCTTAGCCCGCGCGAGTCTTTACGTTCTTTGAGGATTCGGTCGCGGCGCCGCGTAGTTAAAACGGGTACCTCTTTCCCTTTTTCATCCACTTGATCTCCGCCGGGACGAGCTCCATGCCTTCCGGGATGGCCTGATCCATGTCCACAGGGTCCGCGTACGGGTCCTCGAACATCTGGATCACGAAATCCTTCTTGCCCGTCATCTTCGGGTAGAGGCGCGCCACCTCGCCCATCAGCACCTCCTTGCGCTGCAGCAAAACCGTCTTCGCCACGTTGTTGGACTCCTTGTCGTCCTTGCCCTTGGGAACCTGCAGCATCCCGACGCCGTTCCAGGTCACGTTCAGAGGGCCCGTCTTCTTCACCAGAATGTTATACGTCGCGGGGTCCTTTTCCTTGTTTTCTGCGCGGAATGCGGTCGGCGGTGAGCGTCGCGGCGAGCGACAAACGTCTCGAACGTTTCGCGTCGCGATCGGGATTTCCCATCATCGCGCGCGCCGGTCGAGAAATCGGCACGCCGGTCGGAGCAGATAAGGGCGATCGGCGGGTGGCGCGGCGGACGCGTCGCGCGGAGGCGCGAGTCGGACGTCAGGAGGGGTCGTCGGCATCCACTGCGTCACGAGCACGCAGCCAACTCGCGTCGAGAGAGCCGGCACGACCGCGTCTGGGAGATACGGGCGTACGCACTGTCGAGACCGGGCCACTTGGATTCGTCAACCTCGGCGGGGGCGTTCTTTTTCTCGAACTCGGGATCAAACTCCTTGGCCCACGCGCCCTTCTTGCCGGCGACGATCACCAGCCCGCGGCGGGGGGCGGCGCGCGATGCGCGGGGATGTGCGAGCGCGGGGGCGATGCGGACGGAGGCGAAAGAGGCGAGCGCCATCGTGTCAGTCAACAGGGAGCGCAGGAGCGAGTGAAGCTTGTCGCCGTGGCCACGTGGCACGACCCGGACGAGCTCGATGTCGCGACTGTGACTTTTCGGCAGCTCTCCGGATGTCGGCACTTCCGAGACCGACGAGATTCTTCACTGTGATGTGAGCCACGAGGGCGGCGGAGTGGCGCGCGCGCGCGGCCTGGAGGATGGGTGCAGGTTCGGGGCAGAGCGCTGAGACCGACTCGGACGAGGAGGACGCCGGGGAACGCGCGAGGCGGCGTGACTGGACGCCGGGAACGTCGGTCGACGACATCGACGTGCGTGAACGCCGCTCGACGCAGAGCCACGCCGGACCGAAAGACCACCGGCTGGTATCCGCGCTGACGCTGGACGACGTGGTCGGCCCCCCGCCCGGAGCGCTGGACCCCGGTGGGTTCGAGTTCAGCCCCGATGACGAGCACGTCGCGTACCTTCACGCGCACCTCCCCCACGACCCCGCGTCGGCCTGGACGACATGGACGCTGCTGGTGCTCGACGTCTCCTCGGGCACGACGCATGCGTGCTTCGACCCGACCAGCACCTCGGCGCGCGGCGCCGTCGGGAAGGACGCCTCACGGGAGAGCCTGGGCGGCATGGGCGTGACCCGGTACGAATGGGCGTCCGAGGCGACGAACCCCTCGCGGCTGCTCGTGCCTCGACCGGAGGGGGCGTACATCGTGGACGTCGAGAAGATTCCGCGCCGCGACGACGACGACGACGCGAACTCGCCCGACGGAAGCCGCCGTTTCCCGACGACGCGCGTCTCTCTTCCCCGGTGCGTGGCTCGCGCCTCGCGCGACGCGCCGATTCTGGACGCGAGTGTGTCCCCCGACGGGCGCTGGGTCGCGTTCGTGCGCCATTCGGAGATCCACGTCGCGCCGTGCGACGTTTTTCCCGGCGGCGCGACGAGCGAGAAAAACGCCGCCGGCGAAGGAGAGAAGAGCCAGACGCCGAAAAAAACGCGTCCGCTCGAGGCGCGCGTCACGCGCGGCGCGCGCGGCCGTCCGTTCGTCACGCACGGCCTCGCGGAGTACGTCGCCGCGGAGGAGATGCGCCGCGATCGCGGGTTCTGGTGGCGGCCGGACAGCAGCGCGCTCGCGTTCACGCGCGTCGACGCGTCCCGCGTCGAGACGGTGGGCGTCACTCGCGGCCACCGGCTCGGCGCGGGACATGGCTTTTTCGTCGACGCCGGAGGCGTCCACGACGACGACGCCGCGCGCGTCGCGCGCGAAGAAAAAGAAGGCGACGAGACGCACTCGTATCCGCACGCCGGGTGCGAGAACGCGCGGGTGACGCTGGGTGTGGTGGATGTGTCGTCGTTGACGCTCGAGCGGAACGCGGAGAAGCGAGACGCGCTGTTACGGCGTTTCGCCGACGAGAAAGAGTCGCCGGAGGACAAAGAGCGTTTCCCGGTGACGTGGATGGACGTCGACTGCGGATCCGCGCGGCGCGGCACGGCGGGCTCGCGAGGGGAGCGCGAAGAGTACCTCGTTTCCGTGTCGTGGACGCCGTCGACACGAACGCCGCGGCAAACGTCAGCCCGCCGAGGTTTTCTGAGTCTTTCCGGTCATGGATCACGGCGAAGCGAGCGCTTCGCGACGCGCGATGATTTTCCGAATCCTTCGCGGGGAACCCCCGCGCGCGCGTCGCGCGACGCGTCGCGCTCTTTGCTCGTGCGCGCGCAGAACCGCGCGCAGACGGAGCTTTCGTCGATGTTCATCGACGCGGCGACGGGCGAGCGCGACGAAGCGCGCGACTGCGCGGCGCTTCTGGAGCGCGTCGAGGACGACGCCGACGCGTGGGTCAACATCACGCAAACCCCGATCGTCCTGCGCGCGGGCAATCCGGCTCGGGACGCGTCGCCGGGCGACGCGGTGTGCGTCTCGGAGCGCGACGGGTACGCGCACGCGTACCTCGCGCGAGTCGGGAAAAACCGCGGGAGGCCCTGGACGCAACTGACGAAAGGCGAGTGGTGCGTCCACCGCGTGCACGCGGTGGACGAGGCCCGCGGCTGGGTGTACTTCACCGCGAACGAGCGCGGGCCTTTGGAGCGACACTTCTACCGCGCGCGGCTTTGGCCGAGCGCGAGAACTTCCGCGCGCGACAAAGAAACCGGAAGGCTTTCCGACGGCGACGACGCCGACGCCGAGACGAACGTGATTGTCTCGGACCGCGTCGTCGCGCCCCCCGAGCGCTTGACGCGCGCGGCGGGATTCCACACGGTGTCCCTCGACCATTCGTTCTCGTGGTTCGTGGACGTGCGCGAGGACCTGAAGACACCGCCGGTGGCGGCGATGCGTCGGATCCCGCGATCGATCGAGGACGACGACGCGGACGAAGACGAGGAGGACAAAACGAAAAGCACCGCCTCTTCACGTCGCTCGTCGAAGGCGTCGCGAGCCGACGCGGCGTTGCGCTCGACGACGGCGACCTACGCGGCGACGGTCGCGTCGTACAAAGCGCCGACGATCGTTCGGCTCACCGCCGCCGACGGCGTCACGCCTTTGTACGGCGCGTTCTACGTGCCCGACGCGGAAACGCACGGCGAAGGGCCGTTTCCGTGCGTCGTGGCGGTGTACGGCGGCCCCGGCGCGCAGTGCGTGACGGACGCCTGGCGGCCCACCGCGGACGCGCGCGCGCAGCGCCTGCGCGCCAAAGGCGTCGCGACGTTCAAGCTGGACAACCGCGGGTCCGCGAACCGAGGCTGCGTCTTCGAACGCGCGATTCGCGCCGGCGGCGCCGTCCTGGGAGACGTCGAGACGGCGGATCAAGCGACGGGGGTCGCATTTCTGGTCTCGCGAAACCTCGTCGACGCGAACAAAGTCGCCATCGTCGGGTGGTCGTACGGAGGGTTCCTCGCCGCCAACGCCGCGCTGCGGTTTCCGGAGACGTTTTCGTGCGCGGTGGCGGGCGCGCCAGTCACGTCCTGGCTCGCGTACAACGCGCACTACGCCGAGCGGTACCTGGGCGCGCCGCACACGCCGGAGGGTGCCCGGCGGTACGGGAGGTGCGACCTGCTGGCCGCCACGCGCGAGCGCGCCGCGCGGGGCGGGTGGCGAGGCTGTCTCACACCTGAAAAGAAAAAGATGCTCATCGCGCACGGCGCGTCGGATGAAAACGTGCACTTGGGCCACACCGTGCGCCTCGCGCGCGCGCTCGAGGCGCTCGACGATGCGAGCGGCACGGTGAACAGAGGGGACGAAGAAAAACCGCCTTCGCCCTCGTTCGAGGTGGCGGTGTTCGCGCGCGAGAGGCACGTGCCGCGCGGGCGCGCCGCGCGCCGCGCGCTCGAGGCGCGCATCGACGCGTTTCTCGAGTGCGCGTTCGAGTAGACGCCGACGACCCGAGCATCAAAAGAGTCGCGAGCGTCGAAAAGCGTCGGAGCTCAGAGGCGACGCGCGTTCACAGATACCGGGACTGTGTACGAACACACGATATGACGCGCGATGTGTTGCGGTGTATCACGATGCGCTTCTCGCTTCTCGCTTCGCGCGAGCGCGACGGTCACTTCTTCGCGGCTCGCGCCGCGGCTTCCTCCGCCTTTCTCTGCGCCTGCAGCTGTTCCATGAGCGAGCCCATGTCCGGCCCAGACTTCTTCATCTCCTCCTCCTGCTTCTGGGACTTCGCCGCGCCGTCGTCAAGGACGTGGCAGATGGGATCGCAGTCGTTCGCATAGTGGTCGTTCGCCAGCGCCGCGCCCTCCAGAGTCAGAACCCCGGTCGCCACCGCGGTCGCGGCGAGGAACGTGATGACGTTTTTCTTGGCGGACTCCTTATCCTCGGCGACGCGGGCGGAGGCCCGAGCGGCGGCGGGCGCGCGGCGGGCGCGCGGCGGGCGCGCGGCGGGCGCGCGCAGGGTGACGGAAGACGTGACAGCGAACATCTCGCTTGTGTGACCGAGGGGCGGTTTGAGCGGTCGGGAGTGACGAACAGCGAAGGGCGTCGTGTACCGTCGTGTACACGTCATCGGCACTTTTTTCTCTCAGACTTGTCGCGCAAGTCACCGTGCGCGACAAACTCGAATTTCTTCCCTTTCTTCTCCCGCGACGCGGTGGCCGCTCATCAGCGCGCGCGTCGCGTCTGGACGCACCGATGGGGGAGCAGGACGACGGGGAATTCGTGCTGAACATCGCCGGCGCGGGCGATGATGCCGGGGAAGACTCGCGCGCGCGCAAGGGCAACCCGCGGAGGCGGACGGTCTTGCGTCCCGAGCGCAAAGGCCGGCACCGCGGGTGGGCGGGGAAGCGCGCGGACATGGTCGGGCCCACCGCCGCGAAGGGCGAGCGCGGAGGCGGCAGAGGCGGCAGAGGCGACCGCACCGGTGTATCGAAAACAGGGCGGGGCGGCTCGGGCGGCCGAGGCGCCGCGCCCGCCGACTGGGCGCCCGCGGACGCGGACGTCCCCGCCGACGCTCTGGCGGCGGCGGCGGCTCCCAGCGCATCGAGGGACGCGGGCGGTCGCGGCCGCGGCGGCCGGGGCGCGTTGAGCGGCGGCCGCGGCGGCCGCGACGGCGGCCGGGGCGGCCGTGGTGGCCGGGTTGGCCGCGGCGGCCGCGGCTTCTCCGCCGTGGAGGTGGCCGCGCGCGAAGGGGACGAGGACGACGAAGACGACGAGTTCCGTCCCGGGGACTGGGCGAGCCTGATGCAGAAAGCCATGATCCCCACGGAGGACGAGACGGGCGGCCGCGCGAAGGACAAGCCCCTGAGCGCGCTCGCGGCGAGCCGCGTGTTCGGCAGCGCGGAGACGAAAACGACGTGGGAAGGCCTGGGTTTACCCGAGCGCCTCATCGCGCGATTACGAGACCCCGCGCTGGGGTACGCGAACCCGACGCGCGCGCAGCAGCTCGCCGTCCCGCACATCCTGCGCGGCGACGACGTGCTCATCCGCGCCGAGACCGGGAGCGGCAAGACTCTGGCGTACGTGTGCCCTCTGCTCGCGGCGCTCGGGGGCGCTGAGCCGCGGTACGTCCGCGAGGATGGCACGAGGGCGCTGGTGATGGTCCCCACCAGAGAGCTCGCGGCGCAGGTG
>MDSV01194337.1_pt1 | contig 17493 bp, 22 predicted proteins | sample 810851 | NCBI WGS metagenome assembly MDSV01 (sample SAMN05326640, study PRJNA326480) | marine metagenome | isolation source: seawater | place: Atlantic Ocean: North East | collected 2012 | reverse complement strand
TTTCAAAATATTTTCTGGTGGTACAGACACACATTTAATGCTTGTAGATTTAAGACCTTTCAAAGTTACAGGAAAAGCTGCTGAAGTCAGCTTATGTAATTCCAATATAACTTGCAATAAAAACGGTATACCTTTTGATACTGAAAAAATGACTATTACTTCTGGTATAAGACTCGGATCTCAAGCTGCAACAACAAGAGGTTTTGGATTAAATGAATTTAAAAAAGTTGGTGAATTAATTACTAAAGTTGTGAAAGGTCTTTCCAAAAATCCAGACGACAATAGCAAAATTGAGTCAGAGGTAAGAAAAGAAGTAATTGATCTCTGCTCAAATTTCCCTATATATAATCACTTGTTTAAAAATTAAATCATGATTTGTCCATTTTGTAGAGAAAAAGACACTTCGGTAGTAGATTCTAGACCAACTGAGGACGGTACAGCGATAAGAAGAAGAAGATTGTGTCCATGTAGTAAGGCAATGAGATTTACTACGTTTGAAAGGGTTCAACACAGAGAACTTTCTGTGATTAAAAAAAATGGTAGAAGAGTTCCATTTGATAGAGAAAAATTAGCTAAATCTTTTTTTACAGCACTTAAAAAAAGGCCAACAGACCAAGATACCATCGAAAGAGTTGTGTCAAAGATTTCAAGAGAACTTGAGGAAATAGGTCAATCTGAAATACAGTCAGGTGTTATAGGAAAGAAAGTAATGGAGGCTTTAAAAGAATTAGATAAAATTGCTTATATAAGATTTGCCTCTGTTTATACTAATTTTAAAGAAGTTGGTGAATTTGGTGAATACATCGAAGAGTTAGATGGCAAACCTAAAAAAGTTTAGTAAAAACTAGACTTTTCCCAAATTAAATCATGAAAAAATCTCAAAGCCACTTAGACAACAAGTTTATGAAAATGGCATTGGATAAAGCATACGAACATCTTGGATCTACAAAAGAAAACCCGTCTGTTGGATGTATTGTTGTTAAAAATAATGCTGTTATTTCATCAGCAACAACATCATTGAATGGAAGACCTCATGCAGAATTTAATGCTTTAAATAAAAAAATAAATTTTAAAAATTCGACATTATATGTAACTCTAGAACCATGCGTTCATTATGGATTAACTTCTCCATGTATTAATATAATTAAAAAAAAAGGTATTAAAAAAGTATACTATTCAATACTTGACTCTGATAAAAGAACAAAAAGCAAAGCAAAATCCCAGCTTAAAAAATCTAACATAAAAGTAAATATTGGTGTTTTAAAAAACGAGTCTTTAGATTTTTACAAAAGTTATATTTTGTCTAAAGATAAAAAATCTTTACCGTATATGGATGTTAAAATTGCTATTTCAAAAGATTTTTTTTCTGTTAATAAAAAAGATAAATGGATTACAAATGAATTTTCAAGAAATAATGGACATTTATTAAGATCAAAATATGATTGTATTTTAACAACATACAGAAGTGTTAATAATGATAACTCATTACTAAATTGCAGGATCGATGGAATACAACATTTAAGTCCTAGTCGTGTTATCATAGATAAAAATTTGAAATTAAAACATAATTTGAAACTTTTAAGAACAAGTAAAAAAATACCAACTTTCGTTATTACCGATACAGAAAATAAATCTAAAGAAAGATTATTTAAATCAAAAAATATTAATTTAATTAAAGTACCTAATGAAGAAAAAAAATTATCCTATAAAAAAATATTAATGGAATTAAAAAAAAGGGGTTATTCTAGGATTTTATGTGAAGCCGGTTCTTATACGGCTGGTGAATTGTTAAAAAAAAGATTAGTGAATAATTTATATGTTTTTATGTCGCAAACATATTTACGAAAGAATGGAAAAAAATCTTTTAAGAAACATATAAAAGATTTAAATATTAGTAATAAAAACAAAGTTAATGTAAATCTTTTTGGAGATGTTTTGTATAAAGTAAGGATTAAATAATGTTTAATGGAATTGTTTATAATCAGGGTTTAATTAAAAGTTTAAGAAAAAGCCCAAGATATGTTAAAGGAAGTCTAGTCATTGAAATAAAATCAAATATAAATTTTAAAAAAGAAGATATTGGGGAGTCAGTTTGTTGTGATGGTGTTTGCTTAACACTAATCAGAATTAAAAAAAAATCATTTCTTTTTTATTTATCAAAAGAAACATTAAAAAGATCCAATTTTAAAAATACAAAAGTAGGCAAATTTATAAATATTGAGAAAGCTCTTTATTACGGTAAAAAAATTTCAGGTCATTATATCCAAGGTCATGTTGATACAACTTCAAAAGTTAAAAGTATAAAAATAATTGATAAATCATGGATTATGACATTTTCATTAGAGAAAAAGCACAAAAAATTAATTGTTGAAAAAGGTTCGATTTCAATTAACGGCGTGTCACTTACGGTATCTAAGTTACAGACAACAAGTTTTCAAGTAACCATCATTCCACACACTTTGAAATTGACAAATTTAATAAAACTCAAAGTCAACGATACAGTAAATATTGAATTTGATATGATAGGAAAATATTTGAATAAAATACATCATTAATATGAAACAAAAATCATCAACTATAAAAGAAATTATTAACCAAGCAAAAAAGGGAAAAATGTTCATACTTGTTGATAATAAGGATAGAGAAAATGAAGGAGATTTAGTTGTTCCAGCATCAAAAATTAATTCTAAAAAAATTAATTTTATGGCTAAACATGGTAGAGGTTTAATTTGTTTGGCCCTATCAAATGAAAAAGTTAAAAAATTAAAACTCCCACTTATGTCATCAGTAAATAAATCGAGAACACAAACCGCTTTTACTGTTTCAATTGAAGCAAAAAAGGGTATCTCTACTGGAATATCAGCACAAGACAGAGCAAAAACTATTAAGATCGCAATCAAAAATTCTTCAACCAGTAAAGATATAGTTTCTCCCGGCCATGTTTTTCCATTAGTATGTAAAGATGGAGGTGTTCTAGAAAGAGCTGGACATACTGAGGCTTCCGTAGATATATCCAAATTGGCTAAATTAAATCCAAGTGCTGTAATTTGTGAGGTAATGAACGAGGATGGTACAATGGCTCGTTATAATGATTTAGTACCATTCAGTAAAAAACATAGATTAAAAATTGCTAAAATAGAAGATTTAATTTCTTACCGCTTAAAAAATGAAAAACTTATCAAGATGATTTCTACAAAAAAAATTTATATTAAAAAATTTGGGAATTTCGAACTCAAAATATTTAAAAACAAATTAGATGGTCTCGAACATTATTCGATAACAAATAAAAACTTTTCACCTAAAGGGATACCCAGGGTTAGAGTAATTTCAACCAATATTATGAATACTTTTTTTAATTTTAAAAAAGATATTTTCAAACTATCATTAAGACACTTGTTAAAGCACAGTAATTTTGCATTGATTTTAGTAAAAGGTACAAATCAATCAAAAAACTCATCTGAAAATAATAGTATTTTGAGATATTATGGTGTAGGAGCACAAATTTTAAAAGAACTAAAAATTAAAAATATGATATTAGTTTCAAGATCTAAAAAACGTATAATTGCTCTAAAAGGCTACGGATTAAAAATTAAAAGGCAAGAAATTATTAATCAATGAAAAAAAAAATATGCATAGTTCAATCAGTTTATAACGCAGAAATTACAAATAAAATGGCCCATGGTGCAATTCGTGTACTAAAGGCTAACAATGTTAAAACATTAAAGATAATTAAAGTTCCCGGAGCATTTGAAATTCCACAAGTAATATCAAAGTTGATAAATAAATATGATGGTTTCATAGCTATAGGCTGCATTATTAAAGGCGAAACTGCAAATTTTAATTTAATATCAAGCGCTATTACAAATGGAATTATGAAACTTTCTATACAAAACAGAAAACCTATTTCTAATGGTTTGATAACATCCTTTAATAGAAAGCAAGCAACAAAAAGAATAGATAATGGAATGGAAGCAGCTAGAGCAGTCATTAAGGTTTTAAAAATAATTTAATGTCTAACCAAAATATTGCTAATAACCCTAGAGTTATAGTTATTCAAAAACTTTACTCATATAATTTAAATAAAGATGTATTAATCCAATACCCCAAACATAGGTATAAAAAGTTTATAAAAGATGTTGTTAAAGGAACTATTGAAAGAGAGGAATTTATTTTAGAAAAGCTGAATGAGATATTAAAAAAAGATTTTAATCCATCTAGAACTGACTTAATTCTTAAATTAATGATAATTTCAGCCTCTTTTGAACTGATTTTTGTCCATAAAACACCCATCAAAGTTATTGTTGGTGAGTATATTAAAATATCAGATTTTTTTTTAGAAAATGCCCATAAAAGGTACCTAAATGCTATTCTTGATAAAGTATCTAAAAATGTAAGGCTTTAAAAAAAATTAAATTCTTGCCTTTTACCTGTTTTTTTGGCAATTATCTGTTTTTTAAACATCTATAGGGAAATTTTATTTTGGAATATTTAATTTTAATAATCTTAGTAGGAATTTTAGCCGTTGTTTACAGTTATTTCTTAAGTAAACAAATTATTTCATCTAGTGCTGGAAATAATAAAATGAAAGAAATTGCTGAAGCTATTCAAATCGGTGCTAAGGCTTATTTAAGCAGACAATACAAAACAATTGCTATAGTCGGTTTTATAGTTTTAATTATAATAAGCTATTTTTTTAGTTTACTCGTAGGTCTAGGTTATTTTATTGGCGCATTGTTATCTGGTGTAGCTGGTTATGTTGGTATGTTAATCTCTGTCGAAGCAAATGTAAGAACTGCAGAGGCATCTAGAACCAGTTTACAAAGCGGTCTAACTATGGCTTTTAAATCAGGAGCCATAACTGGTCTTTTAGTCGCCGGTTTAGCATTGCTTTCAATTTCAGTTTATTATTGGATTTTAATTTCTATAAATGTTCCAAGTAGAGAATTAATTAATGCTTTAATTGCATTAGGATTTGGAGCTTCTTTAATATCAATTTTTGCTAGACTTGGTGGTGGAATATTTACAAAAGGAGCTGATGTTGGAGCTGATTTAGTTGGAAAGGTTGAGGCAGGTATACCAGAAGATGACCCTAGAAACCCTGCTGTGATCGCTGATAACGTTGGTGACAATGTCGGTGACTGCGCAGGAATGGCTGCAGATTTATTCGAAACTTACGCTGTCACTATTGTAGCCACTATGGTTTTGGCATCAATCTTTTTTCCAGGCAATGAAAGTATGATGATTTATCCTTTAGCAATTGGCGGAGGATGTATAATTGCATCTATTGTAGGAACTTTTTTTGTAAGATTAGGCAAAAGTAAAAATATCATGGGAGCCTTGTATAAAGGTTTCATAGTAACTGCAATTATTTCATTAGTTCTACTTTATCCAATAACTTCAAATATTATTGGTTTGAACGAAATATTTACAGTTTCAAACAAAACATTTAATGGAAATGATTTATATTATTGTGGTGTTGTAGGCTTGGTTGTAACAGGTTTGATTATATGGGTTACAGAATATTACACAGGTACAAACTATAGACCTGTTAAGAGCGTAGCAAAATCATCTACGACTGGTCATGGTACCAACGTAATACAAGGACTAGCGGTTTCGATGGAAGCAACAGCTTTACCAGCATTAATTATTGTTGCCGGAATTATAGTTACAAATGAGCTGGCAGGTCTTTTTGGTATAGCAATTGCTGTAACAGCAATGTTGGCACTAACTGGAATGGTTGTAGCCTTAGATGCATATGGTCCTGTAACAGATAATGCCGGAGGTATAGCCGAAATGTCAAAATTACCTAAGAATGTAAGAAAAACAACTGATGCATTAGATGCAGTAGGGAACACAACTAAAGCTGTTACAAAAGGTTATGCTATCGGTTCAGCAGGTTTAGGAGCATTAGTTCTATTCGCAGCTTATACTGAAGATATAAAATTCTTTTCGAATGTTCCTGGATCAAGGTTAGAAGGTATTAATGTAAGTTTTGATTTATCAAATCCTTTTGTTGTTGTGGGTCTTCTAGTTGGGGGTATGTTGCCTTATTTATTTGGATCAATGGGTATGCAAGCAGTTGGAAGAGCTGGCGGAGCAGTTGTAATAGAGGTTAGAAGGCAATTTAAAAAAATCCCAGGTATAATGAAGGGCAAAAGAAAACCTGATTACGGAAAATTAGTAGACCTTTTGACTAAAGCAGCAATAAAGGAAATGATAGTTCCTTCACTTTTACCAGTATTGTCACCTATAATTTTGTATTTAATTATTTTTAATATAGGAGGTATAGAAGCCGCACTCTCTTCAGTTGGTGCAATGTTGCTTGGAGTTATAGTTACAGGTCTGTTTGTAGCAATTTCAATGACTGCAGGAGGTGGTGCGTGGGACAATGCAAAAAAATATATTGAAGATGGTAATTACGGTGGAAAAGGTTCAGAGTCACACAAAGCCGCTGTTACTGGAGATACAGTTGGGGATCCTTATAAAGATACCGCTGGTCCAGCAGTCAATCCAATGATAAAAATTACAAACATTGTTGCACTTTTATTGTTAGCTGTAATAGCACATTAATTTTATTTAGGAGAATTAGCTCTCATTTTTTGTCTTAAGCTTTGTAAAAATGAGGATAAAAAGCTACCTCTTCTTATATCGTTTGCAGTCTCTGCTTTTGTAAACTTATAATCCTTCATATCTTCTTTATTATAAAAAATTTTTTCCTTCAAAACACCATACTCATCAAAACTAACAACCAAAACGTTATTATTTATCAAAACATTCTTTCCCAAAGTATATATTTTTCCTTTACTTTTTGTTCTTTTAATATAAATCCATGTATCTTCACCTTTTATAGATGTTGAATGTGGTTGACCCAATCTTCTTACCACATCATTTTTATTACTTTCATTAATTTTTAACAAACCTTGTCTATTTTCAAGATACATTATACCGTGACTATTTATTACTTTGTTTCTTTGGCAATTTGATAGAAATAAAGATAAAAACAATAAGAGAATTAACAAATTATAATGTTTACATTTTATAAGAAACATAACAACAAACTTTATAACAAATTAGCTCAGTTTTCACGAAATAAATTTTTTTATGAAAATATTAAGCTTTCTGATGAGTTTGAAACTAGAGCTTTACTCATCTTTTTTCATCTTGCTATAATTCTTAAAACCTCTAAAGGAAAAGCGCAAAAAAGAAAATCACAAGAAGTTTTTGATAATATTTTTCAAAACATTGAGTACAATATGAGAGAAATTGGTCATGGTGACGTTTCTATAAATAAAAACATGAAAAATCTTAATAAAATATTTTATGATATTTTATACAAAATTGACAAAGACAAAGACAAAGGACAAACGGACATCTTAAAGAGTCTTTTAAAAAAATATTTTTTTAATAAAAATGATTTAGAAGACCAAAAAGTCCTTAATTTAGCTAATTATCTTAATAAATTTAAAGATTTTTGTTTTGATTTGGACGTCGATATTATGCTAAATGGAACCATAGATTTTAAATATAGGTAAATAATGGCTGTACCAAAAAGAAAAACATCTAAATCAAGACGTAACAAAAGAAGATCACATCATAGAATTATCGGTGCTAATGTTCTTGAAGATAAAAAATCAGGCGAATATAGATTATCACATCACATTGATATGAAATCTGGTTTCTATAACGGAAAAAAAATTTTAGATAATTAATCTATCACTAATTTAAGTCAGCATGAACAAAAGTGTTAATATCGCAATAGATTTAATGGGAGGAGAAAATGCCCCTGACAAAACTATTGAAGGTATTGAATTATTTATTAAAAGAAATAAGGATCTAGACGATTACTTTTTTTATTTATTTGGCGACACAAACATAATTACTGAAAAAATTAAAAATAAATCTTTAAAGAACTACGAGTTAGTAGATACTAAGATTGTTGTTTCTGACGATCTTCCAGCTTTATCAGCATTAAAGAAAGGAAAAGGATCTAGCATGTGGAAATGCATTGAGTCACAAAACTCTTTAAATACGGATGTTTCACTCTCAGCAGGTAATACAGGTGTACTCTTGGTTATGTCAAAAATGATATTAAAAACTCTAGACGATGTTGATAAGCCGGCACTTGCAGGATTATGGCCTAATAGAAAAGGAATGAACGTAGTTCTAGATTTAGGAGCTAATATTGAATGCAACGAAAAGAATTTAGTAGATTTTTCTGAAATGGGCGCTGCACTTTATCAATCATTATTTCCAAATGAAAAAGCTAAAGTTGCCCTGCTTAACATTGGGTCAGAAGAGATAAAGGGAACTGAATTGTTAAAAGCGACATATTCTAAACTAAAGATTTTAGATGAAATGGGTGATTTCAAATTTAATGGTTATATAGAGGGCAATCATATAACAGATGGTGATAGCAATGTAATAGTTACAGATGGATTTACTGGAAACATTGCTTTAAAAACCGCAGAAGGTACCGCTAACTTTTTAACTGATAATTTAAAAAAAGCTTTATCAAGTAATTTTTTTTCAAAAATATCATCATTACTTTCATATTTTCCACTAAAAAAATTTAAAAATAAACTGGACCCAAGAAAGTATAATGGAGCAATTTTTCTTGGTCTTAAGGGTCCTGTTGTTAAAAGTCATGGGGCAACAGATAGTTTGGGTTTTTCTTACTCTTTAGATGTTTGTTATAAAATTGCAAAAGGAAAAATGATAAATAAAATAAAATATAATTTAGGTCATATAAAAAATATTCAAAATGAAGAGAAATAATATTACCAAACATGAAATACTACAAAATATTAAAAGTAAAAACGGACTTCCAAGCAGCTATTTAGATAAAATTTTTGACAGTATATTTGATACTATAAAAAATGGTCTTGTAAAAGACGGTATATATAAAATATCTGGTTTTGGAACCTTTAAAGTCTTATTCAAAAAAAAAAGGATTGGAATGAATCCAAAAACTAAGATTAAATATCCAATTAATCAAAGAAAAGTTGTAGTTTTTTCACCTTCAAAACTTGTAAAAAAAAAAATAAATGAATAACAATAATCAAACTTACAAAACTATAGGTGAGGCCGCCCAAGAAATAGGATTGATAAATAAAAGAAGTAAAAAACTTAACACACATACGCTTAGATTTTGGGAAAAACACTTTAAGCAAATTAAACCAAAAGTATTAGCTGGAAATAGAAGATATTACTCAAATAAAGATATAGAGTATCTTAAATTGATTTATACATTATTAAAAAACAAAGGTTTTACAATTAATGGTGCTAAAAAAGCGTTGAATGATCCTTCTTTAAAACTTGACGATCATTCAGCTTCTAGTGTAAATAAGAAAAATTTAAAAAATAGTTTAAGAAGGAAAGCTAAAAATATTAAAAATATTATTAAAAAAATTAAAAATAAAAACTAATGGCAAAAAAAACATCAATAAAAGTTAGATTAGTACCCGAAAAAAAAACAGATAGTTCTTTCTATTATTATGTAAAAAAACCTACAAAAGGAGAGAAAGCAAAAGTTAAACTTAAACTAAAAAAATACAATCCTGAGACAAGAAAGCATGAATTTTTTATTGAAAAAAAACTTCCACCCCATAGTAAATAATATTATTTTTTCTTAAATTTTCTATATTCGAAATTTATATAAGCTTTTATCATATTACCCCATATTCTTTTGGTAAGTTCAGTATCAATTTTTTTCTTAATTGATTTTTTTTTAATATTTTTTAATATGACATTAATTCTTTTGCGATCAATAATTTGATTTTTTGTTTTCTTATTCATAAGTATTTTATGAACTAAAGCTGTTCTAATTTTAATAATATTAAGAAGTTTATTATCCAAAATATCTAACTTTTTTCTTATTTTTCTAATTTTTTTATTTTTATTCAGCGACATAAATGTAATTAATATAATAGTAAACTATTATATAACACATGAATGGAAATTGTATTAAGAAAAGAATATTCTAAATTTATTAATTACTGGCTTATAAGCTTACTAATTTTTATAGGCTTAATTGTGATAGTTGGAGGTTTGACAAGACTTACTGACTCCGGATTGTCTATAACAACTTGGGATGTAGTAAGTGGTATTTTACCACCTTTAAATAATGAACAATGGGAAAATGTTTTTGACCTATATAAGGAGATACCACAATTTTACTTATTAAATCAAAGCATGACCTTAAGTGAATTTAAAGTAATTTATTATTGGGAGTATATTCATAGAGTGCTTGGAAGAATTCTTGGTTTGATGTTTTTAATTCCATTTGTGTTTATTTATTTTAAAAAAATTTTAAATAAAAATTATAATAGAAACTTATTTATTTTATTTTTATTAATTTTGCTTCAAGGAACAGTAGGATGGTATATGGTAAAAAGTGGTTTAGTTGCTAATACAACAGTAAGTCATTATAGATTAGCAATACATCTTAATTTAGCTTTAATTTTATTCTCAGCAATTTATTGGTATTTTCTAAATATATCACATCAAAAGAATAAAGTATTTTTTAGTATTAATAATAATATTATACCAAAAATATTTATTTTATTAATTTTTTTACAAATTACTTTTGGAGCATTTACCTCTGGTCTAGATGCAGGTAAAATCTATCAAACATGGCCACTAATGAATAATAACTTTTATCCAGATGATTTAAGCTTAAGTGACATATTAATTCCTCAAATTTTTAACGAACCATCTTTTGTACAATTTATTCACAGGAATCTGGCATATATAATTTTTTTATATGTTTTATTTATGACTTTTTTTATTTTTTATAAGAAAGATAAAGCAATGTACAAATCATCCTATCTACTTTTAATTACAATTTTTGTTCAAATAATTTTAGGAATTCTTACTCTTCTAAGCGGCGCGTATATTTGGATTGCTTCTTTACATCAATTTTCAACGATACTATTGATACTTTCTTCAATTTATTTTTATTATAATTCTTTAAAAACATAGTTTTTATTGACATAGTAAATAATAACTAGTAATTATCGCCAAGTTTTAAAATGACTCCGTTTATAAAAAAAAAAGACATTAAAAATAACTGGTATTTAGTAAACGCCAAAGACCTTGTTGTTGGAAGGTTAGCGGCCTATATTTCCAAAGTTCTAAGAGGAAAAAATAAACCAACCTACAATCCACATCTAGACAATGGTGATTTTATTATTGTTACTAATATTGACAAGATCAAATTTACTGGAAAAAAATTCGAAAACAAAAAATATTTTAAACATACTGGATACCCAGGCGGTATAAAAGAATTTTCACCTAAGAACTTAAAGAATAAGAATAAATCTCAAGATATTTTAAAGTTTGCAGTTAAAAGAATGTTGCCTGGAGGACCTTTGGCAAAAAAACAATTAAGTAAATTAAAAATATATTATGGTGACAAACATCCGCACTCCACACAAAATCCTATTGAAATTAAATTTTCTGAACTAAGTAAAAAAAATCATATTAAAATTTAATGGAAACAACTACACAAAACAAAGAAATCGATAACAAAATTAAATTAGACTTCAAAGATAGTAATTACGCTACTGGAAGAAGAAAAAAATCAGTAGCAAGAGTATGGTTAAAGAAGGGATCTGGAAAAATTTATGTTAATGGAAAAGAAATGAATAAGTATTTTAAAAGACCAGTTCATCAATTAATTGTGGTAATGCCGCTGCAAGAAACAAATGCAATTAATAAGTTTGACGTTAAATGCAATGTTAAAGGTGGAGGATTGTCAGGTCAAGCAGGGGCAATTATTCACGGTATTTCAAGAGCACTTGTTAAAACAGATTCAACTTTAAAAAAAACCTTAAAAAAAAATAAATTTACTACAAGAGATTCGAGAAAAGTTGAAAGAAAAAAATACGGTCGCAAAAAAGCACGTAGAAGCTTCCAATTTTCTAAACGATAAATCATTCATTTCTATTAAAATTAAAAGTGATATAAATAATTTATGTCAGTAAAAAAGATAAATGTTGCAATTGCAGGTGCCACTGGTTATGTCGGTTTAGATTTAATTAAATTAATATCTAATCATCCAAAAGTTAAAATTAAATATTTGTGTGCACAAAAAAAAATTGGAAAAAATATTCAATTCTTTGATAAAAGAATTAAAAAAAAACTTCCTACAATTTCAAGTTTAAAAAAAGTTAATTGGAAAAACGTAGATATTCTTTTTACCGCTCTTCCAAATGGAGAAACTCAAATTCTTGCTAAGAGTTTAGCAACTAAAGAATTGAATATTATTGATCTTTCTGCTGATTTTAGACTTGCAAATGCTTCTACCTATAAAAAATTCTACAAAAAAAAACATATGGCTAAAGATTTAATTAAAAAATCTATATATGCACTATCTGAATTTGTAAAAATCAAAATTAGAAATTACAAAATTATTGCTTGCCCAGGTTGTTATCCAACATCAATTCAATTACCTTTGATACCTATACTAAAGAAAAAAATCATCAATACAAAGAATATTATAATTGATTCAAAATCAGGATATTCTGGTGCAGGAAAAAACCTTAAGAAAAAATTCAAACATAAAAATATTTTTTCTTCAATACATCCTTATGGAATTTATAAACATAGGCACACGAGTGAAATAGATCAAGAATTTAAGAAAGTGTCTAAGTCAAAAATAGATTATGTTTTCGTACCTCATCTTATACCCACTTTTAGAGGTATGCTAAGTTCAATTTATGTAGATTTAAAACCTGGTACAAACATTAAAAAAATTTATAAAGTAATTAAAAATTATCATAAAAATAATTATTTTGTTAAAGTTCTTCCGATTAATAAAAATATTGGCACAGAAAATGTTTTGAATACTAATTATTGCGAAATATCAGTTTGCAAGCTTAAAGATAAAAGAAAAGTGCTTATTTTATCGGCTATTGACAATCTTGTAAAAGGCGCTGCTGGTCAAGCAATTCAGAATATGAATATTATTTATAAATTTAAAGAAAACCTGGGTCTTAAATGAGATTTTTTTTTATTTTTTTTTTATTTTTAATTAGTTGTGGTGGACTTAATAATGAAAGATCAAAAAAGATTTACATATGTGGTGATCATGAATGTATAAATAATAAAGAAATCAACGATTATTTTAAAAACAATATTTCTATCGAAGTTTATACGATTACCCCATCATCAAAAAAAGATAAAGATTATGATTTAGTAGAGCTGAACATACCCAAAGAAGAAAAAAAAAATATGGTTTCAATTGATACTAAAAAAAAAGAAATAAATGAGATTATTAAAAAAAGAGAGGCAACACCAAAAGTTAAAATCAAAGAAGGAGAAAAAAATTTAATAAATAAAAGCACTAATGTTAGACCAAAAATAACTCTAGTCAGGATTTGTAAAAATTTAGAACAATGTGATATAGATGAAGTAGCAAAAATAATATTTAACAAGGGAAGTAAAAAAAAATTTCCAGATTTGACTAATTAATGATTAAAAAAAATACATTCAATATAGCAATAGTGGGTTTAGGTAATATTGGATTAAATCTATACAAGCATTTGATCAAAAACAGAAATTCTATAATTCAAAAAAACAATGTTATTTTCAAAATCAAATATGTTTCAGCAAAAAATAAAAATAAAAAAAGAGGATTTAAAATAGCTAAAAATAAATGGTTATCAAATTATCTACAAGCATCATATTTAAAGGATATTGATATAGTAATTGAATTAATTGGAGGAGCTGAAGGAGTGGCAAAAAAATTAGTTTTTAGCGCTTTAAAAAATAAAAAACATGTTGTAACTGCAAACAAATCATTAATATCTAAATATGGAGACAAACTTGCTATTATTGCTGAAAAAAATAAAGTGAATCTTGAATTTGAGGCTGCTGTCGCAGGAGGTATCCCAATTATAAGAACACTTAAAGAAGGTTTGATTGCTAATAAAAATAAAAAAATTTACGGAATTTTAAATGGAACATCGAATTTTATTCTATCTAATATGGATAAAAATAAAATGAATTTTCAAAAAGCCTTAAACAAAGCTAAAAAATTAGGTTATGCAGAAAGCAATCCAAAATCTGATTTAAATGGGGAGGATGTAAAATCCAAAGTTCAAATATTATCTTCTCTTGCATTTAATTGTTTCATTAATCAATCCAACATTAATTTAGAGGGTATAAATTTCATAGATGAAATTGATATTAAAAATGCAAATATTTTAGGTTATAAAATCAAACATTTAGGTATTAGTGAAATCGATAAAGGCAAACTTATTCAAAGTGTACATCCATGTTTAATTAAAAAAGACTCTCGCCTTAGTAATGTTGATGGAGTTTTAAACGCAGTTATCACTGAAAGTAATCCCTTAGGCAAATCTGTTTTACAAGGTGAAGGTGCGGGTCCAGGTCCCACAACATCAGCTCTTGTATCAGACATATGTTCAATTTTAAGAGGAAATATAAAATTTCCTTTCTCTGTTTCTTATAAAAAAAGAAAAAAAATAAAGTCACTTGATTTGTCAAATAAATATTTTTCTTTTTATATAAGGCTTGATGTTGTTGATAAAAAGGGTGTGCTTTCGTCAATTACTAAAACGATGTCAAAAAATAAAGTATCTGTAAAAAGACTAATTCAAAATCCATTTAAAAAAAGAAAATTTGCAACAATAATCATGATCTCTCATAGAGTAAAAAATATCAATTTAATTAAATGTATTAATGAGTTAAGTAAGAAGAACTTTATAGTCAAGCGTCCAAAGTTTATAAGAATTGAAGAGATTTAAATTTGATTGAGTCTAAATTACTAAATAGCTTTATACGATCATGTGAAAGAGCTGCCTTTGGTGCATCTAAATTCAAGGGTAAAAATGATAAAATTGCCGCTGATCAGGCAGCGGTAGATGAGATGCGAAAAGAGTTAAATAAAATTGATATGAAGGGAAAGATTGTGATCGGAGAAGGCGAAATGGATGAGGCACCTATGCTTTATATAAATGAACAAATTGGTACAGGAAAAGGTGATTATCTAGATATTGCTGTTGACCCACTAGAAGGAACAAATTTTGTAGCAAAAAATTTACCAAATGCAATATCCGTTATGGCTGTTGCAAAAAAAGGTTGTCTATTATCTGCTCCTGATACTTATATGGAAAAAATTGCAGTCGGAAAAGGTTTTAAAAAAAATATTATTGATTTAGATAATACAGTTGAAGAAAATATTAAATTAATTTCTGAAGCAAAAAAACTTAAACCTGAAAATCTAACTGCTTGTGTTTTAAAAAGAAGCAGACATGATAAAATTATATCTTCATTAAAGTCACTTAATGTAAAAATTAAATTTATTAATGACGGCGATGTAACTGGTGTTATATCTGTAGTAGATCCTTCTACAAATATTGATATCTATCTAGGTATTGGCGGTGGTCCTGAAGGTGTACTTGCGGCAGCAGCCCTTCATTGTCTTGGTGGTCAAATGCAAACAAGACTTGTATTAAATAATTCTGATGAGATTAAAAGAGCTAAGTCATTAGGCATCAAGGATTTAAAAAAAAAATATAATATCGAAGACATGATAAAAGGCGATGTTATATTTTGCGCATCAGGTATAACCGATGGGGATATGCTCAAGGGTATAAAAGACATTGGAGATAGTTTTGAAGTGACCTCTTTTGTGCTTCACAAAAGTCAAAATATTTCTAAAAAAGTTAAGAATATAATTAAAAAATGAATATTAATTCTGTTTTAGGTAAAGATTGGAAATCTAAAAACTACAATGAAGAAACTGTAAATTTTCTAAAAAATAATTTTAGTCTAAGTGAAATAGTTTCAAGATTAATAGCAATTAGAAAAATTAACATTAGTGAAGTAAATTTGTTTTTGAATCCAAGATTAAAAAATATTCTACCAAATCCATTTATTTTAAAGGATATGGAAAAAACTGTTGAAAGAATTAGTAAGTCCATTTTATCAAATGAAAAAATTGGAATATTTGGTGATTATGATGTTGATGGCGCAACATCAACTGCACTTTTGGGTAATTACTTTAATCAAATTAATCAACAAATATCTATTTATATTCCAGACAGAAAATCAGAGGGGTATGGCCCAAGTAATTTGGGTTTCAATAAATTGATTGCAGATGGTTCGAAAATTATATTCACTGTTGATTGTGGAACACTATCATTTGAAACTATTGATTATTCTAAACAAAAGAAAATTGATGTTATTGTTTTAGATCATCACCAATCTGATTTAAAATTACCAAATGCTTTTTCTATTGTAAATCCTAACAGATTTGATGATAAATCAAACCTTAACTATCTTTGTGCCGCTGGTGTTTGTTTTATGTTTTTAATTGCTCTAAATAAAAAGCTTAGAGATATCGACTGGTTTAAAAAAAATAATATTCAAGAACCTAATCTTATAAATTATCTTGATCTTGTAACTTTAGGGACTATTTGCGATGTGGTTCCATTGATAGGTATCAATAGAGCTTTTGTGAGTCAGGGTTTAAAGAAGTTCAAAGAATTTAACAATCCCGGTTTGAAAGTTCTCAAAAATATATGTGGAATTGAAAGTAATTTAAACACATATCACTTAGGTTATGTTTTGGGACCTAGAATAAATGCAGGAGGTAGAGTTGGGAAATGTTCTCATGGTGCCAATTTATTGTTAAGTAAAAATCCTAAGGAAATTTTTAAAATTGCAAGTGAATTAGAGACTTTTAATAATGAAAGGAAAATTATTGAAAATGACATGTTAAAAAAAATTTACTCAAATATTTCAATTAGAGAAAATGAACCTGTTATTTTTTTATCAGGTCATAATTGGCATGGAGGTATTATAGGAATTATAGCATCTAGACTTAAAGAAAAATATAATAAACCTGCCGTGATTATTTCTTTTACAGACGGCCTTGGTAAGGCATCAGCAAGATCTATTTTTGGTTTTGATATTGGTACTGTTATTTTAAGTGCAGTTCAAAAAAAAATACTGCTTAAGGGAGGAGGGCACAAAATGGCAGGTGGATTTAGTATCAAGGAGAATAAAGTTGATGAATTTAAAGATTATGTTAACAAATGTTTTTTAAAAGTAGAAAAAAAGATTAAAAAAAACAATCAACTTTTCTTCGACTCAATAATATCTCCTTCTGCTTTAAATGAGTCGTTCTATTCAGAAATTAACTCCTTATCTCCTTTTGGAGCTGGTAATCCTGAACCTAAGTTTGTTATTGAGAATCTTAAATTATTAAAGTCATCAATTATTGGAGACAAACATATAAAATCTTTATTTAGCGCTAGTGATGGATCTGTTGTAAAAAGTGTCACATTCAATGCTGTCAAAACTGAACTAGAAAGTTATTTATTCGCAAAGAACCTTAATAAAATTAATATATTTGGCAAATTAACTCTTAATGAATGGAAAGGGCAAAAAAATGTAGAGTTTATTATCGATGATATTTCTGTTAATAAGACAATCAATAATTCGGTCCCATCGTCTAACGGT
>MDSV01107688.1_pt1 | contig 17494 bp, 16 predicted proteins | sample 810851 | NCBI WGS metagenome assembly MDSV01 (sample SAMN05326640, study PRJNA326480) | marine metagenome | isolation source: seawater | place: Atlantic Ocean: North East | collected 2012 | reverse complement strand
TATTCTTTTTTTTAATAGCACCGTTATTTGTTATATTTCCACTATCTTTTAATGCAGAGGAATTTTTAGTTTTCTCTGAAGGTATGAAAAGGCTTGATCCTGAAGCATTCTCTTTGAGATGGTATGAAGATATGATTTATGGGACAAAAAATCCATGGGGATTAGCAGCAAAAAATAGTTTTATAATAGCGTTATTTGCAACAATAGGGTCTATTATTCTTGGAACAGTTGCGGCACTTGGATTGAGTAGTAGACATATGCCCTTTAAAGGTTTGATAATGGCAACACTAATTTCACCAATGATAGTTCCATTAATTATTTCAGGTGTAGCAATTTTTTTTTTCATGGCAAAAGTTGGACTTGCAGCAACTCATTTGGGAATTATACTTGCTCATATAATATTAGGAACGCCATTTGTTGTTATTACTGTTACAGCAACTCTTTCTGGATTTGATCATAGCGTGACTAGGGCTGCCTCTAGTTTAGGTAGCAATCCAGTTAATACTTTCCTTAAAATTACTTTGCCCTTGATCTTACCTGGAGTTATATCGGGGGGATTGTTTGCATTTGTAACTTCATTTGATGAGGTAGTTGTAGTATTGTTTTTAGCTGGTTTAGAAAACACAACAATACCAGTACAAATGTGGACCGGCCTAAGAGAACAGTTAAGTCCAACAATATTAGCTGTTGCGACATGTTTAATAGTTTTATCAGTTTTAATTCTTGTTACTGCTGAGTTGTTAAGAAGAAGATCTGAAAGACTAAGAGGTATTAACAGATAAATAAAAAGCACCTATCTAAAATATGGATATAAAAAATGTTGTTATAATTGGCTCTGGAACTATGGGAAGTGGAATAGCTGCACATTTGTGTAATGCAAATGTTCCAGTTACATTACTAGATTTAAAAACCGATATTAGTGAAAAAGCAAGAGAAAAAATACATAAATCAAGACCACCTTTGTTGATAGATAAGACTAAAATAAATAATATTAAAGTTGGAAATATAAACGACGACTTTAATGTAGTAAAAAAAGCTGATTGGATTGTAGAGGCTGTCGTTGAAAGAATAGATGTTAAACATAATATCTATGAGAAAATTTTCAAAAATCGAAAAGACGGTGCGATAGTATCTTCAAACACATCATCCATACCAATAAAAGTATTATCCGAAAAACTTACAATAGAAGAAAAAAAAGATTTCTGCATTACTCATTTTTTTAATCCTGTAAGATATATGGGCTTGTTAGAGATTGTTAAAAATGAAAACAATGATTTAAAAAAAATTGAATCACTTAAAAAATTTTGTGAACATGAACTTGGCAAAGGGGCTATAATTTGCAATGATACCCCAGGTTTTTTAGGAAACAGAATAGGAGTTTACGCTATGCAAGTTGCTATGTCTGAGGCGTTTAGGTTGAAAATGTCTATTGAAGAAGCAGATGCAGTTTTCGGAAGACCAATGGGAATACCTAAAACAGGGGTTTTTGGTCTTTATGATTTAATTGGGATAGATTTAATGGCTGATGTTTTAAAAAGTTTTATTAAAGAACTCCCAGAATCAGATCCTTTTCAACTTGTTGCTAAAGAAATACCCATGGTAACTAAGTTAATTCAAACTGGTTACACAGGTAGAAAAGGCAAAGGTGGTTTTTACCGAATGAATAAAGAAAAAAATCAAAAAATACTTGAAGCAATTAATTTAGAAACAAGTGAATACTTTCCTACAAAAAAAATTGATTTAGGGATAGAAACAGTAAATCTAAACTTATTAATAAATAGAAAAGACAAATATGGCGAATATGCCTGGTCAGTGATCTCAAAAATAATTAAATATGCTTCGTCGTTAGTTCCTGGAATAACAGATAAATTTAACGATATAGATGAAGCTATGAGGCTAGGTTTTAATTGGGCTATGGGTCCATTTGAAATGTTAAAATCAATAGGAGTAAAAAATTTCTTTGATAGAATTGATGATTTTGAAAATAATAATTTTTTAAAGGATCTATCAAAATCTAAAAATGAAAATTTTTATGGAGAAAGACAAGTTTATACTGATATAGAAACATTAGGAAAAATAAAACAAAGAGCTATAAAGATTGATAAAAATAAATCTGCACAAATTTATAGATTTGATGAATATAATATAGTTGAATTTACTACAAAAGCTTGTGCTCTGGACTACGATTCTATGGATGCCTTAAAAAATGCTACTGACAAACCATTGATAATTATCAACGAGAGTATGCAGTTTTCTGCAGGCGTAAACTTGAGTTACACAATGAATTTTGCGGAAAAGGGAGATTTTAAATCTATTGAAAAGTTTATCAAATATTTTCAGGAAACTTGCAAACATTTAAAATATTCTGATAATCCAGTAATTTCTGCGCCTTCAGGTTTGGTTTTGGGAGGAGGTGAAGAAGTGGCTATACAATCAAATTTTGTAGTCTCACATACAAATATAGTAATGGGACTAGTTGAAACTCTAGTAGGTTTGGTGCCAGCCGGAGGAGGATGTAAGGAAGTGTTGTGGAGATGGTTACAAACCAATGAAGCAAAAAAAGACCCAGATTTTGCACCTTTGAAAGTTTTTAACATAATAGGTTACGCGACAACAGCAACCTCACCCGTTGAAGCAGAACCATTAAAATTTTTAAGACCAGAAGACAAGAAGGTTATGAATAGAAATAGTTTACTAGAAGTTTCAAAAAGAGTTATTCAAGAAAATAAAAATTTTAAACCACCTAGTCCATGTACATTTAAATTGTCAGGAAAGCCTCTTAAAGATAAAATGGTAAAGATTTTGGAAAAACTTTACAATGAAAAGGTTATACTAGACCACGGTATGGTCGTTGGAACAGAATTAGCAAACGTAATTAGTGGAGGAGATACTAATTTACAGAAAAATTTGAGCGAAGACGACATGTACAGATTAGAACTCGAATCGTTTATGAGGCTAATACAAATGAAAAAAACTCAAGAGAGAATTAGACATACTTTATTAACAGGAAAACCTCTAATAAATTAAATCATTTTAACATATTAAAACTAATTATAAAATCTGGACGTAAGACGTACTCTACTTTGTTATCGTGTTTTATTTTTTCAAGAATTTCTAATCCATATAAAACTCGTCCCAAAGGAGAATATTCTCCTTCAAATAATGGTGCGTCTTGAAGAAGAATGAAAAATTGACTGTCTTCAGTATTTTTTTTATATGTTCTAGCGAGCGCTACACTACCTTTATTAAATTTAAAATTGATATTTAATTCTGAATTAATAGTTCCATATCCAGACTCACCAGTTCCTATATAAGCATAATTAATATTATTTTTTTTTCCAAATTCTAAATCACCAGATTGAACTAAAACATCTTTTATAACTCTGTGGAAAGCAATATCATTATATTTACCTGATCTGATTAACATTTTAAATCTTTCAACAGAATTTGGAGCAAATTCAGGTTTAAGTTCTATGATAACGTTTCCGCATGGGACTTTAAGAATGGCGATATTTTCAGGATTTTGAAAAAAAATTTTTTCAGGATTATATTCTTTTACAAACAGACACTTATTCTTAATTATTATAAATGAAACTAAAAAAGCTACTCCTAATATTAAGATAAATATTAATAAAAATTTTTCAGATGTTGTCTGTTTTATTTTTTTGATCATTTACCGAAACTAAATTTATTATCAATTTTTTTTATATTTTTTTTTATAAATGAAATCTTATTTTTTAATATCACATCATTTTCATAATTAGTCTCTAAATCTTCCCCACGCATCATTAAAAATGAAAATACTTCCGCCATATCTTCTGAAGCTGTGCTCATTGAATACTCAGTAAAAAATCCTTTAGTGTTTATTATTGTTTCTAGATCTAATCTATCCGAACAAGTTGAGCATTCAGCATATTTAAAATTATCTAAATTAAATTTTTCCCATTCCTTTTCTAAAAAAATATTTTGGAAACTGTTATGAATAATATGGAAAACCTCATGGTGAATTACTCTTTCAAAATACTTACTATTAAAATTAATATCAATTATTAATGTTTTCATTTTTGCATTTGGAACTCCAGCAGCATTTATCTCTGAAACTGAGAGATCTTTACATAAAACTATATATTTTAAATTTATTTTATCTAAAAAATTATGACTATATTGATTCAAGGTCTTTTCAATTAATTCATATCTTTGATTTATATCATTTATACTAGCATTAAAGCATGTCACATTATCGTTTCTAATACCAACCTGAAATGGTTTCTTTGCTGTTAAGTATTTAAGATTATTAAAGGAATTGTTTTTATAAATCTTTAAATTTGGTATTTTAATTAGGTTGTAAATTGTGTTAGCATTTACGGGTAGAACAATTAAAATAAAAAGTATTAAAATTTTTGATAATTTCATAATTTATAATAAATGAAAAAAAAGAAAAATAAAAACCCGATTCAACCAATTAGTGGAACAAAGGTACCTAGATTTGCTGGACCAAGTACTTTTGCAAGACTTCCAGAGCTAAGGGATGTTAAAAGTTGCGATGTTGCAATAGTTGGAATTCCATTTGATGCTGGAACTAGCTACAGGCCTGGTGCGCGATTTGGACCTCAAAGTATTAGACAAGCATCTCGTCATTTAAGAACAAACTATCATCCAAACTACGATGTTGAGCCATTTAAAGTTCAACAAGTAGCAGATGCTGGAGATATATCTTGTAACCCCTTCAACATTAATGAAGCAATTAAACAAATTGAATTAGGTACGTCAGATTTATTAAAAAAAGTCGGTGGTATAATTAGCCTAGGAGGGGATCACACAATAGCGCTGCCATTATTAAGAGCAATAAATAAGAAAAACAATGGTCCAGTTTCATTAGTTCATTTTGATGCACATCTTGATACATGGGATACTTATTTTGGGGCCCCTTATACACATGGAACACCTTTTAGAAGAGCAAGAGAAGAAGGATTATTTTTAGACGACTCCTCTATGCATGTTGGTATAAGAGGACCTTTGTATAGTAGAGATGATATAAAAAATGATAAAAGTTTTGGTTTCAAAATAATTCATTGTGATGAATTTCAAACAGAGGGTACTGATAAAATAGCAAAGAGAATTCGAAAAAGAGTAGGTAGCAACCCTTTGTATTTATCAATAGATATAGATGTCTTGGATCCAGCTTTCGCACCAGGAACTGGAACCCCAGAGATTGCGGGAATGACCACAAGAGAAATGGTAAATGTTTTGAGAGGGTTATCAGGTTTGAATCTTGTTTCAGCTGATGTAGTTGAAGTATCTCCCGCCTACGATCATGCAGAGGTTACCTCTTTAGCTGCAGCAACCATTGTGTATGAATTAACAAATTTATTTGCAAAATCATAAAGAAAGGATAATTTGCCAGGATGTTAGAAAAAAGAGATTTTTATATTAATGGTAAATGGGTTTCTCCAAAAAATAAAAAAGATATTGAAGTTATAAATCCAGCAACTGAAAAAAGATGTGCAGTAATCTCCTTAGGTGGAAAGGATGATGTAAATGATGCAGTAATGGCCGCTAAAGATGCATTTAAAAACTGGGGATTTTCAACAAAAGATGAAAGGGTTGCATTATTAGAAAAATTTTATGAACTCTATAAAAAAAGATGGAATGATATAACTGATGCAATAATTCAAGAAATGGGAGCACCTAAAGATTTTGCACTTAAACTTCAGACAGGAACTGGAGCAAGTCATACAAAATCTTTTATAAGATATTTAAAAGATTTTGAATTTGAAAAACCATTAGGAGATCATGCAAAAGATCAGAGAATACTTTATGAGCCGAAAGGTGTTTGTGCTTTAATTACTCCTTGGAATTGGCCAATCAATCAAGTTACTTTGAAAGTAATTCCAGCATTAGCAGCCGGATGCACTATGGTTTTAAAACCTTCAGAGCTTGCACCATTATCTGCGATGATAATCGCTGAGCTTATTGACGAAGCAAAATTTCCAAAAGGTGTTTTTAATTTAGTTAATGGAGATGGAGCAACGACAGGCGATGCTTTAACAAGTCATCCCTATGTAAATATGATTTCATTTACAGGTTCTACAAGAGCAGGTGCATTAATTTCACAAAATGCAGCAAAAGATTTTAAAAGAGTAAGCTTAGAATTAGGTGGAAAAGGTGCAAATATTATTTTTAAAGACTCAGATCCTGAAGCAGTTGAAAGAGGAGCATTAAGATGTTTCAGAAATTCTGGTCAGTCTTGCAATGCACCAACTAGAATGTTAGTTGAAAAATCTATTTATGATGAGGCAGTTGAAAGACTAAAGAAATATGCAAGTGAATTCAAAGTAGATGACCCAAATAAAGAAGGCGATCATATTGGTCCAGTAATTTCAGAGTCTCAATATAACAAAATTCAAAAGTTGATACAAAAAGGTATTGATGAAGGTGCAAAATTAGTTGCGGGAGGAATAGGAAAACCAGATGGTTTAAAGGATGGCTATTATGTGAAACCAACAGTATTTGCTGATGTGAATAACAATATGGAAATTGCTAGGACTGAAATTTTTGGCCCAGTTCTATCTGTTATACCTTTTGAAAACGAAGAGCAGGCAATAGAGATAGCTAACGATACTGACTATGGTTTAACAAACTACATACAAACTCAGGATAATAAAAAAGTTCAACGTGTTGCAAGAAAACTACGATCAGGAATGGTTGATGTAAATGGAGCTGGCATTGCGGTTGATGCACCTTTTGGAGGATACAAACATTCTGGAATAGGAAGAGAAGCTGGAAAAGAAGGTTTGTTAGAGTTCCTGGAAGTTAAATCTGTAGGTGGTTGGAGTTAATTTATTAAGATACTGATTTTTTTCTTAAACCATTTAAAAAAGATAGACACTTGTTAATTTCTTTTAGTTCAATAAACTCATCTACTTTGTGTGCTTGCTCAATTGATCCAGGTCCACATACTGCTGTACTTATTCCAATCTCTTGAAATAATCCAGCTTCAGTTCCAAATGATACTACGTTTCTAGAATTATCTCCCGTGATGCTTGATATAAATTCACATGCTTCAGAATTTTCTATTCTATCAAAACCAATTATTTCACCAATGATTTTTTTTGTAATAGAAGATTTTGGATAAACTTTTTTCATTTCTGGTAAAAGAATATTATTTACAAATTTATCTATTTCATTATTAAGAAATTCTCCATCTTCTTTTAGAACTGGTCTAGTTTCCCAATTCACGTGACATTTATCCGCTACAACATTATGAGCTATCCCACCAAAAATCCCTCCAACTTGTAAAGTGGAATACGGTGGATCGAATATCGAGCCGTTTGGTTTTCTATCTTTTAATTTTTCTCGTAATTCAATTAACTTATTTACATATCTTGCTGCGTATTCAACTGCACTTACTCCTTTTTGTGGTTGCGAGCTATGTCCTGCTAGACCCTCAAAATAGGTTGTGTATTCGTAGCAACCTTTATGAGCGTCTATGATTTTCATATTTGTTGGTTCACCAACTATACAAATGCCTTTGTTAATTCCTTTTTTTTTCAATTCTTTTATCAATATTGGTGCACCAATACATGCTGTTTCTTCATCGAAAGTAAATGAAAAATGAATATCTCTATTTAATTCTGATTTTGAAAACATAGGTGCAAAAGCAAGTACACAGGCAATAAATCCTTTCATGTCACATGAGCCTCTACCAAATAATTTATCATTTTTTATTTCAGCCTTGAAAGGGTCAGTTGACCACCCATTTGAAACTGGCACCACATCAGTATGTCCAGACAGAATGATTGGAAGTTTACCATTTAGTTTCTTTGCTTTAAAAGTAGCAAATAAATTTACTCGTTTTTTATTTTCGTCATAAGTTCTAAAAGATGTTGCTCCAAGATCTCTTAAAATGTTATCACAATAGTTAATTAATGAAGTATTATCTTGTCCAGATATAGTTTTGAATGCTATCAAATCACTTAATATTTGAATAGATTTATCAAATAGACTATTTTCTGTACTCATAAATATAATTAATTATATAATAACATAATGAAAGATGAAATAACATACGACATTTTTGATAAAGTTGACATAAGACTAGGAACTGTAATATCTGTAAAAAAAAATGAACGAGCCCGAAAACCCTCCCTAGTAATTGAAGTAGATTTTGGTGAAGAGATAGGTATAAAAAAGTCTTCAGCTCAAATTACTCATTACTATAATGAAGATAATTTAAAGGGAAAGCAAGTAATTGGAGTTTGTAATTTCGCTGAAAAAAACATTGCAGGCGTTATATCTCAAGTTCTAATACTAGGATCTATAGATAAAGAAGGAAGAGTTACCTTGGTTCATCCATCTCAAAAAGCCGAAAATGGTTTACCAATAGCATAGATGTATGCATCCAGAACTTTTGTCACTTTCATTATTTATGCTTGTAACAAGTTGTTCACCAGGACCAAATAACATTGTAGCATCATATTCTGGTTTTAATTTTGGTATAATAAAAACTTTTCCACATATGTTAGGTGTGATCTTTGGATTTACATTAATGATTTGTGTCATAAATTTTGGCTTAATAAACATTTTTAAAGCTTACCCTTTAATTCAGCAAATATTAAAAATCTCAGGATCCATTTTCTTAGTTTATTTAGCATATAAAATTGCTTTTTCAGAAAATACTCAAGAAAAAAGAAACGAGAACCCAGTCAAATTTTTTGAAACTTTTTTTTTTCAATTTTTGAATCCAAAAGGCGTAATAGTAGGTATTATAATAGTTTCAACATATGTTGAAAGTGGAAATAATTTTATAAATTATTCTTTTTGGGTTATTCTTGTTTCTTTTGTATGTGCGTTTATAAGTATCACTTTTTGGACTTTTGTCGGTAAATTTTTTAGAAGATTTGCTACAAATGATAAATTTATTAAGGGTTTTAATTATGTTATGGCAACTCTTTTATTGGCTTGCATAACAACATTTTATATATAATTTGATTCATAATTTAGCCGAAATACTCTATAAGATGTAAAATTATGAAACCAGGAAATAAAAATTCTTATAAATCTTTAAAATCATTAAATATTAATGGTAAAAATTATAATTATTATTCATTAGCAGAAGCAGAAAAAAATGGTTTAAATGGTATTGCAAGATTACCTAAATCACTTAAAGTTTTGTTAGAAAATCTTCTCAGATATGAGGATGATTTGTCAGTTAATAAAGATCAGATAGAAGCATTGAAAGAGTGGCTTAAAAATAAAAAATCAAATATAGAGATAGCTTACAGGCCTGCTAGAGTATTGTTACAAGATTATACTGGTATTCCAGCAGTTGCTGATTTAGCAGCAATGAGAGAAGCAGTTAAAGAGAAGAATAAAGATCCAAAAACGATCAATCCTCTTTCGTCAGTTGACTTAGTTATTGATCATTCCGTGCAGGTGGATCAATCTGCAAAATCTAATTCATTTGAAAAAAATGTTAATATTGAATTTGAAAGAAATGGAGAAAGATATTCTTTTTTAAAATGGGGGCAACAAGCGTTTGATAACTTCCGAATTGTTCCACCTGGCACTGGTATTTGTCATCAAGTAAATCTTGAGTATTTATCAAAGGTAGTATGGAAAGAAAAATATAAAAATGAATATTACTTATTCCCAGACACCCTAGTAGGAACTGATAGTCATACTACTATGGTAAATGGATTGTCAGTTTTAGGTTGGGGAGTAGGAGGAATTGAGGCAGAAGCGGGAATGTTGGGACAACCTATTTCTATGTTGATACCTGAGGTAATAGGATTTGAGTTAAAAAATAAAATGCCAGAGGGAACAACCGCAACTGATCTTGTGCTGACAGTAGTAAAAATGTTAAGAGACAAAGGTGTTGTAGGAAAGTTTGTTGAGTTTTATGGAAGTGGTTTAGGCAATTTAACTCTTGCAGATCGTGCAACTATAGCAAATATGGCACCTGAGTATGGGGCAACATGCGGTTTTTTTCCAGTTGATGAGGAAACTTTAAAGTACTTAAAATTTTCTGGACGTGATGAGCTTACTGTTAAAATTGTAGAAAAGTACTCAAAAGAACAAGGTCTGTGGGCAAGCGACGATATAATTTTTACAGATACAATTTCTTTAGATATGTCATCAATAGTCCCAACAATTTCTGGACCAAAAAGGCCACAAGATAAAGTTTTATTAAGTGAGGCATCAGATAGTTTTAAAAGTATTTTTCAAAACATTACAGGAAGAAAAAATTTTAATATATCAAAAGTAAAAAATACTGATTTTGAAATTAAAGATGGTTCAATTTTAATAGCAGCAATTACATCATGTACAAATACATCTAACCCAAATGTTTTGATAGGAGCGGGATTATTAGCTAAAAAAGCTGTAGAATTAGGTTTAAAAACCAAACCTTGGGTCAAAACCTCATTGGCACCTGGATCTCAAGTTGTTACTGATTATTTGGAGAAGGCTGGGCTAAACAAATATCTAGATGAGTTAGGTTTTAATCTTGTAGGTTATGGATGTACTACGTGTATTGGTAATTCAGGGCCGTTACCAGAAAATATCGTTAAATCCATTGAAGAAAATAATATTTATGCAGTATCAGTCTTGTCAGGCAATAGGAATTTCGAGGGAAGAATTTCACCACATATCAAAGCAAATTATCTTGCCTCACCCCCTCTTGTTGTAGCATATGCATTAGCGGGTCATATGGAAATAGATTTAATCAAAAATCCATTGGGTAAAAATAAAGATGGAAAACCAATTTTTTTAAAAGATATTTGGCCAACAAATAAAGAAATAGAAGAAACATTAAGAAAGTCCTTAAATGCTGAGATGTTTGTAAAAAGATACTCAAATATTTCAGATGGACCTATTCAATGGCAGAAAATTAAAACTGAAAAAAGTAGTATTTATAGTTGGGATGATGGATCTACATATGTAAAAAAACCACCTTTTTTTGAAAATTTGCCAGACGAGCCAGAAGGTTTTAAAAAAATTGAAAACGCTAGACCATTATTAATTCTAGGAGATATGGTTACAACCGATCATATTTCACCAGCAGGATCAATTCAAAAAGAAAGTCCTACAGGAGAATATTTTATGCAACATCAAATTCTACCAAAAGATTATAATTCCTATGGATCTAGAAGAGGAAACCACGAAGTTATGATGAGAGGTACATTCGCAAATATTAGAATTAAAAATGAAATGGCGCCAGGAACCGAAGGTGGTTTTACTACACTTTATCCAGAGAACAAAGTAATGCCCGTGTACGATGCAGTAGAAGAGTACAAAAAAAGAGGAACTGATTTAATAGTAATTGGAGGCAAAGAATACGGAACTGGATCATCAAGGGATTGGGCTGCAAAGGGAACCAAATTACTTGGTATAAAAGCTGTTATTGCTGAAAGTTTTGAAAGAATACATAGGTCAAATTTAATTGGTATGGGCGTACTACCACTTCAGTTTATAAAAAATATTAATAGAAAAAATTTAGATTTAAAGGGATCCGAATTAATATCAATTATCAATTTAGAAAAAGGCATAAATCCAGGGGATAAAGTTGAGGTTCACATAAAGTATGAAACGGGTGATATCAAAAAAATAGAAACTCTTTGCAGGATTGATACAAAAAATGAGTTAGAGTATTATAAAAATGGCGGAATACTTCAATTTGTTTTAAGGAATATGGCTTAATATGGAACAGCAGTATGAAACTTTAAATAGTGATAATAGAAAGCAAAAAATTATTAATTATTTGTTTAATAATAAAAAAAAAATCATATCAATTTTGATATTATTATTATTAATGTTGTTTTCATTTTTTTACTATAATGATCTAAACAAAAAAAAGATTATAGAGATTTCTGATAAATTTAACAAAGCAACTTTGGTGTTTGAAAAAGGTGATAAAATATTATCCAAACAATATATGTTATCGATAATAGATGAAACAAATTCTAGTTATTCAGTTCTTGCATTGAATTTTTTAATTGACAATGATTTGTTTGTGTCAAAAAAAGAAGCGAATAATTTTTTCGATAAAGTTATTAACAAAAATAAATTAGAGTATGAGATGGTAAATCTATTAATTTATAAAAAAGCACTATTTAATTCTAGTTCAGCAGATGCTAATGAGTTAATTGAATTGCTTAATCCAATTGTAAAATCAGATAGTATTTGGAAATCTCATGCGTATTTATTAATTTCAGATTATTTTTTAAGTAATAATCAGAATCAAAAAGCTAGAGAATTTTTAGAAAAAATTATTGTATTAGATAATGGAAATATAAATATTAAAAATGAAGCTCAAAAAATTTTACAGACTGAATTCTCAAATTAAATATTTATTTTTATTTTTATTCATTTTAGGCTGCTCATTTTCTGGTTCTAAATTTTGGACTGATTCAAAAAAAATAAAAAATTCTGCTAGCAAAGAGAGAATTTTATTTTCAAATAAAGAATTTCAAGAAAATGAATTTAACCCAACATTTAAAATAAATTTTAAAGAACATAAACAAAGCTATTTATATAAAAAGAATTTTTCAAATAAAAAAGAGAGACTAAATTTTGATTTTGATATTAGTAATTATTCAAAATTTAAATTAAAAAAAAATAAAAAATTTTCAACTTATAACTTTAATATAAACCATTATAGAAACGGTTTACTGATACATAGTGAAAATGGCACAGTCTTAAATTTTGATAAAAATCTTAATCTAGTATGGAAACAAAATATTTATAATAAAAAAGATAAAAAACTTTCACCTTTTCTTTTTTTTAATAACAATGAAAATCATTTAATAGTTACTGATGATTTAGCTAATTATTATCTGTTAGATATGAATGATGGAAATATAATTTGGAAAAAAAAAAATTCCTCTCCATTTAATTCTCAAATTAAAATATTTGGCGATAAATTTTTTGCTCTTGATAGAAACAATGAGTTTAAATGTTTTTCAATATCAGATGGTAATTTAATATGGAGTTTTAAAACTGAGAATTTACTTGTAAAATCTAAAAAAAGACTATCCATTATATTAGATGGAGCATTCGTTTATTTTAGTAATAGCATTGGTGATATATCCGCTGTAGATATTATTAATGGCGATTTGAAATGGCAAATCTCAACACAAGGTGATGAAATTTACTCTACTTCTCACAATTTTGAAATGTCCGATTTAGTTTTGCATGATAATAGAATTTTACTTGCAAATAATAGAAATGATTTTTATTCAATAAGTAAAAATAATGGTTTTATAAATTGGAGACAGAATATTAACTCAGATCTTGATCCAATAATTTTTGATAACTATGTTTTGATTGTAACAAATAGTGGTTTTTTTGTTGTGATAGACGAAAAAAATGGCAATATATTAAGGCAAACAAATATATTTAAAATTCTTAATAAAAAAAATAAAGGTAATATAAATGCCACAGGTTTTACAGTTGGTAATAAAAATATATATATTACAACGGATCATGGTGAGTTAGTAGTTGCAGATATTTTATCGGGTAATCCAGTATCGTATTATAAGCTAAGTAAAAAAAAATTATCAAATCCTATATCAGTACATGAAAAACTTTATTTACTAGAAGAGAGTTCAGTAATAGAAATTAATTAAATGTTTTTAGAATTTTTGAACAAATTAGGAAGAAAAAAAGTTGTTTTAGATAGAGGCCCGTCTCATCCAAAGTTTAATGAAGCCAAACCTTGGATGAATAGGTATTATTTGTTGTTTAGGCATAGACCAAGATGGTTTCCTTTCAATATTTTAATTCATGAAATGCTAGACGATGATCATGGAGAAGGTGTTCACAATCATTTATTCCCTTTTATTACAATTATTTTGAGAGATGGGTATTGGGAAACATTAAAAAGTGGACGATACTGGAGACCTCCAGGATATGTAGGATTTAGATCTGCAAATACATATCATAGGGTGGATTTGAAACCTGGCACAAGACCTATGACTTTATTTATCTCAGGTCCTTTTGGCTTAAGAAAAGGACCAAGGTCTGAATATGGAATAGACTTTAAGACTAAATTAAAATGATTCAAAATTTTTTCAATCTAAATATTTCAACAACTGGGCAAAAACTTTATGAGTTTACTGACAAAACTTTAGGATGGATTTCAAAAAACAATTTTCAAAATGGAATGATTAATATTAGTATTCAACATACAAGTGCCTCTTTAATAGTACAAGAAAATGCAGATCCGGATGTTCAAAAAGATTTAATAAATTATTTTAACAAGCTAGTTCCAATGAACGATGATCTTTATATTCATACCACTGAGGGAGAAGATGATATGCCTGCACATATAAAGTCAGCCTTAACTAATAACCAAATTTCTCTTAGTTTAAAAAATGGTAAGTTATTAATTGGTACATGGCAGGGTCTATATCTTTTTGAGCATAGATTAAATCCTCATAAAAGAACCGTAGTTCATCATTTTATAGGAAATTAAATTATATAAATGGATTGTAAGCCCACTGTAAAATTGCCTGTCTTTGTCTTTTTCTACAACTAAGATCGCCTCTTTCACAATTTTTTTCAATTGCTGTTACATGTCTTCTAAAATTTTTCCATCTTTTGATTTGTATTGTATCGATATTCAAAATACGTCTTCCCATTGAAAATCTACAGTACCATTGAAACCAACCCAGTGGATCTTCTTTATATATCCATCCTTTTTCTACCCAATGTTGTCTTGACAACCCTGCTTTTACTCTGAATCTGTTTAAACCAACATCAAAGGTTTTGCTAAATTTTGCATTTTTAAACCATATTGATGGATATTCTTTAATTTTTGATCCAAAGTAAGAACCTCCAAAAACACCAAGTTCTAACATTTTTTTTGGGGATAGATCCGGTTTAAAAATTTTATATATATCTATATTTTCAATTTTTTTATTTACAATATTCATTTTTTAACTTTTAAGGAGTTTTTTATAAAGTTCTTCATCCGCATCTCCCTCACATCCGATTAATAAGACTTTTGAGTCAGAATTAAGATTTAAATTTTTTTTAATTTTGTCATCATTACATAACGAAATTAAACTTATTATTCCTGGTGTAGAACATTCGCCGCCAATTATTTTAGTATCACTTAATTTTGAATCTGCAAGAAGTTGAGAAGTTTTAGCGACATTATCATCTGATATTGAGATACAATAATTTACTGAATTTTTTAAAATTTTCCAGGGTATTAAAGACACTTCTCCGCACGACATCCCTCCCATAATGCTTTCTTTTTTAATATCTACTTTAGTAAGTTTTTTATTTTTAATACTTTCCAAAACGCAATCTGCACTTTCTGGTTCGACAACTATAATTGTAGGTATTTTTTTAAAATATCTTGCGATACCAGCAATAAGCGCCGAAGCCATCCCACCAACGCCAGCTTGAAGAATTATATGGGTGATATAATGGTTTGTCTGATTTGATACTTCATTAATCATAACTGAGTATCCCGACATTGTTAATCTTGGTACAAGTTCATAGTCTTCCCAAGCAACGTCTTGTATAATTTCCCAACCATATTTTTGAGACATTTTAATACATTCTTTTAATGAGTCGTCGTAATTTCCTTTTACTCTAATTATTTCTGCCCCATATTTTTTAATTTCATTTGCTCTATTTTCACTAACAAAATCACTAATAAAAATTTTACATCCTAATCCTAATTTATTCGCTCCCCATGCTACAGATCTTCCATGATTGCCAGCAGTTGCTGTTGCAACTATTTTATCTTTATTTCCTTTTGTAATTTTTTCTACAGCATATGCCCCACCAAGCGCTTTAAATGATTTTAAATTGAAACGTTTTGACTCATCTTTATAAAATATTTTACCCAATCCATATTGGTCTCTCAGCTTATTAAGCTCAATCAAAGGAGTTGGTATGTAATTGTCCCAATTTGAAATTTTTGCATAAGCTTCATCTATAAATTCCTTAGATAATACTTTTAAAATTTCGTTCCTATTGAAATTATAATTATGATTTTTTATAAGGTTTGTATATTTCCAATTGAAAACTTCTGAGTTTGTTGACATGAATTAACAATCTAATGTATTATTTTTTTCCCATTCTGTAACAGGTCTGCTCTTGTCAAACATCTCATTTTTATAAAATTCATCTAACTCTTGTTTTTTAAGCTTTATATAGCTTGCGATAACATTTTCCCCAAAACTTTCTCTCATATCTTTGTTGTTTTCTAACTTATCTAATGAGTCTTCAAGTTCATCCGGAAGTTTATTAAGATTGGGATAATTTTTGAAATCTGTATACATGTTACAATTTAATGGCTCTCCAGGGTCTGTTCTATTATTTATTCCATAAATACCAGATGCTAAAACTGAGGCTTGAAGCAAATAAGGATTTGCAGACCCATCCATTAATCTTAATTCAAATCTACCCGAATCTGGTATTCTAATCATATGAGTTCTGTTATTCCCCGTGTAAGATATACTCGATGGAGACCATGAGGCTCCAGATTTTGTAGGAGGAGCGTTTATCCTTCTGTAACTATTTATAGTTGGATTAAAAAAAGCAGACAATGAGTCTGCATGTTTCATTACACCGCCTAAAAAATTGTAAGCCAATTTACTTAAACCCATTTTATCACCACTATCCTCAAATTTATTAATTTTTCCATTCCATAGAGAAATGTGAGCATGACATCCATTTCCTGTAAGATTTTCAAATGGTTTAGGCATAAAAGTTGCTCTTAACCCATGTTTTTCTGCAAGTGTTTTTACCATAAATTTAAAAAAAACATGTCTGTCAGCAGTTTTTAGGCTATCAGAAAAGTCCCAATTCATTTCAAATTGACCGTTTGCATCCTCATGGTCATTTTGATACGGGTTCCAACCTAATTCGATCATACAATCACAAATTTCTTTAATTAAATCATATCTTCTCATTAAGGCTGATTGATCGTAGCAAGGTTTAGATTGTGTATCTCGTGAATCAGCTATTTCATTTCCATCTGATGAAATTAAAAAATATTCACACTCAACACCAGATTTCATAATTAAATTTTTTTTAGACAAATTATTTATTTGATTTTTTAATATTACTCTTGGTGATGCTGCTACTGGCTTACCATCCATCCACAGATCTGATGCCAACCAACCAACTTCCTTGTTCCAAGGTAATTGAATAAGACTATCAGGATCTGGAATTGCAAACATATCTGTATCTGCAGGCGTCATATCGAGCCATGTAGCAAATCCTGCAAATCCTGCACCGTTTTTTTGCATATCACCAATTGCTTGAGCTGGTACTAGTTTAGATCGTAAAACTCCAAATAAGTCGACAAAACTTATTAAAAAATATTTAATTTTTTTTGATTTAGCTATCGCTGATAAGTTTTTTGGCATGTATTAGATTAGCATATTTTTAATTAAATAAGGATAAAAAGAAGTCTTTATAATAAATTAAATTTACTAATATTATTATTATTATAGCTAAAATTACACCG